>Ga0302322_100001913_pt1 | contig 17409 bp, 16 predicted proteins | sample Fen_T0_2_FD_203757 | JGI IMG/M metagenome (GOLD analysis project Ga0302322, IMG submission 203757) | Peat permafrost microbial communities from Stordalen Mire near Abisko, Sweden - Fen_T0_2 | ecosystem: Environmental > Terrestrial > Soil > Wetlands > Permafrost | place: Sweden: Abisko... | reverse complement strand
CGTCGACGATCACGTAGGGCACGTCGTCGGCGAAGCCGGGGAGGAACGAGTCGCGCACCACCGTCCACGAGCGGACCCGGCCGTCGCCGCTCACCGGCTCGGTGGTCCACGCGGGGGAGGTGCTGCCGCAGCGCGGGCAGAGCGCGCTTGCGGGCAAGGTGAACTGCGAGCACGCCGAGCAGCGGGGGAGTGAGAGCACACCGCGATTGGCCGCCTCCCAGTAGCCGGCCGACATGGCGTCCGGTACCGGGACCGGCTTGATGGGTACGTCTCCCAACGCGGTGCTCCCCCTCGCGCATGTTGACGCCCCGGTTGGAGCGTCGCTAGCATCTGATCGTTCTATCTCAAATGCTGGCACCCGGACAAGTGACCGGACCCGTGCCCGGCCCAGGAGGCACCCATGGACGCGACGTCACCCGATCTCGACTGGCTGGTCTCGGTCGACGACCACGTGATCGAGCCGCCGAACGTGTGGACCGACCGCCTGCCGGCGAAGTACCACGACGTCGCGCCGCGCATGATCGACGACACCAACTGGGTGTACGAGGACAAGAAGGTCCCGACCTCCGGCCTCTCGGTCACGATCGGGAAGCGCAAGGAGGACTACACCCCCCTCGGCGTGCCCTACTCCGAGATGGCACCCGGCGCCTACGACCCGAAGGCGCGCATCGAGGACATGAACCAAGCCGGCATCCTCGGCTCGCTGTGCTTCCCCTCGTTCCCGCGCTTCTGCGGGCAGATCTTCTGGGAGGCGAAGGACAAGGAGCTCGCGCACCTCTGCGTGCAGGCCTACAACGACTGGATGATCGACGAGTGGTGCGGGTACGCGCCCGGACGCTTCATCCCGCTCATCATCATCCCGCTGTGGGACCCGCAACTCGCGGCCAAGGAGATGGAGCGCTGCGCGGCCAAGGGCGCCACCGCGTTCTGCTTCTCGGAGAACCCCGAGCCGCTCGGCCTGCCCACCATCCACGACCCCAACCGCTACTGGGACCCGGTGCTGGCCGCCGCGCAGGACCTGCAGATGGTGGTGAGCATGCACGTCGGCTCGTCGTCGACGATGCCGGTGATCTCGAGCGACGCGCCGGGCCTGGCCAACCTCACCTTCGGCGCCATCCGCGCCGCGGGCACCTTCCTCGCGTGGATCTTCAGCGACTGCTTCGAGCGCATGCCCGGGCTCAAGATCGCGCTGTCGGAGGGCAACATCGGCTGGATGCCGTACTTCATCGAGCGTGCGGAGCAGGTCATCGACAAGCAGCGCTTCTGGGCGGCCAACACCAGCACCGCGTTCTACCAGAACGAGGTGAAGACCGAGCAGGTGATGGCCAACCTCGAGACGCTCGACGTACGCCAGACCATCCGTGACCACATCTGGGGTTGCTTCATCGAGGAGAGCTCGGGCCTGCGCTCGCTCGACATCATCGGTGAGGACAACGTGATGGTCGAGACCGACTACCCGCACAGCGACACCACCTGGCCCGATTGCATAGGGGTGGCGCGCAAGCTCCTTGCCAACCTGCCACCGTCGACGCAGTACAAGATCCTGCGCGGCAATGCCGAGAAGCTCTACCGCTTCACCCCGCAGGTGCCCACGCTGGGGTAGGGATCAACGAGGTGCAGGCTGCTCGCCGCGCACGAGTCGGCCGGGCAACTCGCCCGTGGCGGTGTCGTCCTCGATCGTGACCGCACCGGCGACGACGGTGGCGGCATACCCGCGCGCGCGTTGCATGAGGCGGCGACCGCCGGCGGGGAGGTCGAAGATCATCTCGGGTTGCTCGACGCGCAAGCGGTCGTGGTCGATGACGTTGAGGTCTGCCCGGTAACCCTCGGCGATCCGGCCGCGGTCGCGCAGGCCGTAGAGGTCGGCGGGCTCCGAGGTCATCAGCTTCACCGCGGTCGGCAGGGCGAGGCGCGGGCCGCGCGTGCGGTCGCGCACCCAGTGCGTGAGCATCAGGGTCGTGCCACTCGCGTCGACCGCGGCGCCACAGTGCGCGCCGCCGTCGCCGAGCCCCCACACCGTCGTCGGGTGCTCGAGCATGGCGTACACGTCGTCGAGGTTCTGGCCGAAGTAGTTGGTGAACGGGAAGGTGACCATGTTGCGCCCGTCGCCTTCGGTCAGGAAGTCGTAGACGACTTCCTGCGCCGGCCGGCCCTCGCGTGCGGCGATGGCGGCAATCGTGTCGTCGCCGGTCGGTTCCCACTCGATGGGCATCTGCACCGGGTACATGTTGTCGAAGTTCTCGTAGACGACCCCGGCGAGTGGATGGCCGTAGTCGCCGTTCGGCTCGGCGAGGATGCGCGCCCGGACTTCGGGATCGCGCAGGCGCACGACCCGCTCGGCGAGCGGGAGCGAGACGAGCTCGCGATAGGTCGGACGGGTCGAGAACGGGTTGTTGTTGCTCTGGAGGCTGAACAGGATCCCCGTCGCGCGGTTGGCGACCTGCGGGTAGATGGCCACACCCTCGGCGCGCAGCTCACCACTGCGGTTCAGGATCGACCGCCAACGCTCGAGCTCGGTGTGGGTCTGCACTAGCGAGAAGGTGAGGCGGGTGCCGCACGCGCGGGCGAGCCGCCCCATGAGCTCGAGCTCCGCGTGTGCGGCGTCGCTGACCTCGCCGTCCATGCCACGGGGCACGACCTCGAAGACGCCGCGGCCGAGCTCACGGAGCACCGCGGCGAGCGCCATCAGCTCGGGTTCGTCGGCGAAGGTGCCCGGCACCGCGTCACCGCGACTGGTGTGGTGGGCGAGCATGCGCGTGGTCGACACGCCGAGCGCGCCCGCGACGATGCTCTCGCGGGTGATCGCCGCCATCGCGGCGAGATCGTCGGGTGTCGCGATTCCTGAGGTGGCCCGGTCGCCCATCACGTAGGCGCGCATTGCCGCGTGCGGCACCTGCGTGCCGATGTCGACCATCCGGGGCTTGCGCTCGAGCGCGTCGAGGTACTCGGGGAACGATTCCCACTGCCAGTCGATGCCCTCCCACAACGCCGTACCGGGGATGTCCTCGACGCCCTCCATGAGCTCGATGAGCTCCTGCTCACCCCCGGGGCGGACAGGGGCAAACCCGACGCCGCAATTGCCCATGACGAGCGTCGTCACACCGTGCCAGCACGACGGTCCGAGTTGTGCGTCCCAGGTGGCCTGGCCGTCGTAGTGGGTATGCACGTCGACGAAGCCGGGAGTCACGAGCCGACCGGCCGCGTCGATCGTGCGTCGGGCTGCCGTGGTACCGAGGCCCCGCGGTGCGGCGACCTCTGTGATCAAAGCGTCGTCGACCGCGACGTCGGCCGATCGTGGCAGCGCGCCCGTCCCGTCGACGAGGTTCGCGTCCCGGATCACCAGGTCGTGCATCATTTCCCCCTGATCTCCGCCGAATGGCGGTCGTGCGCTTCAGTTCAGGCCACGCCCAGGCGGCGGAAGGTGTTGTGGTCGGTGAGTGCGGCGGCGAGGCGCGGGATGTGGACGAGCACCACTTCGCGCGAGCTGATGCGCGTGATCACCCACAGGAAGTATCCGTAGGCAAAGCTCTGCGCGTACTGCTCCCACGCCGCGTCCCACGGCGGCGCGGGCGCGCCCGCGGCCGAGAGTTCGACGAGGTAGTGGCGGAGTAGGTTGGCCTCGTGCGAGCGTCGTGTCTCGACGGTGAGCACGGTTCCGAGGTGGTAGGCGATGTCTGTCGCCCAGTTGCCGCGCTGCACGATCTGCCAGTCGAGCCAGCAGGCACGCCCGTCGGCATCGAGGTACGAGTTCCCCGAGTGGGGATCCGCGTGGATCACGCACGTGATCTCGTGCGCACCGGTGCGGCGCATCGCCTCCGCGACATTCTCCGCGGACCGTAGCTCGGGTGCGACGTCAGGACCGCGGCCGTCGTCGAGGAGTTCCTGGAGCAGCGCGACCGGGAAGATGTCGGCCATGCCGGTGATGCGCGGGTCGAGCCAGCCCAGCTCGGTCAGGCCGGCGCAGCCCCAGGTTGCGGCGTGGAGTTGCGCGAGTTGCCCGAGCGTGTCGCGTGCCGTCCTCACGGAGTAGGGCGTGAACGCGTTCATGAAGGTGCCGCCGTTCGCGACCACGTCGTCCATGATCACGATCGCCTGCTGCGCGGCGTCGTCGACCGCGCTGTAGTACGCCCTGGGCGCGCGCACGTCGAGCTGCGGCGCGAGGGTGGCGTAGAAGTGTGCCTCCGAGAGGAGATCCGCGCCCGGCGACCCGTCCAGGTGCGCCTTCACGCAGTACGCGCGGGTCTCCCGAACGCCGTCGGCGCGCTCCACCTCCACTCGGAAGCGCACCTTCTCGGCGAGGGTCTTCGAGGTGTCGACCGCCTCGACGGTGAGGATACGGTCACCCTCCTCGATGTCGGCGAGCGATTTGCCGAGCCACTCGGTGTCGAGCACCGCGTCGAGCGTCGTCGGCACGAACGTGTGCACCATGCGGCGACGCTACAGCAGTGGTCATCGCCGCGACCCGAGGCTCAGCGGGCGAGCCTGCCGAGGAATTCTGCGGTGCGGTGCAGGGTGGCGTCGTCACCGAAGCACACCCCGGAGATCTCGTCGACGCCGGCGTCGGCGAACTCGGCGATGCGGGCCGCGATGGTCTCCTCGTCGCCGATGGCGGCGAGGCCGGAGGGTCCGGACGCACCCTCGCGCTCGAGCACCTGCTGGTAGACGGGCAGGCTGACGAACGTCTCGAGTTGGCGGTCGACCTGGTCGCGCTGCCCGTCGACGTCGGCCGCGGCACACAAGGCCATGGGGATGCTCGCGACCACCCTCGGCCGATCGCGCCCGGCCTCGGTGGCGGCGTCGTGGAGGTTGGGGAGCACGACGTCGGTGAAGGTCTGGGGGCCGCAGAGCCAGGTGACGAGGCCGTCGGCGAGCTGGCCGGTGATGCGCAGCGAGATCGGGAACATGGTGCCCACATACACCGGTGGCGCCTCGGAGCCGAGGCCGCCCGCGCGCCCGAACCGGCTGGTCGAGTCGACGTGCAGACGCTCGCCGTCGTACTCGAGGCGCTCGCCGCGCAGCAGGCCGGGCAGCACCGTCAGGTACTCGCGCAGGTAGGCGGCGGGACGGCTGTAGTCGGCGCCGAGCACACCCTTCACCAGGGCCTCGTGCGACGAACCGATGCCGAGGAGCAGCCGGTTGCCGGTGGCAGCCTGCGTCGTGAGCGCGTGCGAGGCCAGCACCAGTGGATGGCGCGAGTAGGTGGGGATGACCGCGGTGCCCATCCGGATGCGCGACGTCGTGGCGCCGGCGAGCGCGAACAACGTGAGGGCATCCAGGCCGAAGAGTTGCGCGCACCACGCGCTGTCGAGGCCGTACTCCTCGTAGCGCTGGATCATGTCGAGGTAGCCCGACAGCTCGCGTGTGCTGCTGCGCAGCGACATCCCGTATCTCATGGTCGGAACTCCCGGAGTCGGTACTCGCGCATGATCGTCGCGACGGTGTGGTCGGTGTCGAGGAACCGCGGCACGTCGTCGCCGATGGTGCGAGCGTTGTCCTGCCACGGCCGGGAGGTGTCGGCGCCGAAGAAGCGCGAGGGGTCGAGCACGTCGTCGATGGACGCGAAGCCCTCCTCGCAGATCGCGTCGAACGTGTGCGCGTCTGGTGCACCGGCACGCGTCACGAGGTTGCGCACGTAGGTGTGCTGCGGGTGGATGCGCAGCGACATCGGTTGGTGCACGTCGCGCCAGTGCGCCGTGAACTCGACATGCGTCATGTCCGTACGCCGGTGCAGCAACGACGTGACCGTCACGCCGGGCTGTGGGTGTCGGAGGTCGACGGCGCGGTCGGTGCGCCAGCGCGGCACCGTCTCGGTCACCACGCACACCGTGTGATCGGGCCACCACTCGCCCACGAGCGCGGTGATCGCACTCGCGTCGTCGCCGTCCTCCGCCCACACCGCGAGTGACGCGGCGACACGCCCGGCCAGCGGACGCGTGCGCCGCTGCCACTGATCGGTGGCAGCGCGGTCCTCGAGCTGCAGCGACAACCCGGGGAAATCCGCCGCGTCCAACGATGCCAGCAGGTGTTGGTTCCGCTCGGCGATGTCGTCCGGCGTGGTCGTGCCCTCGTCGCCGGCCGCGTAGCCGACGACCATGACCTTCTCCACGTCAGACCCGGTATCCACCGTCGACGTTGATGACCTGCGCGGTGATCGCACTGCCGTCGGGGCCGCCCAGAACAACCGCCATGCCCGCGATCTCCTCGGGCTCGAGGATGCGGTGCAGCAGGCAGTCGTTCGAGAACATGGCCTCGATCTCGGCCTCGGTCATGCCGCGCGCAGCGGCAATTGCGGTGATGTCGAACAGCGAGGTGCGGGTGGTGCCCGGGCACAGCAGGTTCACGTTGATGCCGTGCGGCGCGACCGCCTTCGCCAGCTCCTTGGTGAACCCGACGAGCGCGTGCTTCGCCGTGGTATAGGGCACCGAGCCACCGGTCGATGTCGACGCGCCGGAGCCGATGCTGATGATGCGACCCGAGCCCTGTTCGCGCATGGCGGGAAGCGCGGCGCTGGTGGTCCACCACGCCGACGTGAGCGAGAGCACGATCGTCTGCTCGAACGTGTTGTCGTCGCCCTCGAACGGGTCGGGCTTGCCGCCAACCGTGCCGCCGACGTTGTTCACGAGGATGTCGATGCGGCCGAACCGCTCGATTGCCGCGCGCACCGGGCGGCGCGCGTCGTCGCGGTCCATCGCGTCGGCGACCACGGCGAGCCCGCGGTCCGGGCCGACGCCTGCGGCGTCAAGGGTCGTGTCGAGGTCGGCCTGCGTGCGCGAGGAGAGCACCACGGTCGCGCCCTCGGCGGCGTAGCGCAGTGCGATTGCCTGGCCGATTCCCCGACCGCCGCCAGTGATGACCGCGACCTTGCCGTCGAGCTGTCCCATTGCCTGCTCCTCTGTTGCGTTGTCGGTGTGCGGTGTGAGCGCTCAGGCGCTCTTGGGGTCCTGCCTGGGTGCGAGGCGAGTGGCGCGTCCCCGGTCGTCGAACTGGAGGCGCACGAGACTGTCCTGCAGGCGGGAGAGCGCCTCACGCGTGGCGGCGCGCTCTTCGGGCGTCCAGTCGGCAATCGCCACTTCGAAGTACTCGAGGTAGATGTCCTCGATGCTCTGCAGCACCTGTTCGCCGGCCTTCGTCAGCGAGAGCCAGGCCTTGCGCTTGTCGGACTCGTCGGCGTCGCGTCGGATGAGTCCGGCGTCGATGAGACGCGTTGCCAGGCGGCTGACGGAGGTGCGCTCGAGGTCGAGGCGCGCGGTGAGCTCGTTGTAGGTGAGTGGCCCGTGGCGCCCGAGCGCGCGCAGCGCCCAGAGTTCGGAGCGCCCGACGAGGTCCGTTGCGGTCACGTAGCGTTGCTGGACCTTGTTGCTGAGCGTCATCCGCGACGACAGCTCCATGAACCGGGCGATCTGGTCGATCGTGGGATCGGTCCGCTTTCTATTCGGCATGCGCACCTCCTCGTCGGTCATTCTCGCCCGGGAGGCGACGGACACCTTGCACTCGAACCGAATATGTGTACCATACACATATTCGGTCGGGTGTCCATCCCGACGACCTCAGACGGGGGAGCGGCAGTGGCGGACAAGCGGTTGGGCGGTCGGGTCGCGCTGGTGACCGGCGGCGGGAACGGCGTGGGGCGCTCGTGCGCGCTGGGGCTCGCGGCGCAGGGCGCAGCGGTCGTGGTCAACGACCTCGGTACCGACGAGTGGGCCCACGGGACCACGAGCGAGGCGGCCGACGGCACCGTCGCCGCCATCCGCGCCGCCGGTGGCGAGGCCGTGGCGAACTACGACTCCGTCGCCACCTCCGAGGGCTGCGGCAACGCCGTGCAGACCGGGGTGGAGGCGTTCGGCAAGGTCGACATCGTGGTCGGCTGCGCCGGTGCGTTGTTCGAGGGCACCCTCAACGCGACGAACGAGGAGTACCACCGCTTCCTATCGCTGTTCCTGTCGCAGAAGTTCTGGTTGGCGCGTGCAGTCGTGCCCGGCATGGTCGAGCGCGGCTACGGGCGGATCATCACCACCACGTCGCACGGCGCCACCGGTGAACTCGGCCAGCCCGTGTTCGCCGGCACCATGGGCGCGGTGATCGGTCTCACCCGAGGGATCGCGCACGAGTACGCGGGCACCGGGGTCACGGCGAACTGCCTGTCACCGGGTGCGGCGACGCGGTTGCACGCGACGACCCACGACCTGTTCCAGGAGCTCCACGAGCAAGGTGTCGTCGACGACGACTTCTGGGAGTCGTACAACAAGACGCCGCCGCCCGAGTACGTGGCGCCGATCGTCGCCTGGCTCTGCAGCGACGCTGCGGCCGACGTGACCGGGCAGGTCTTCCACGCGGTGGGCGGGATGCTCGGCGCCTGGAACAAGCTCGGCATGGAACGCATCATCTACAGCGGTGACCACGCGGAGTACCCGCCGTGGACCATGGAAGGGCTCGATGCCGCGGTGCCGAGCGCACTGCTGCCCGACCCGTGATACCTGGTGACCCATCCCACATGTTCACGCGGTACGAGATCTCGGCCAGCGGGAGTTGAGCACAATGACTGACAAGCGATTGGACGGCCGGGTCGCGTTGGTGACCGGCGGTGGAAACGGCGTCGGCCGTGCGTGTGCCATCGGGCTCGCGGAGCAGGGCGCGTCGGTCGTGGTCAACGACCTCGGTACCGACGAATACGCGCAGGGTGTCTCGAGCACGGCGGCCGAGTCGACGGTCGCCGCCATCCGCGAGCTGGGCGGCGAAGCCGAGGCCAACTTCGACTCCGTAGCCACCCCGGAGGGTTGTGCCGCGGCGGTGGCGACCGCGGTCGACGCGTTCGGCAAGGTCGACATCGTCGTGGGCTGCGCGGGCGCGCTGCTGGAGGGCTCGTTGGCGGCCACCGACCAGCAGTACGAGGACTTCATCGCGCTCTACATGTCGCAGAAGTTCTGGCTGGCCCGCGAGGTCGTGCCGGGCATGGCCGAGCGCGGGTACGGGCGACTGATCACCACGACGTCATACGGCGCGACCGGCCTGCTCGGGAGCCCGGTGTTCGCCGCGGCCATGGCCGGCGTGATCTCGATGACATGGGCGATCGCGCGCGAGTACGCGGAGGCCGGCATCACCGCGAACTGCTTGTCGCCGGGCGCGGCCACGCGCCTGCACGCGACGGCGCGCGACACCTACCAGGAGCGGTACGAGAAGGGCATCGTCGACGACCAGTTCTGGAACAACTACCTCAAGACCCCGCCGCCGGAGTATGTGGCGCCGATCGTCGCGTGGCTGTGCGGCGACGCTGCGGCCGGCGTCACCGGGCACGTGTTCCAGGCCAGCGGCGGCCTGCTCGGCCGGTTCAACCGGCTGGAAGTGGAGCGCACGGCCTACCGAGGTGATCACGCCGACAACCCGCCGTGGACGATGGACGAACTCGACATCGTCGTGCCGCGCCTGTTGTTGATGCGCCCGTGACCATGCCGAAGGACGTGCCGATCATCGACACGTTGATCAGCTTCCCGACGCGCGACAAGAAGGCGATGCACGCGGCGGTCACCCGGCAAACGAAGGACGCGCAGTCGAAGGAGGAGTTCGAGCATCCCGCCGAGTACATGTTCGTCAGGGACGTCCCCGAAGCCCACACCTCGGACGAGGACCCGATCGACGTCACCGTCCGCGAGATGGACAGGCACAACATCGCGAAGGGCCTCATCGGCGTGAAGGGCGAGCAGGGCCGCCGCGCGCTCGAGCGCTTTCCCGACCGCTTCGTCGCGGCACTGTCGGTCGACCCGAACGAAGGCATGGACGCTGTGCGCGAGATCGTGCGCGCCCGGGACGAGCTCGACATCCGCGCCGTGGACATCTTTCCGGCGGGGTTGTTCCCGCAGGTGGCGATCAACGACAAGAAGATGTACCCGATCTATTCGAAGTGCGTGGAGCTCGGCATCTCGGTATGGGTGAACGCGGGCGTGCCGGGGCCCCGCGTGAAGGGGGACTGCCAGAAGGTGGAGTACATCGACGAGGTGATGTACGACTTCCCGGAGTTGGTGTTCGTGACGCGTCACGGGTGTGAGCCGTGGGAGGACCTTGCGGTGAAGCTCATGCTGAAGTGGCCGGGGCTGCACTACTGCACGAGCGCGTTCGCACCGAAGTACTACCCCGAGGCGATCCTGAAGTACGCGAACTCGCGTGGCGCCGACAAGATCATCTACGCGGGCTACTTCCCGATGGGGCTCACGCTCGAGCGGATCATGGGCGACATGGACAAGTACGTCGACCTGAAGGCCGACGTGTGGCCCAAGTTCCTCAACGACAACGCAGCCCGGGTGCTCAAGCTCGACCAGGCGACATCGTGACGACGCTCCACCCGTTCGAGGCGGTGATGTCGTCGTTCGTCCGCGACGAGAGCGACGGCAGGTACACGTTGATGGTCGACGAGTTGTGGGAGGGGCAGCCGGGCAACGTTTTCGGTGGTTTCCTCGTCGCCGCGGTGGTGCGCGCCGCGGGGCTCGAGTCGACGATGACGCGGCCAGTGAGTTCGTCGTGTCAGTTCCTGCGGCCGGCTGTGGTCGGCGCGCCGTTGGACTTCGCGGTGGTGTCGTTGCGGCGCGGGCGCACGAGCGAACTCGTGCGCGTGTCGATCGCCCAGGCGGGCAAGCCGGTGGTCGAGGCGCAGGTGCGCACCGCGCTCGACGGCGACGGCCCCGAGTGCGCGGCGCGAACGCCTCCGATCGCGGAGGATCCCCGAGAGTTGCCGTCGGGTTGGGACACGATGCGCGGGCAGGGCATCGAACCGCCACGCATGTCGGCATGCTGGGACACCCGCTTCGGCGCCGACGGCGGTGGCACCGACACCGGACGCGACAGTGCGTTCTGGGCCAGCCTCGGCGACGGCATGACCTTCGCCGATCCCTACATCGAGGCCTCCCGGTGGGCGTTGTCGCTCGACAGCCAGGCCGGCGCGATCATCCGCCGCGTCGGCGTGGCGCACAGTGCCGAACCGCTGCCGTGGGGCTTCTCCAACCTCGACTCGCTCGTGCACTTCCACCGCGCCCGCGGCAGCGAGTGGATCCTCAGCGAGAACACCGTCGTCGCCGGTGGCGACGGACTGGTGAGTGTGCAGAGCCAGGTGTGGTCCGAGACCGGCGACCTGCTCGCGACCGCGATGAGCCAGGTCGCGTTCTTCCCCCTCCGAGACAACTGGTCCTTCGCCCGGGAGGCGCAAGCATGAGTGACCGGTCCCCGAGCCCGACCCCCGGAGTTGAGCAGTGAACCCCGCCCGTTTCGTGGGCCCCGTGGTGCGTCGCTTCGTCGCGCCGCACAAGAAGATGCGCTGTGAGCAGTTCGAAGCGCTGCCGAAGGTGCCCGATCGCGTGGTGTTCCTCGGCGACAGCATCACCGACGGTGGCATCTGGGACGAGTGGTTCCCCGACCTCCCGAACCAGAACCGCGGGATCGCCGGTGACACCGTTGGCGGCGTGCTCGATCGTCTCGACAGCGCGATCTTCGAGCCTCGGGCGGTGTCGCTGTTGATCGGGACGAACGACCTCTCCGGACTCGGCCGCTCGCATCGCGTAGACGACATTGCCGACCAGATGGACGAGGTCCTGTCGCGTATCCGGGCGATGGCGCCGAACGCGCCGCTCTTCGTCAACGGGGTGATGCCCCGGTCGAAGGCGTTGGCCGACCAGATCGAGCACCTCAACGTCCGCTACGAGCGGCTCGCGGCGAAGCGTGGCGCGGTGTTCATCGACCTGTGGCCGTCGTTCGTCGGTACCGACCGCTCGCTCCGCAAGGACCTCACGGGCGACGGTACGCACCTCAACGGCGCCGGCTACCGCGTGTGGGTCGACATCCTCCGCCCCCACTTCGATTCGATGCCACGGTGAACGACGGGCACTTGTGCTCTCCGCAGATATGTGTATCATGCACATATCTCCTGCGAGGTGTGAACGGGACGCTCGATTCGGTCGTGGGAGTTCGACAAGCGTGCCCGCCCCTCGAACGGGCCGGGACAGGGGGGTACTGACGTGAAGCGATGGACGAAGGCCTGGTTGATCGGCGGCGTGGTGTGTGCCACGGCGCTGGCGACGGTGCTGCCGGCGGCAGCGCAGTCGAGCAACGAGAAGCCGAAGGCCACCGAGGTCGGGGTCACCGCGAGCGAGTTGCACATCGCCGTCGTCGCGGATGTCGAGAACGCACTCGCGCCGGGGTTGTTCAAAGGCGCAGAGCTCGGCGTCGAGGGTGCCGCCAAGTACCTGAACTCCAAGGCGGGCGGGGGTGGTGTCGCCGGACGGAAGCTCGTCGTCGACTTCATCGACTCAAAGCTGAACCCGACGGCCTCGCGCAACGCAGTGATCACCGCGTGCGGCCAGGACTTCGCGATGGTCGGTACCGCGGTCATCTTCCTCAGCAGTGTCGACGACCAGGTGAACTGCAAGGACCAGGCGGGCGCGACGACGGGACTGCCCGACATTGCGGGCTTCGCTGCCGGTCTCGCTCAGAGCTGCTCGCCACTGACCTTCCCCGTGAACGGTGTCCAGATCGACTGTGCGACCGTCGACCAGGTGCCCCAGACCTACTTCGGCAACCAGGGCGCCGCGAAGTACCTCACGAAGAAGTTCGGGAAGTTGCACGGACTCTTCGTCTACGGCAGTGACACGAAGGACGCCTCCCGCGCGAGCAACGTCATCATCCAGGCCAACATCAAGGGTGGCGTCGCGTCCGACCAGACTGTCGGGGTTTCGGCGAGGGACCCGCAGAGCGCCTACACGCCGTTCGTGCTGAAGATGAAGCAGGACGGCTCGAACTTCGGCACCGCGGTCGGTGATCCGCAGATGATCAACCTGCGGACCGAGGCCCAGCTGCAGGGACTTCCGTCGAGTGTCGTGTGGTCCTGCATCTGCTATTCGAAGACGATCGCAACGACTCCGGTGATGGACAACACGTGGGTCAACACGGTCTCCCTGCCGTTCGAGGACGCGGCAGCGGTGCCCATGATGAAGACGTTCCTCAAGTATGTCGGCCCGGCGAACGCGGACCAGTACTCCGTGTACGGGTGGTCGGCGACGCTGGCGTTCGTCGAGGCCGCCAGGGCGGTAGTCGCCAAGCAGGGCGTCAACGGGTTGACCCGCAAGACCTTCCTCGACACTGGCCTCCCTACGCTGACCAAGTTCAACGGTGGTGGCCTGATCGGAACGCTGGACGTCGCTTCGAAGCGCAACTCGACCTGCTTCATCGAGTTGCACCTCCAGAACGGGAAGTACACACGCGTGTTCCCGGCGAAGACGGGCACCTTCGACTGCAACCCCGCCAACCGGGCGATCATCAAGGAAGACCTGCTCAACAAGTGAGCGCAGGGTTGCGCGCAGGGTGGCGTCAGAGGTACTTGACGCGGAGATCGGAATCGGCGCTGAGCCCGAACTCGGGCCATTCGCCCGACATGATGCTCTCCATGATCCCGAAGCCCACCGCGTCGCCCTCGCGCACCTTGATCGGCGTGTCGCGCAACTGCCCGAGCAGGGGGTGGTTCTCGGGGGACCAGCAGTCGGCGAAGTACTCGCCGTCGACAGCAAGCGGGCCGCGCCAGGTGCCGTGCAAGGTGTCGCCCCACTTGCCGTAGCCGGCGGGCCGCAGGAAGAAACCCGACGGCCCCGGTGCCTCGACTTCGAACACCCGCTCCTCGCCGCTACCCATCGTGAGCTTGATCTCGCCGCCCTGCACGAACCGGGTGACCGGGTCGTAGGTGAGGTTCGGCGCCACTGTCCGGATCGGGATCTGTGTGCCATCGGCCTCGTGCACGTGGGCGAACTCGCCCCACGCGCGCGACGCGAGATGCATCGCGATCTCGTAGTACGACCCGTCGGGTCGGCGGAAGAACGCGGGGGACCACAGCATCATCGAGCGCGCCGAGATGTTGGTGGCGAGCACGGAAGGGATGGTGTCGGTCGTCGGCTCACCGACGCCCTGGCGCACGCCCCACGAGTGGTCGCGCGCGCCGAACCACTCGTCGGGCGTGACCTCGTGGGTCTCGCCGTCGACGGTGAGCGTGCCCGACACGTGGCCGGTCTGGTGGTAGCGGATGACGTCGACGTCGATGCGGCCGGTACGCGGGTCGCGCATCGTGTTCCGGTCCTCGAACGACGGCGCCATCACGCCGGTGAGGACCAGGTCGAAGGAGATCGGCTGCACCTCGTTGGGCTCGAGCACGAAGCGCACGCGCTTCAGCGGTTCGACGATCTCGTAGCGGATCGGGCCGACCGATGCCTCCTCCCACGCGGGTGCGAGTTCACGGCTGCCGCGCACGATCCACTGTTCGCGCCCGCGCGACACGCCACCGAATCCGTCCATGATCCCGCGGTTGTGGTACCGGCCGAGGCCGAAGTCGACCTGCAACGACCCGTCGGCCTTGGCGAGCGAACCCCAGATCTTCTCCGCCCACGAGCGGTCCGATTGGCCCACCGTCGCGAATGTGTCGACGATCTGGTGGTTCAGTCCCTCGTCGGCCTGGCGGAGTTCGCCGATTCCTCGGATCGTCATGGGATCATCCTCGTTGATTCGGTGCCGGGGCCGAGCCCGGAAGATAGGTGTAACGTACACCTATTGCCAGCGGAGGCGCGTGGTCGCGCAGGGGGTCGAGGCAAGGTCATGACCGATCAGACGACGGCCAAGCTGGCGGAGTGGTTCGCCACCCAGGTGGGGGTCGACCAGGTCGCCATCGAGGACTTCGCCGGCGTGCCCGCCGGGCACTCGGCGGAGACGTTGCGGCTCACCGTGGTGTGGGACGACGGCGCGCCGCAGCGCGAGGAAGTGGTGCTGCGGGTACGGCCGCAGCCGCCGAGCCTGCTCGAGCCCTACGACCTGCGGAAGCAATACGAGATCATGCGCGCGCTCGAGCCCACGCCGGTGCGCGCGCCGCGGGTGCTCTGGTACGAGGAGACCGGTGACGTGCTCGGCCGCGAGTTCCTGGTGATGGCGTACGCGTCCGGTGTCGCTTACGAGCGCACCATCCCCGACGAGCTGACCGACGACCCGGCGCGGGTGCGGCGCATGTCGGAGGAGTTGGTCGACGAACTCGCCGCGATCCACTCGGTCGATCCCGCGACCTTGGGCTTCCTCGGCGACGGTCGCGACTTCCTCGCCGAGCAAATCGCCTACTGGAGCGGCGAGGTGCGTCGCGTGCAACGCGGACCGGTGCCGGCGCTCGAGGCGCTGCTGGCCGCGTTGGAGGCCGACGTGCCGCCGCGCACAGAAACGATCTCCCTCGTGCACGGCGACGCCAAGCCGGGCAACTTCGCGTTCGTGGGCCGCGAGCTGACCGCGAGCTTCGACTGGGAGATGGCGGTGCTCGGCGACCCGATGGCCGACGTCGCGTACGCCCAGGTCACGTGGGAGCTCCCGGGCATGTTCACCACGCTGCCCGCGTCGTTGTCGATCGACGAGCTCGTCACGCGCTACGAGGAGAAGTCCGGCATCGCCACGCACCACCTGGTGTGGCACCGCTCGTTCCAGCGCTACAAGCTCGGCGTGATCATGCTGATCGCGTCGATGCTGTTCGACTCGGGCGCGTCCGACGATCCGCGCTTCTCGATGATGGGCCGCGTCGTGGCCATGTACACCACGCCCGCGTTCGCAGAGCTCGGCCTCGACAACGTCGAGGACCAGGGTGCGGTGATGCCGCGCGCGGAACGGCTCGCGACGCTCGACGGCTGACGAAGGTCCGCGTCGGATCGGAAGCGAGCCCGCCACTCGGAGGTCAGGGCCCCGATGCAGGGCTGCTGGGGTACCGTGCACGTTTGATGGCTCCTGCCTCCGAGGAAGTGACGCGTGACCTCGTGATCGACGTGGTCCTCGACGTGCTGGACGCCGAGGGTTTCGATGCCGTGCGCGTCCGCGATGTCGCGAACCGCTCTCGCGTCTCCTCGAAGACCATCTACAAGTTGTTCGGCACGCGCGACGATCTCATCGTGGCGGCGATAGTCCGATTCATGGACCGCACGGTGTACGCGAACTTCACCCTGCCCGACGCCGGGGAGTCGATGTACCAGGCCACCGTGCGAACGGCGCGAGCGATGTTCGAGCCCTTCGAGCGTCATCCTCTGCTGTTGGAGGCTTTCCACCGGGCGCGTACGGGTCCTGGCCGCGGGCCGCTCAGTGAGCTCGGTCGCGCCGCGGCGTATCGGGTGCGTGACCACCTGATGAGCCAGGAGGACGACGCCTACAACCGCGACTACGAGGAGATCCTCGACAACGTCATCACCGGTCTCATCGGCCGCTGCGTGCAGGGCGAGATCTCGGCGAGCGACATCGTGCCGAGCATCGAGCGGACGGTGGCGAGGCTCGCGCTGGCTCACGCTCGCGACGACACCAACGCCTGAACCGCGGGTCGGCGGGCCGTTGTGGTCCGAAGACCGCGTTGACATCTCTCCCGGGGTGCGATAGGAAAACTGCGTTTTCTGGAAAGGTCCGTGTCAGCGGCGCCACCAGACGCATCCAGGGGGGATCTGAATGTCGAGCGTCAGCAATCGACTCCGGTGTCTTGTTGCGACATCGGTCGTCATCGCCACGTCGCTGGCGGCGGTCGGCGCCGCCGCCGCTCAGTCGAGTAGCGAGAAGCCGAAAGCAACTGAGGTCGGCGTCACAGCGAGCGAGATCCACATCGCAATCGTGGCCGACGTCGACAACGCGATCGCGCCTGGGCTCTTCCAGGGCGGCGTCAACGGCGTCCAGGGTGCGGCCAAGTACCTCAACAGCAAGGCGGGCGGCGGAGGTCTCGCGGGTCGCAAGGTCGTCGTCGACTTCTACGACGCCAAGCTCAACCCCAGCGAGACGCGCAACGCGGTGATCAACGCGTGCCAGAGCGATCTCGCCATGGTCGGCACGGAGACCATCTTCCTGTCCAACATGGACGACGCGACGAACTGCAAGGACCAGGCCGGCCAGGCGACGGGCATGCCGGACATCCCGTCGTTCGCGACGGGGATTCCCGAGGCTTGCAGCGCCGTCTCCTTCCCCGTGCAGGGGAACAGCATGGACTGCGCAACGGTCGCGCAGAACCCGCAGACGTACTGGGCGACGAATGGCGGCGCGCAGTACCTCGTGAAGAAGAACAACAACGATCTCCACGGTGTGTTCATCATCTCCGGTGACACGAAGGACGCCACGCGAGGGTCCACGATCCTCGCGTTGGGACAGCAGAAGGCTGGGATCAAGGGCGACATGGTCCCCAAGGGTGGACGTGACCCCCAGAGTGCGTACACCCCCGTGGTCCAGCAGATGAAGACCGACAACTCGAACTTCGCGAGCAGCACCCTCACCGTCGGTGGCATGGTCGAACTGCGCAGCGAGGCCCAGATCCAGGGGCTCGACGCCTCGAAGATCTCGTGGGTCTGCTCGACTTGCTACGGCGACAAGGCCACGCTGGCGAACTCCGACACGCTCGAT
>Ga0302322_100001912_pt1 | contig 17413 bp, 16 predicted proteins | sample Fen_T0_2_FD_203757 | JGI IMG/M metagenome (GOLD analysis project Ga0302322, IMG submission 203757) | Peat permafrost microbial communities from Stordalen Mire near Abisko, Sweden - Fen_T0_2 | ecosystem: Environmental > Terrestrial > Soil > Wetlands > Permafrost | place: Sweden: Abisko... | reverse complement strand
GCGATTTTCCGTTTTGTAGGATTCATCAGCTTTTCGGAAATTATCCCGAGTGATACGCGGCCAAAGGTGCATGATATTCACACGCCTTTGTAACCATTACGTCACAGGTCGTTAATTGCCTAATTTTGGCAATATCTTTTTTATACCTCATCAATAGCATCTTACAGATGTAGTGATCAAGCCTGACACCGCGAGAAGGATACTTAAGGAGAAAAAACTCACAACTTGTTCACTACTTCGTTTGTCAACGACCTCCCGAAGTACGTCGGACGACAGAATCGCGCACCGTCCGTAATTTTTCCGGGTAGTCAGCAATGGCGTGAAGACCACGGCTTTCTTTGCGTTGCAAAGCACAGGTCACAACGAGCCCAGCGATCTGAATCAGGTTGCGCAGTTCCAAGAGCCGCGGGTCCACAGAAAAATTCCAATAGTAGTCGTGAATCTCTTTCGTGAGATACGCGATGCGCGTGCGGGCACGTTCGAGGCGTTTCGTCGTGCGCATGATGCTCACGTAATCCCACATCGTGCGACGAAGTTCTTCCCAATTATGAGAGATCACAACACGTTCGTCTACATCGCCACCGCCAAGATCAATCCATGGCGGTATTCGAACTTCGGTTACAACTTTGCGCGCCTTCAGGAAGGAATCCACCGATTCCGCTCCGCGATGCGCCATGACGACTGCTTCGAGTAACGAATTACTCGCAAGGCGATTGGCACCATGCAAACCCGTACAAGCAACCTCGCCGCAGGCATACAAGCCGGGCATATCTGTCTCTGCCGAAAGGTTCGTCGCCACTCCGCCACACGTGTAGTGCGCCGCTGGCACCACGGGGATCATATCCTTGCTGATATCGATATCGAGCTTGCGGCAGGTCTGATAAATCTGAGGGAAGCGTTCACGCAAAAACGCCTCATTGCGGTGCGTGATGTCGAGCCATACGTGTGGCGCACCGGATTTTTTCATCTCCGCATCGATCGCGCGGGCCACTATGTCGCGCGGCGCGAGATCCGCCAGCTCGTGGTACCCACGCATAAAGGCCTCACCGGCAGCATTGCGCAAAACCGCACCTTCACCACGTACGGCCTCGCTGATAAGAAAGCGTTCGCCCTGGAGCGAATACAACGCCGTCGGATGAAACTGAATAAACTCCATATTCCTAACCTCGACGCCCGCGCGATACGCCATCGCGATGCCATCCCCCGTCGCGATTCCGGGATTAGTCGTGTAAAGATAAACCTGACCCGCGCCACCGGTGGACAGCATCACCACGGGCGCGTGGAACGTCACTACGCGGCTGTCGCGCACATCGAGAGCATAAAGCCCAACCACGCGATTGGTGGAACTCGGCCGTTTCCGCTGCGCGAGCTTATCGGTTGTGACCACATCGATTGCGAAAAAATGTTCGAACAATGCGATCCGCGGTTCCTGTGACACGGCATGCAACAGCGCCTCTTCAATCGCCTTTCCCGTCATGTCTTTGACGTGAAGGATGCGCCGTTTGCTGTGTCCGCCTTCGCGGCCCAAATCATACGCTCCTGATCCCGTGCGAGAAAATTTCAGCCCAATATCAATGAGTTCTTTCACCCGCTCTGGGCCGTCGCGCACGATCTCGCGCACCACTTTCTCATCACACAAACCATCGCCCGCCGTCAGCGTATCGCGTACATGAGAGGGAAAATCGTCGGTCTTCGATGTGACAACCGCTATTCCCCCTTGTGCATAGTTCGTGTTAGATTCGGCTCGGTCCTTCTTGGTTAGGATCGCCACCGTGTGGCCTTGCCGCGCAACTTTGAGCGCAAAGCTTAGGCCTGCGATGCCGCTGCCGATGACAAGTACGTCGAAGGTTCGGGTCATGGAAAAATTTGAAACACTCCGCGCCGCAAAGAGCGTCGGCGAATCAGAGTAAAATATTATCGATCAAACGCACCTCGTCGACCCAGACCGCGATCGCAAGCAGAGACTGCCCAGGGACCACGTCGCGCATTGCTTCCATGGTGTTGCGATTGACGACCGCAATATAGATCACACGAATGCGGCGCTTCTGGCCAAGAATGTGTGTCGCCTCAGCGATGAGGCGGTCTGAGCGAAGTTCGCCTTTTTCGACCATGCCTTTCGCATAGCGAAGCGCTTCGCCGATCGCCAACGACTCTTGCCGTTGGGTGTTGGATAAATAACGATTACGCGAGCTCAGCGCCAGCCCCTCAGGTTCGCGCATCGTCGGAGCCACGACGATATCTACCGTGAACTGAAGATCCTGCACCATTTTGCGGAGAACGGCGACTTGTTGTGCGTCCTTCTGGCCAAAGACGGCAAGGTCAGGCCGCACAATATTAAAAAGGATCGCCACCACCGTGGTCACACCGCGGAAGTGCGCCGGACGTGAAACGCCTTCGAGCGGCTTGCTCACAAACTCCTCGGTGACGAAGGAAGAATAGCCCTTCGGATAAATTTCTTCAACAGACGGCGCAAACACGATATCCGCACCGGCGTCTTCGCAAAGCTTCAGGTCACTTTCGAGATCACGCGGATATTTCGCGAAATCTTCGCTAGGGCCGAATTGCGTCGGGTTGACGAAAATCGAGACCACCACGGTATCGGCCTGCTCCGCCGCCTGGCGGATGAGGCTGAGGTGCCCGTCGTGCAACGCGCCCATGGTGGGTACGAGTCCGATAATTTGACCTTTGGAGCGCAACTCTTCAGCGAGAGTCCGCATTTCGGTGACCGAGGTAACTTTTTGCATGACGTAACAGTTGCGCGTGAAAAACGAGTGAGTGTGCCAAGCGAAAACACACCGTAGGCTTGAACTAATGCGAGTGGACGGACTTATTCAAGTTTTTCGCCTCCGACCGCCATGATTCGCATCAACGAAAATTACACCAAGCTCAAGGCCTCCTACCTTTTCTCCGACATCGCTAGGCGGGTTTCTGCCTACGCGCAGGCGAATCCGCAAAAGCCGATTATCCGCCTTGGCATCGGTGATGTCACAGAGCCGCTGCCACCCGTCTGCATCGAGGCACTGCACGCTGGCGCCGACGAAATGAGCCAGCGGGCCACGTTCAAAGGCTACGGCCCTGAACAAGGCTATGCCTTTCTCCGAGAAGCGATTGCGCAGAATGATTACCACGCCCGCGGAGCCAAGATCGACGCTGACGAGATCTTTGTCAGCGACGGCTCTAAGTGCGACTGCGGCAACATCCAGGAGATTTTTTCCAACGACGCTCACCTCGCCATTCCTGATCCCGTGTATCCGGTTTATGTCGACACCAATGTCATGGCTGGTCGCACCGGTGCCAACGTTAATGGCCGCTATGAAGGTATCACCTACTTAGACAGCACCGCCGCCAACGGCTACGTACCTGCCGTCCCGAATGTCGCCACGGACCTGATTTACCTTTGCTTCCCCAATAATCCGACCGGCGCTGTAGCCACCAAGGCCCAGCTTGAGGCCTGGGTCGCTTACGCGAAAAAGAATAAGGCGATCATCCTCTTCGATAGCGCTTACGAAGCCTACATCCGCGATCCACAAATTCCGCACAGTATCTACGAAATCGAAGGCGCGCGCGACGTCGCCATCGAGTTCCGCAGCTTCTCCAAGACCGCCGGCTTCACCGGCACACGTTGTGCCTATACAGTGGTTCCAAAAACGCTTGTCGCCTGGGACGCGGCCGGCAATGCTCAACCGCTCCAAGCTCTTTGGAACCGCCGCCACACCACCAAGTTCAACGGCGTTTCTTATCCTGTCCAAAAAGCCGCTGCTGCGATCTTCACCAACGAAGGCAAGAAGCAGGTCAAGGCTATGACTGATTTCTATCTCGGAAACGCCGCACTCATCCGCGACGCCGTCTCCAGGCTCGGCTTCAGCTGTGTCGGTGGCGTCAACGCGCCTTACATCTGGATCAACGTCGGTCGCGATTCGTGGGAATTTTTCGACCTGCTGCTCAACAAAGCCCAAGTCGTCTGTACACCTGGCGCTGGGTTCGGCCGCTGCGGCGAAGGCCACGTGCGCATCAGCGCGTTCAACAGCCGAGAAAACGTCGTGGCCGCACTCGAACGTATCGCTGCCGCACTGAAGTAAACATCAAAAAAGCAAAAGCTCTCCCATCACGGAGGCCGCTCAAAACCAGCGGCCTCTTTTTATTTTTCGCTGGAACACCGCCAAGCTCTCGTCACCGCGTACACCGAGACGGTTAATCTCGTAAGGCTGGCGAAGCGTCAGCGGATTGATGCGGTTACCGATCCGGAAAGCCATCTTAACACCCGCCTTTTCCAAAACCTCCTCCATCGCCAAACGTCCTGATTTTTTTCTCGGGCGTCTACCGTAGGGATAAGCCAACGCAGGAAGAAACGGTAGGCCCAATTCGTTCATAATATCCACGCTGCTCTGCACGTCTTCAGCGATGAGCTTGGTCGTGAGTGCGCCATAACTCACATGATGGTGCGAGTGCAACGCGAGTTCCACACCACTCGCGGCCACCGCACGCAACTGCTCGGCGTTCATCAACGGACTCGCGTCATAATCCCAAGAACTGATTTGCCCGATAAATGCCGTCGGCACGAAAAGCACAACCGGCAAACCGAGCTTAGCGAGCAGCGGAAACGCCAGCTCGTGATTATCGAGATAAGCATCATCAAACGTAATCAATACTGAACGAGATGGCAGCCCGTCGCCCTTCTCGGCCGCAGACAACACCTGCGCCCCCGTGACAAACTCATAGTCCGACTCGATCAACCACTTCATTTGGGCGTCGAGTTGCGCCGTGGTCACAGTCCACGCATCAGCGAGTTCCGCAGAGATTTTATGATACATAAGTACCCTCAACCCACGACGTTCAGACCAGAGCATGCGCAAGAGACAAACCGCAACTTACGAAATTGACAACGCCGCAGTACGGCCAGCCTTCCCCTAGTTGCACTCTTCCGCCGGACACGAGCACGCCACCAAATCCACACAGCACCGCAATGTTTTTTCACGGTTATAGTTTTGTCCGAACCGCTGTAGCCGGTCCAGCTGCGCGGCGAACGGCAACGTAGCACTCAGCCGTTCAGCAGATCCGTTTCAATCATGCGCAACCGCCCTATTTCGGCAGGTTTGCCGCAATATCTTCGCAGAGTCGCGCCACGTCTTCGCTCAGCAAACTGGCCAGTGCACCAAAATCTTTTTCGTTCCACGCCAACTCGGGCGCAGTAAACGTCCTGCGCACCACCACCTGCCCACCGGCCCCAGCAGCGATGATATCGTAAGCCACCACAAAACGCGCCACACCGCGCCCACCGCTCGACGTCGCGCCTTCGCAATTCAACACACGGATCACCAGATCGTAATCGCGTTTGAGATCGGTCGCGAACGGATAGTTCGTCACGCCTCCGACTGTATCTGTCGACAGGAGACGTTGCTTGAGCACACGATTTATACCGGATTCTAATGGTTCGGCCCAACGGGAGAATTCTTGAAACTGGATTTCATTAACGCCGTTGCGCACCGCGATGTCGCGGTGATTATGCAAATACCCCGGCAACTCGATCGCGCGAATACCGATCTGAAGCTGACCGGCCGGTTTGGTCACAGCGAGATCGGCCGAAGCCGGGCCGTTGAGCACATAATGACGCGTCGGATCAACTTTGGCCTCGGGCATGATCTGACAGCCGGCGAACAACGATAAGACAAAGCCAAGGCCGCAAAGGCCGACTCGGCCCAGGAAACGAAAATATGATTTTTGCATAGCGATCAGAAGTGTTATTGCGGAGCTTTTTTACCGGTGAGCAAAGCGTTCGGGTTGCGTTCGAGAAATTCGGCGAGGCGCTGCACGGATGCAGCAGCTTCGTTGAGCTGCATCATCGTGCGAATGGTTTCTTCACCTAATCCGTTTTGCGCGCTGACAAAGCGCCGCGCGGTTTCGGCCGCGTCGTTGAACGATTTCAGCACGACTTTCGCTTCGGCCAATGCGTCGTTAAGCTTTTGCCCTGCCGGTTGCACTTGCGCATCAACGTTGGCCAGCATCTTCGAAATCTGGTCGATCGTTTCGTTAAGCCGAGCAAATGTCTTTTGAAAATCTCCGCTGCGAGCGAGTTCGTTCACCGCCGTGCCGGCCTTCGTCCACTCCGCAGTGAGCTTGGCAAGTTCGAGTCCGTTAATTTCTTTGCGCGTGTCGGCTAGCAAACCGTTCATCTCACGCGAGAGCCCGGCAAAATCGACGCGCTTCAGATTAGAAAGAATTTCAGTCAAGCTCGCCTGATATTCCGCAATAGCCGAGCGCACCGACGGCACGACCACGAATTGCGGATCAGCGATCGCCGTCACCGTGGGGCTAGCGACAGGCAGGTCCACAAAATCCAGCTCCACAAACAATAGCCCTGTCGCCAAACCAGACACGCCGAGCTGGGCCCGCAAGCCTTGGGTGATGAGCTTTTCCAATTCCTTACGACTAGAGACATCAATCCTCGCCCCGATCTCGTCTTTCACCGAGCTGTGGCTGAATTCGCATAAAACCTCGACAACAGAGTTCTTGTTCCGCGTGTCGAACTGCACGTTCAAGTCCACCACTCGGCCAACTCGCACACCGCGCAATTTTACCGGCGAACCGAGGTCGAGTCCGTGCACAGATTCGTCAAAGTACACCACGAACCGCTGCGGCCTGGAGAAAAAGTTGATACCGCCAAACGACAGCAACGCGATGAGCACAAGCGCCATCGCGCCCAGAACAAACATGCCGACAATAGTGGGACTGATCTTGGTTTTCACGATTGGGTTTAGTCGACGATGAAGTTGCGGTGTGTTGTGTCTGGACAGTTAAATTATCGTGTGGGTGCCGGCGATATCGCACGACGTTGCAAAAACTCCTGCACGACAGGATCGCGGCTCGTCTGTAAGAGCTCGCGAGGATTTCCCTCAGCAATAATGCCCTTTGCCTCGCGTCCGAGCATAACCACACGATCGGCTATACTGAAGATGCTGTCGAGTTCGTGTGAGACGATCACCATCGTCGTGCCGAGTGTCTCGCGGATTTGCAGCACGAGATCGTCGAGCTTCCGTGAGGTCACAGGATCGAGTCCGGCTGAAGGCTCGTCGAAAAATACGATAGCCGGATCTAGCGCCAGCGCGCGAGCCAGCGCAGCTCGTTTTTTCATGCCACCACTAATTTCCGACGGATAAAAATCCTCGTAGCCGGTCAACTGCACCTGCGCCAGGCGGAGCGCCGCGAGTTCATTGCGTTCACGCTTCGAAAGCGGCGTGTACTCTTCTAGCGGCAAGGTGATGTTCTCGCGCAACGTCAGCGAACTCCAGAGAGCCGAGTTCTGATAGAGCACGCCAAATGTACGCAACAACTCGCGCCGTCTCGACGCATCTGCATCAGTGAAGCTCTCGCCGAAGTACCGGATTGTGCCTGCCGTCGGACGCTGGAGCCCGATCAGGTGCTTGAGCAGCGTGCTTTTGCCGCAGCCACTCCCGCCAATTACAAAAAACAACTCCCCGGATGCGACGGCAAACGTCACGTGTTGCAGCAGCACGACCCCTTCGTAGCCGCATTCGAGATCGTCGACGGCGATCGCAGGTATACTTGGCGATGGCGATTGTTGTGACACAGTTTAGATTCCCAGCATGTTAAAAAGCACCGCGAAAATCGCATCTGCTACGATCAGAAGCAAAATCGCTGTAACCACCGCAGACGTCGTCGCACGGCCAACGCCAATCGCGCTCCGTTCGCTTTGCAGACCGCGCAGACAGCCAGCCAGCCCCACGATGCCTCCGAACGTCACAGATTTGATTACACCTGATACCAAATCGGACAAATCCACCGAAGCTTGCAACTGAACCCAATACGCCGAAGCCGGAATTTTCAAAATCGCCGCAGCCACTAGCAAACCGCCAAACATGCCAAGCATGTTCGCATAAAGAGTAAGCAACGGCGTCATCAACGTCACCGCCACCATTCGTGGCATTACCAAAAAATCGATAGAGCGAATACCCAGCGTTTCGAATGCGTCGATCTCCTCACCCGCTTTCATATTGCCCAACGTCGCCGCAAAGGCCGCGCCCGTGCGGCCCGCGAGAATGACGCCGGTCATCATTGGGCCCATTTCACGAACCATAACTAAGCCAACAAAATTCGCCACGTAGAGATCCGCACCAAACTGCCGCAGCAACACCGCCGCCGTGTACGCCAGCGTCAGTCCGACCAGCATGCCAATCAGACCGACGATCGGCAGCGCCATCGCACCGCATTGCTGCATTTCGGCCAGACAATCGCGCCAGCGAAAGCGGATCGGATTCTTGGCCAGTCGCGCGATTGACAGCGTACACTCACCGACGAAATGAGAGATCTGCTTTACCTTTTCTAATACATCGAAAACCGCCAAACCGATCAACGTGATCGGATTCTCACGCCGGTCCACCGGCTTCTCCTTGCCTTGCGCAGCGACGATTTGCACCAGCAGCTCGCGCAATCGCTGCGGAAGCGCCGTTGCATCGAGTGGCGTCTTGGTAGCCGTGCACCATTGTTCGACCTCGAAGAGAAACAACAGCAACGAGCTGTCCCACGAATCCAGCTGCGCTAACTCAAACCGCACCCGCGTCGGTTTCGTTTTCGCTAACACATCTGACCACGAAGGCCGCTTGCCCGTTATTTTCCACACGCCACCGATCTCGACGCGCAAAACATCGCCCTCAGCGCTGGCAAGCGCTCGAGCACAAGCGACATCGGATTGGACAGGCATGGAGTCGTTTGTAACGGAGCGTTTGAAAATCAAAACCTTAAAAATTTCAGTGTCCTTTAGTCCTGCGTTCGGCAATTTGGTTTCGTGACCCGCTTTCGTACCGTACTTTTCGACCTTGACGGCACTCTCCTCGACCACTTCGGGGCGATTCACGCCAGCCATGCCTATACGTTAAAACAGCTCGGTTTGCCCGCGCCCACGATGGCTCAAGTACACCGCGCCGTCGGCGGTGGCTTCGAGGTTGCGGTCAAACGCATGCTCGGGCCGGAAAATGAACACCTGCTTCCGCGCGCGCTTGAAATCTATCGTGAGGCCTGGGCAAAAAATATGTTCAATGGCGTCGCTTTGCTACCTGGTGCCCGCAGCTTGCTTGAAGCGCTCAAGGCCCGTGGTGTGCACAGCGGCGTTTTCACCAACAAGCACGGCCCCTCGGCCCGTTCCGTGTGCGAACACCTCGGCGTGACCTCGCTGCTCGACGGGGTCTTTGGCGCCTTCGACACTCCTTGGCTGAAACCCGATCCGCAATTCGCCGCCCACGTTCTCAAGACACTCCAAGCCGAACCCTCTACCACCTGCCTGATCGGCGATTCACCTTACGATGTCGAAGCAGCACGCAATGGTGGTTTTATTTGTTATTGTGTCACCACCGGCACCCACGACGCCGACCAGCTCCGCGCCGCCGGAGCAGCTGGCGTCTATGATGACCTGATCGCGCTGAGCAAAGCGGTATTCGAGATCGAACTGCCCAACTAAATTTCTATCCAGCAGCTAAACAGGCCGCATCGAAAAAGGCCCTCACGACAGAATGAAGTGATCCCGCAAGAGCTTTTCGTTCTGGTTGAAATAAAGTGCCCACAAAAAATGGGTGATTAATCAATCTGAAGGCCCTGACTTGCGCGAATTCGTCATGCGCTACGAACGTCAGATCAGATCCGCGAAATATCTCTTCGAGGGTACTGCTCACTCCGTAATTGCAGTTGAATTCCTCAATCGATTCATCAGCGCCTAAAATATCCCGAAAAAGTCTCGGTGTATTCACAATCACTTTCCCTTTCGTTCCGATAAGCGAGCAACTCAGTTTAGTGATCAGCGGATTTTCCGCGTCAGGTTTCAGCTCCTGGTGTTGTGCGTCGTGGCCCAGGACATTTCGTGCAAACTCCATGAGCGCATGCTGGAATCCTCCACAGGTGCCGAGAAACACTTTCTTTTCCACACGGGCATGACGAATGGCGAGCAAAGCGCCCGCAGTGCTTTCGTATGGACTACCCGGCGCACACCAAATTCCTGCCGTGCCATTAAGAATTTCCCGTACCGATTCCGGCGAAATCGATCCTGTTCGCACCCAGTCAAAATCGAGTCGCCGATCAACTTCCCTGCGATAAAGCGATATCGACGCCTCAATTCCCTGATGCGCCTTTTTCGCAAAATCTCGCTCTCCAATTAGAACAATCCTCTGGTTTCGCATTTCAATCAATTCCCAACCTTGTCCTTCCCGATCGCGTGAGTGACTTCAACCTCTACAGCGTGAAGCGAAAGATAGAGGTCACGCAAAAATGCCGCTAGTCCCGCGAGTAAACAACTCACGCTCGTAGAGAAAAACCCGAGGATCAGTCCGGCGAGTTCGACCCTAAAAAGCGCGCTCAAAAAGATGATCACGATCAAGAGGCCTGAGATAAACATGCTCGATGTGATCATCGTCATCGAGAAACGCATGATCTTTGCGCGGCGAAACATAATCAGCAGCTGCTCCTCCAGGTACTGACGATCGTCCGGCGTCGCTTTCCCGATAAGCCCGGCGAGATTGCGCGTGCGGTCGACAATGCGACCCATGCGATTGGTCAGCGAAATGCACAGCGCGCCCAACCCTGAGATCAGGATGACCGGCGTGATTGAAAGCTGAATAATAGGCAGAATTGATTCCTGCGTAGGGAGAGCGGCCATCCACCTGTCTTGATGAAAACTGCGAACCAACGCAATCTCGTCAGTACGGGGTTCGCAGGACGTTTGATTTTTTGGCGAAATCCGTATTTCCCCATTACGTGGCTCAACCTCCTCAATCCCCGCCCGATTCGCTCGCCGGTGTACTAGAGCGCATCATTTTTCTCAACGAGGAGAACCACTACACGATCGCGGAGTTTCGTCGCGATGACAATGGCCAGAAAACCACCATCGTCGGCGCACTACCCGGTGCGCAATGCGGCGAAACGCTTCAACTGCGCGGCCAGTGGACCACGCACGCTCAACATGGTGATCAGTTTAAGGTTGAGTCGTTCAAGGCTCAATTGCCGTCAAGTGTGTATGGGATTCGCAAATACCTTGGGAGCGGCCTCGTGCCGGGTATTGGAAAAGTTTACGCCAACAAGATCGTCGACGCATTCGGCACCGACACATTTCGGATCCTAAGCGAAGAATCTGCGCGCCTCCGCTCCGTACCCGGCATCGGCAAAGGTCGCACCGCCGCCATCAAAAAAGCTTGGGATGACCAACGCGCACTTCGCGAAATCCACATTTTTCTCCAAACCTATGGAGTCACCACTTCGCAGTGTGTAAAGTTGGTCCAAAGGTATGGACACGAGGCGAAACAAATTCTCCTGCACGAGCCTTACCGCGTCGCACGCGAGATCGATGGCATTGGCTTTAAAACCGCCGACAAAATCGCGATCAACTTGGGCTTCGCCAACGATGCGCCGCCGCGTCTCGACGCCGGTCTGCTCTTCGCCATGGACTCGCTCCAAGAAGAAGGCCACACCGCGGTCCGCGAAACCGACTTGATTGAATACGCCGCGCCGCTCCTCGAAACCGCGGCCAACCTGCTCGAAGCGCGTATCAAGGCCCTCGTTGAGATGAACCAATTGGTTCGTCATTGGCCTCTCGGTGTTGCCGATCCACTGCCAGGATCAGGTTTGATCCAACTTCCCGCGCTCGATCGGGCCGAAGAAAAAATCGCCAACGCCGTCCATCGCGTTAGCCGCGTCGTCAGCGGATTGCCTCCGATCAAAATCGATGCCGCTGTCCAATGGGCCGAAGAAAAAGCCGGTTTTGCCTTTGCCGATCAGCAACGCGCCGCGCTCAAAAACGCACTCGCGCACAAAACTTCCATTCTCACCGGAGGTCCAGGCACCGGCAAAACGACGATCCTCCGTGCACTCGTTGATGTATTGAAGGCAAAAAAAGTTCGCGTGCATCTCGCCGCCCCCACCGGCCGCGCCGCACAACGGCTCGCGGAAACCACCGGCGGTTTCGCTTCTACAATTCACCGCTTACTCAAATACGACCCTGCCAAAGGCGGCTTCACGGCCAACGAATCCACGCCGCTCTCCACGGATTTCCTGATCGTCGACGAGGCTTCAATGCTCGACACGCGCCTCGCTGCCGCGCTTTTGCAGGCCGTGCCCTCGCGCGCACACCTAGTGCTCGTGGGCGATATCGACCAACTTCCCTCGGTCGGCGCGGGCAACATCCTCAAAGATCTAATCGCCACCGAACGCGTGCCAGTCACGCGCCTCACTGTTATCTACCGCCAAAAAGAACAAAGCCAGATCGTCACCACCGCCCACGCGATCAACGCAGGCGATCCTTCGCTTCCACCTGCGGCAAACGATCTCGCAAGCGTGCAAGCGTGGAATGATCTCACGTTCATCATCGCAGATTCTGCAGACGATTGCCTCGCGAAAATCGCGACCCTCTGCACCGAATTTATCCCGTGGCATTGGAAGTGGTTCAATCCCGTGCATGACGTACAGGTGCTAGCGCCGATGCACAAAGGAACCGCCGGGGTGGCCAATTTAAACCAACAGCTACAGGCAATTTTTAACGGCCATGCCAGCGGCCTACGCGCGCCCAGCGGGGAATTTCGCCCCGGCGACAAGGTCATCCAACTGCGCAACAACTACGACAAAAACTTATTCAACGGCGACATCGGCGCAGTCACCGCGGTCGATACCGAAGACGGCACCCTCACAGCCAATTTCGACGGCGAACCGCACACCTTCGACCGCGGCGAACTCGGCGAACTCGCCCTGGCCTACGCCATCAGCATTCACAAATCGCAGGGCAGTGAATATCCCGTCGTGATCGTGCCGTTGCTCAAAGCACATTTCATGATGCTCCAGCGAAACCTGATTTATACCGCGATCACGCGTGGAAAGAAAAAAGTGTTTCTCGTTGGTGAGCCTGCCGCCTACGCGATGGCCGTGCGCAACGCCGAGTCAAAACTCCGCACCACACATTTGCGCGAAAAAATAGCTGCGTTGACGGCAAGTGCATGAGCATTTCTCATGGATTTTAGCGCGGTGACGAGCTTCCCCTGCACTCTCCACCTATCAAGTCCTGTCGTTTCATTAATCAGCATTCCTGCTCCTCCTAATACCCGTCGTCACGAAAAGATTCTGATCAACTTCTCCCGCGCGATCATCCAAGGTGGTTTTGATTATCGCTTAAACGCTTTTACCCGCTGAACCATTCAGCCCGTTACCATGCCATCCAATAACCAAGTCCCCACCCTTTCTGCCTTCGGCGGCTCGCACATGCCCCGCGGTGCAGTATTGATCAATAATTCGCTGCTCAACAAAGGCACTGCCTTCACGGAAGCTGAGCGCGACGCACTGGGCCTGCGCGGTCTCTTGCCCCCGCGCATTTTCCCGATGGAGGAGCAGGTTAAGCGCGCTCTCGGCAATCTCCGCCGCAAGAGCGATCCGCTCGAAAAGTACATTTTCCTCAACGCACTTCAGCAACGTAACGAAACCCTCTTCTACCGTGTCCTCACCGACTACCTTGAAGAGATTATGCCGATCATTTACACACCGACAGTCGGCCAAGCTTGTCTGGAATACGGCAGCATTTATCGCAAACCACGCGGCCTGTTTCTCTCCATCGAAGACCGCGGCAACATCCGCGAAATCCTCCGCCACTGGCCACAACACGCGCGTCTGATCGTCGTCACCGATGGCGAGCGCATCCTTGGCCTCGGCGATCTCGGCGCTCTCGGCATGGGCATCCCGATCGGCAAGCTTGCACTCTACTCCGCTTGTGCCGGCGTGCACCCTTACTACTGCCTGCCCATCACAATCGATGCCGGTACAGACAATGAAAAACTTCTGCAGGACCCACTCTACATTGGTACACCACGCAAACGCGTGCGCGGTCCCGCGTATGAGGAGTTCATGCAAGAATTCGTAGAAGCCGTGCAAGAAGTTTTCCCTGGCAGCCTGCTGCAGTTCGAAGATTTCGGAAACCACAACGCCTTCCACCTGCTGCGCACTTACCGCGATAAAGTTTGCTGTTTCAACGACGACATCCAGGGCACTGCTTCCGTCGCGCTCGCTGGCCTCATCTCCGCCACACGAATCACCAAATCCAAGCTCTCGGAACAAAAGATCCTTTTCCTTGGCGCAGGCGAAGCGGGCACGGGCATAGCCGATCTCTTCACCGCCGCCGCCGTACAAGAAGGCCTAAGCGAAGCCGAAGCCCGGAAACGCTGCTGGTTCGTCGATTCGAAAGGCCTGCTAGTAAAAGGCCGCGGCGATAAACTGCCCTCGCACAAGGAGCCTTACGCGCACGATCATCCGCTCATCAAAGATTTTGCCGAGGCCGTCGCCACGCTCAAGCCCACCGCCATCATCGGCGTGTCTGGCCAAGGCCGCGCCTTTGACGAAAAAGTTGTGCGCACCTTCGCCTCGCAGGTAAAACAACCGATCATCTTCTCGCTCTCCAATCCGACCTCGAAGTCGGAATGCACCGCTGAAGAAGCCTACAAATGGACCGACGGTCGCTGCCTATTTGCCAGCGGCAGTCCGTTCCCAGCCGTGGATTTTGAAGGCAAAAAATATCAGACTGGCCAGGGCAACAACGTCTATATTTTTCCTGCCGTAGGTATGGGTGTCATGGTTAGCCAAGCACGAATCGTCACCGATAGCATGTTCCTCGTCGCAGCACAGACACTCGCGATGGAAGTTCGTCCGGAGGATGTGGCCGTCGGCCGCGTTTATCCATCGCTCAGCCGCATCCGCGAGGTCTCGATCAAGATCGCCGTAGCTGTCGCTGAACTCGCCTGGAAGGAAGGTCTCACCGATCGTCCTCGCCCGGCAGACGTCGCAGCAGACGTGCGCTCAAAGATGTTCGAGCCTGTTTACCAAGAATACGCCTAAGGGTTCACGCCCCCCGACTTCATTCAACGCCCAGCCATCCCGCTGGGCGTTTTTATTTCCCCAAACGCCGAAGCGCTTTGTTGATTTTTTCCACGTCGCAACGCGCCGAATCGTAGCCGGGACCAAGCCACTCTAACCATTCGCGACCGAGGTCGGTAGCTGGTTCCTTAATACACGCTAGCATGTCGTGAAAAGCCTCCAGGCCGCCGCAATCCTCGGGCGGTCCGGCACGTTCACCCGCAAGGCAAATAGGATACGTTGCACCTTTTTCGACCACAGTGCTCTTTTCCACGCGTACCTCCACCTGCCAGCCTTCGCCAAAATGATAGGCGTAGTGCAATCGATCACGCGAGGCCAAGTCGAGGTCCGCGAGCGTGACATCGCGATCGTCTTCAATCGTCACCTCGTCCTTGTGCACCGGGTTGCCGAACCGCATGTCATCGAGCGTAAACTCGTGTACCTGGTAATCATACCAATCGAAAAGCACTTGAATGCTGTCATGCAGCCGGCTCACCCACATCGATTCACGTACCAGCAAACGCCGCCAAATCTTCGGCGTGCAGCCCACCACGGTGAGCCGCAACGAAAACGCTTTCTCCTGCGGTTTTTTAACCGACGAGCCTTTGCCTTCGTGAAGCGAGATCATGAAGGAGCAGTGTAAAGCGGTCCCAGGCCCACCATGCAAGCCAAGGGACGCCTACCAAACGCGGCTGGCCACGCGGGATTCCAAATCGTTTTCCGCTTCGTCGGGTAACTGGCCCAGAAAGTCGAAACCCGTGCGCCGCTCTATCTCGTCGATTGTTGTGAGATAACGCCCAGGATCAGCATCCACCGGCGTATCCTGCGGGAAGAGAAACGCCTCAGCGCGCACGCGCCCTTCGTTTTCATCGATCACGATCATATAAAATGCATCGGGCACCGCCACGTGGCGTTTTAGGCGCGACGGATGCTCACCCAAAACCGGTCCGACCAGCACCCAGACTTCGCCAAAACGCGCCGGGTAATTGGCTGCGATACGATGCTCCAACTGTTTCCAAGGTCCGTCGTTAAGCGCGTGTTTTTGAGGACAAATGTTCGACATGCGAAACGTCTCCTCCTGCGCCTCACGTCCGTAGTGCACCGCGATCACATAATTTGGCGCCATATGCCCACGATCGTATCCGCTGCGCGCGTAATCCTCGGGCTCAATTCGCGCGACTGTCCGCGAGTCCACCGTAAATTCGTCCGGTCGCGGCGGCGGCTCACCGAATTTCCCATCACGCACCTGATAGGCAGTCCAAACCGGATCACCAAGCTCGTCACTGTAGCCGGTAATGAAGCCCTTGTTCGACAGTACGCGCAAACTATGGGTTGAAATCGTACGTGTTAAAACAGGCAGGCCGCCATAAATCTGCGTGTCCTTCTCAGCACCAGTCACGCTCACATAATCCTTGCTGTAGTAGAGCTGCCAAAGATCCCAGGCGACGTCGAAGGCCGTGACTTGTTTACGCGAATCGAAGCAGTTTCCAACCAACCGAGAAACTTCAGCCTGCCGAGCTGGCGGCTGAAAAACGTACCAACCACCGATAACACCCCACAGAACTAAATTTGCGATGAAAAATGCCTTTGTGCGCCGGAGTGATCCTGGAAGAGAGGTTCGAGAAGATTTGCGTGCCACGCAAAAATTGAGGCGTTCCGGCCAGTGCCATGCAACTGCTACATTTGCGTCTGCGATTTTCGCTGTCGGTCCCAACGCGCGCCCCGCTCGATCATGCAAGCATTCGGCCCCTTTAAAACATGGAGGCCGCCCCTTAAGGAGGCGGCCCACATGACCTAACACCAAGCAAACCGTAAGAACTACAAACGAACATCGTTCCCATTGAGCGATGTTGACTACATGGAGATAGACGGCGCTGGCGTCGTTTCGCTCAAAATTATCCCGAAATTATTCACAAAAGTTCAATTTAACGGTAAACCTTGATGATCAAATGCTACTGATCGCAGCAGAAGAATGACATTAGTCTTTTGTCTGATAAAAATTTGCGAAATCCGACCAAAACGACGGCGCCTAGTAAATTTCGGGCCCCGAGCCAGTGTAAGCCGCAGCCCCTTCCTCCACTCCCGCCAGCGGCGTGTTCGTGAGCGGATAACGGAAGGTGCGACCTTCGTAATTGCGGAAAACGACCTCCCGTTCGGTTATTTTTTCGACGTATTCCGGATTAATTGGCACTTTGCCACCACCACCGGGCGCATCGATCACGTATTGAGGAACTGCATACCCGGTCGTGTGACCGCGAAGCGCTTGGATAATCTCGATGCCTTTGCGCACGTCGACTTTGAAGTGAGCGCCGCCCGTGATGAGATCCATTTGATAGAGGTAATAGGGCCGCACACGCATGCGCAGCAGGCGGTGGACGAGCGCCTTCATGACGTCGACATCATCGTTTACGCCCTTTAGGAGCACAGACTGGTTTCCTAACGGTACGCCGGCGAACGACAGCCGCTCGCATGCATCGCGCAGCTCGGCAGTGGCTTCCTTCGGATGGTTAACGTGGATGCTCATCCAAAGCGG
>Ga0302322_100001908_pt1 | contig 17432 bp, 15 predicted proteins | sample Fen_T0_2_FD_203757 | JGI IMG/M metagenome (GOLD analysis project Ga0302322, IMG submission 203757) | Peat permafrost microbial communities from Stordalen Mire near Abisko, Sweden - Fen_T0_2 | ecosystem: Environmental > Terrestrial > Soil > Wetlands > Permafrost | place: Sweden: Abisko... | reverse complement strand
GGGAGACGGGCTTCGCGAGACGTGACGTGATATGGAAAGTCTCGGTTTCATTGCTGCTCTGAAAACTGAAATCGAAGTCCGGATGGTGCAGATTGGCATGTGTCCAATCTGAGGGGAATCCAGGAGATATCACTAATTCGCCAGTGAGGAGATCTGGTCTGATGCCGAATAGACCTTCGATCAGTGCGCGAGAGGTCACGCCCGAGCCATCGCCGAAATCGCGCTGTGATTCGCGTCGATAGACGTCGAGGTAGTTCATCGAACCGACGTTGCCGGGCGAGATGCCCATGAACATGCTCGCGACCAGCGCACTCTTGGTGAGGCTGAACGCTTCGTCGGCTCGTCCCGCTCGCCAGTAACCGAGAGCGGTGTGGATGACCTCGCCCATGACGACGTTATTGATCGACCAAGTATAAGGCATCCAATTGGTGGTAGAGAGCAGGTGTAGGTCGTCTGGAACGCCAGGGCCACGCACGGGCAGATGCGGAATTTGCGTATCGACGTAGTGAGTCATCTGCCACGCCTCCTCGGGCGTCGTAACCTCGGAATCGATTGTATGATAAAACGACCAGAGGGCCGCGCTGAGATGGAGGCGCTGAAGGCCTAGGTAGTCTTTGAACTCGGCGAACATTCCCTGGTCGGGCATCCAAAGGAGCTCGCGCATACCTCTGGCGATAAGTTCGGCTTCTCGTTCGTAAGATGTTGGGTCGTGGCCAAGCAAGTGTGCGAGGCGCGCGGCCATTTTGTTGTGATAGTAATTGTAGGCTGAAGCGTGCGCGGTCCCACCGCCGTTGTATTGGAGGTCGTCGCTGGCCCAGATCGCGGCGTAGGCTTCGTAGAGCGGCAGTTTTTCGCCCTTAGCAGTGGTGAACTCGCGCCGGAAGAGACGTCGTTCCCACGCGAGGTGACGTTCGATAACGGGCCAAACTTGGCGAGCGAACTCGAGATCTCCGGTCCACAACAGATGGCGGAAAAGCGCATCGATGTAGACGAGGTTCATGTCGTAGTGTGAGTTTGAAATATCACCGTTGCTGTGCAGCGCTGCCTCGCTGCGCGCGAGATTAGATCTTTCGTCGGCGGGAGGAAACGTGTTGGGAATCGGCGACGTGTTTTGGCGACCTGCCCAATAGGAGAGATGACGGCGTGCGCGATCATGCCAGCCGAGCGCATCCATTGCGTAAGGCCCACGCCAACCCAGAAGCTTGGAACGCCAAGCAACGGCACCATGCATGACGATCCCTTCAGGTTCGTCCCAGACGGCATCAGCCGCAATGTTGAGCGCGGCAACAGCGGCGTTAAGAAACGGGTCCGGCGTGTCGATAGTGAAGCGTTCGCGTAAAACGCGAAAATGTTGTTCTGTCGCGATGAAGAGTTGTGGAAGGCTGTCGGCAGTGAGCGATGGCGCCGTAGAGGTCGTAGTCGTGTTTGTGGCCGTAGCAGGTCTGGGGTTTTCGCCTTTTACTTCAAGATAGGTGGGGAGTTCCTCGCGGTCGTCAGTTGGCGCGGCCACACGTTGAATGGCGATAAAAGCCTGTGTTCCAGGTTTAATATTGGTTCTACCTAGAACCACAGGTATTTCCGTTCGTTGGTTTGCAGAAGCGAGGAGGATGTTGGCGTCAGACCACTTCGAGGCATCGGCGATGGCGAATTGCGTGCCTGTGGACGCGACGCCGGTGAGCGCGGCTGATTTGCAGTGCAGGGTAAAGGCTTCGCCTCTGATGTCGAAGGTGTTGCCGCGGCAAAACTCCGGCTTGAGTTGGAAATATTCGCTGATGGGCACGTCTTCAGTGCCGATATCGCCATCGCGCTTTCCTCGAACACCTGTCACGCCGCCGTACGACCAGATGAATTCAACAGCAGAGGCGGTTTCAGTGAGTTCGGCTTTTACGATTATGCCTTCGCGATCGTATAAAGCGAATACGGTGACTACAAGTTTTCCGCTTCCGAGAAGCGGGTCTTTCACCTCGTAAATCATCGAACCCGGGCGGTAGCGCGTGATGATGCTCTGGGCGGCTAGTAGCCATTTCGCACCGGATGATGAGCACAGACCTAAGCGTAAGTTTCCGCCACGTCCAGGTAAGTACAGCGTGAATTCCGGAGCGTCGCCTGCTTCGACACGGAACGCGGTATTACCACCATAAAGCGGGCGATTGAAAAATTCTGTGCCGTTCTCGATGACGAAGTCTGTCCCTTCGGGATGGTAGCGCAGAGGTCGATCCATCTGGCCTTCCAGGTTGGGTTTGATCTCAACATTGAAAGCAAAACAGGTGCAGGCCAGTATGCAGACGAGAGCGAGGAAACGAAGGACCGTCATGGGTACGGATCGATATAGCATGGTGGGCTCAATTCATGACGCAGTATAACTTCGAATTATTGTGAGAGAGCTACTTCAAAGAGGATTTCTCGTTGAGATTAGAGGCTTTTGTTTTTGCGAGTTGGCGGTCGATCCAGCGGGTTTCGTCGTCCCAGCCATGAGCACGGTAAAACTTCGCGAGCTCTTCGTAGCGTGTCACTGGGTTGAACTGGACGTTGAAATGGAGCTTGCGCAGGCAGATGGGGCAAAGGTGTTGCGGGTCGGCGTCGGCCTCGGCGAGGTTGTTGGCGCCCTTCATCAGACACGCGAAATAAATGCAATGAGGTAGGCCGAACATGTGTCCCGTTTCGTGAGTAAGCACTTTGCAGCTGCGTTGGAGAATGAGTTGGCGATAGTCGGCGGGTCGTTCTTGGCCGAAAAACGCAGGATCGTAACGGGCGAAGCTGTAAATGCCGACGCGTTCCGCCAGCGTGGCCTGGCCAAAAACGTAGTTCCATGATGCGGCCGGGTAGAGGTCTTCCATTGTGACGCCGAGCAGGCAATAGGCGTCGGCGGGCAGCTGGGTTTTTAGGAAACTTAAGATGCGCGACGTGAGAAGTTGGCGTTTTTGAGTGTACTCGTTAGTTCGTGGAACAAATTTACTTTCGTCGATTGGAATGGTGGTGAGAATTTTGACTTCGAGTTGAAAATACGCCTCGGCGTAAGCACGCAGATCTTCGAGTGACGGGCTGGTATCTGCGGGAAAATCGCCGAGCGGGAGCAGATAGATTACGTGGCGGGCGGCGTTGGGCCGGTTGAAACTGGTTGTGCAGTAATTGCCAAATGTCTGACCTCGCTCCGAGTGGGACGTGAGCCAATCGCCGAATCCAGGTGTAGGGATGGGCGCCCAATCCTCGTTGGGCGTGAGCAGGCTTTGTAGAATAGCTGGGTCTTCGTCGAGTGGCCCTAAGGCATTGGCACGGTCAAGGGCAGAAGGGGGTTCGAAAGCCGAGCAACATAGTAAACTAAACCAATATATTGATATAATAATGCTGAGCAGTTTCATTCGAGGAATGTGGTTAGACTACTAGGCTGGCAAGCGGCTGAGGAAAGCGAGGCGGAGGCCGAGCAGGATGAAGGCAATACCGGCGATGCGGTCGAGGATTCGGGTGACCGACGGATGCGCGCGAATATGTTTCTCAAGTGTGGCACTGAAGATGCCAACGAGTGAGAAGATTACGAAAGCAATGATGCCAAAACCAATACCCAGGAGAATAAATTGTAGAGGTAGGCTGCCTTGGTCGTGGCGAATGAATTGGGGTAAGAAAGCGAGGAAGAAGAGCGCGACCTTGGGGTTAAGCACGTTCATCATGAAGGCTTGAGCAAATACTTTTCGATCGGAGAGTGCGGCGGAGTTTTCCGGCATGGAGATAAGCCCGCGTGAGAAGATTGCTCTAATTCCGAGATAAACGAGGTACGCTGCGCCAAGGAGTTTCACGGTCGTAAAAGCTGTGGCGGATGCGACGAGCAATGCGGACAATCCACACGCGGCGGCGGCGGTGTGAACGGTGAGCCCGGAGCAAAATCCGGCCGCAGCGATCAGTGCAGGGCGGCGACCTTGTGCGATGCCTTTCGCAAGTACGTAGAGGATGTCAGGACCGGGTGCGAGGGTGATGACAACGGAGGCGAAGACAAAGGCGGGCGTGAATGGCAGAGAGGTCATCGACGTGGCGCTGCGATGCTGGGCAAGGCCATATCAATATTCGTTGATCGGTCGCGTTAAGGTTTTGTGACGGTTGTTGCGGGCAGCGAAGCTTCGAGCGTTTCGAAGCGGGTGGTTGTTTCGGCGTCGCGTGAAACTTTCAGGCCGAGCTCGGCGAGCGAGCGGGCATCGTCGGAGAAGCCGTGGCGTGCCTTCAGCGTGGCATTTCTAAATATCAGGTCGGTGTTTCGCGGGAACGCGAGCACGCCTTCGTCGAGTACAGCGAGGTTATCGAGCGTGGGTACCACTTTGGTACTCAACCAGGCGTCAGCGATCATGGTATAAACCTCGATGCGCGGTTGTTTGAGGGCGAGAGCGGCGAAGAGCGGGGTGAGCACATCACGAAGTTGCGCGGGGCTGAGGCCGTCTTTTGGCTCGTTGCGCAGGGCTTCTTGCAGGCGGAGTCCGGCGAGCGTGATGTAAGGTGCAGGCAAGTCGACTTTGGCGGCGACTGATTCTTCGAGAAACTTTTGTGCTGCGACGAGACTGTTGGTTTCGTAATCGAGCTGACCGAGCTCGGCGAGCAGGCGCGGGTCAGCATGTTTGCGCATGATGGTTGAGACGAGTTCGATACGGGCGTCGTCGTAACGTTTTACTTGACGCAGAACATCGCCTTTCATGCGGCCCGATTCGGCATCGGTGGTGTTGCGCAGTTCTAGCGATGGTGGCGGCGCGAGTTCGACATTCTTTGGTACGACCACGTGGCGGTAGAAACCGCCTTGCACGTAATTGAGCAGCGCTGACTCCATGTTTCTGTAACTCATTTTGAAATAGTTCTTAAACATGGTTTCGGTTACAGGCTCTCTGCTGGCCTGGTCGATAAATTTAAGAAAGGCGTCTCGGTATCGTCCTTTTTGGCTCAGTATGGCATAGTGAACAAAGGCGAGGGCTTGATGGGAAAACGCGCTACCTGAGGCTTTGATGTATTCAGGCGAGTCATACGACACGGTGAAGAATTTGGAGAGAGCGAGCATGCGGTGCGCGTTCACCTGCTCTGTGCTGAAATAGCGTGTGAGACTCATGTCGAGCTGAGCGAAGGTGATTTTGTCCTTCTGCACCTTGAGAGAATCGAAATAGCGGACCACGCCTTCTTCGAGCCAAGCGGGCGGGCGAGGTTGGCTACGACTAAGCAACAGCCTGAGGTATTGTTGGCGCAAAAGGGTTTCGGCGTCGGTGAACTCGGCGCCAGTGGCTTGGCTAAATCCCAAATCTTCATTGCCGCTGATGCCATCTCCTGAAAATGCCTTTACGTCGAAGTTGACCAAGAAAGTTGTGCTGAAGCCATCGTTGAGCGTGGTGTAGGCAAGGTTGCCATAACGTTCGTCGACTTTGTTCGCTTCTAGCGGTGCAAGCGCGGTGTACTTGTCGCGGGAGCCGCATAGCACCAGGGTGATTTTATCATGCGAAAGGCCGGCCATCTTGGGAAAGAGCAGGGCGAAGGTTTGGTGGAACTTGTAGAGCTTGGTGACGAAACCGCGGGTCTCCTTTTCGGAGGCGTTGCTGAAGATTTCAAAGTTGCCGAGCTGGCCGGTTAGCCATTTCTCCTCGGGGCGCAGCTTCATTGTATCGGTGACGGAAAACTCAGGGAGACGAATGATTTTGTCGCTGAGCAGCGGCGCGTCTTCAGCTGGACTGAGGGTTCTCGATAAAAAACAAACCACCAAAACCAAGACCAGGCGTGAGGGAAGTTTCATGATGCGGAGTAGAAATGGGTTTGATCTTGGCCGTAAAAGGTTAGCTACACAATGGGAATAACATCAGAGCCAATGTGTTCCTTTTAGGTGGACGATTTGTTTTTAGCTTCGTGTTCTCGCAAAGGAGCGAGGTCGGGATCGCTCGTGGCTGCTTCGCGAAAATGTTTATCGAGTGCGATCGCACAGTCGACATAGGCACGAGCTCGGACCAAGTCGCCACGTTGGCAGGCGTAGCAACCGAGGTTAAACTGAATCGTAGCCTCTTTCGGATGGTTTGTCGTCGCTTGCAGAAGAATTTTTTCTGCAGCGTCAAGTGACTCTGCGCGTCTCACGGCGTAAGCCCACATGATCCACCAGCCGGGATCGTCGGGTTTTTCGCGAGCTAGGCTGGCGGCAAGAGGAACAAGCGCCGCCCATTGCTTTTTCTCTTGGAGCACGAGCGCACGCAGCGCACGTACGTCGAAATGTTGTGCAGCTGAAGGTGGCACGCGCTCCAGTTCGGCTGCGGCCTCTTCTACCATGCCGAGTTCGAGATAGCCGCGCGTGTGAGAGAGGAGCCATTTCAACTGCATGAACGCGAGTATACTGATGCTCGCGTTTTTGGCTGCTCTATTCTTTTGGCGGAGACCCGAAATGCGTAGCGTAGCTCGCGTAGGCTGCAGTGTCGGCGAGCATGGCGTCGATCGTCGCAACTAAAGGTGGGAGAGTGACGAGCCCTGAAAAAACCGCGCGATCGCCGATCGAGTCTTCGAGTAGAAAAGCCGGACGTTGGTTGACTTTAAGCCCGTGAAACTCAGCGGTCGACGCGTGTACCCGTTGTTGCACCTCGGGTGATTCGGCTGACGCGCGTAGCTTCACAGCGCCGAGACCCAGGGCGTTGGCGGCCACAGCGACAGCCTCTTCGATGCTGCCGGTTTTGCGGCCATCGCGCATGGCTGCTTGCATGAGCGCTAGGCGTAGTCGGTCATCGGTGATGCCGAAATCCTTGCCTGCTTCTGCGACAAAATTGGGTGCGGTATAATCGCCTTTGCGTTCAGGTTCGACCCAACCTGCGTTAAGCATGAACGGTGAACGCGTGATCGTGCCGCTGCGGCGATAGAACCATTCACACTGCGCTTGAGAAGCAGGGAAATCATTAGGGTTCATCAGGGCAATTTTCCATTCGAACTCCGCTCGACCCGCGTAGCGATTTTTCAATTCCAGCCAGGTGGGTTCGGCCCAATAACACCAGGAGGACATCATTTCGACGAAGTAGGTGATTTTCATGGCGGCTGCGATTGCTACGAAAGATCAGTTTGCTTAACTCTACAAATTGGCAACTCCGCAACGCAGAAAGGCGCGCGCGTATGAGGAGATTGTCGAAGTTAGGTTAGACTAAATCACTACAGACTTACACGGAAAGGAACCCGCGCGTGGTCTACTTCTTCCATAACGCGTGAAAATGGTGCACCGGCCCGTGGCCGTGGCCGATGGCAAGTTGATCGGCTGCCGCGATTGCAGCGGTGAGGTATGCCTTCGCCTCGCGAACCGCGTCTATAACGCTCGGAATTTGCGGCAATAACGCGGTGATAGCCGCTGAGAGGGTGCAGCCGGTGCCGTGAGTGTTTCGCGTGGCGATGCGTGGAGCGTGCAGCTCAATCTGCGTGATGCCATCGTCGAGGATGTCGGTGCTCTCAGCGCTATCGAGATGGCCGCCTTTTAATAAAACATATCTCGGGCCCAATTTGTGCAGCTCGCGAGCGGCGATGCGCATTTCATCGATGGAACGTGGTTCGGCTCGGCCTAGTAGTACGCCGGCTTCGGGAAGATTGGGTGTGACGATTTCAGCAAGTGGCAGGAGTTCGCAGCGGAGAGCTTCGACGGCGTCTGGCTGAAGGAGGTGATGACCGCTTTTGGAAACCATGACCGGATCAACCACGAGGCGACGCAAACCGTGGCGGCGCAATCCGGCGGCGACCGAAGCGACGAGTTCGGCCGTTGCGAGCATGCCGACTTTCGCAGCGTCGATTCTGACGTCAGAGAACAGCGTATCGATTTGTTGCGTTACAAATGATGCGGGTACGAGTTCTACGCCCGCGACGCCTTGAGTGTTTTGTGCAGTGAGCGCGACTACAATGCCAGTGCCATACGCTCCGAGAGCAGAAAACGTTTTAAGGTCAGCAAACACACCGGCGCCGCCCGATGGATCAACTCCGGCGAGGGTGAGAACGTTGGGAATCATAATTAGAAAATATATGGGCAGGGGTTGGCGGGCTTCTGCGGACGTCTGTGAATTATGAGGGCAAACGGAGCGGAGAGCCGCCCTTGCTTTTGGCCGAGCGCAATGCTTTGGCGGAATCGGCTGGGTTGGGCGAGAGTGAGAGGGCTGAGACAACGGCGAGGCCGGCAACGCCAGCAGCGAAAACAGCATGAGCGTTTTCAAGGCTGATGCCGCCGATCGCGACGGTCGGTAAAGTGGTATGCGCCGTCATCCAAGCGAGTTGTTCTAGACCGATTGCGGGCGCGGCGTTATCTTTGGATATCGTTGGAAAGATCGGGCCAAGCCCCAAGTAATCGACCGTTTTAGGCGGAATGGAGTCCAGCTGTTCTGGCGTTGTGATAGAAAGACCGAGCAATTTGCCAGGGCCAATCAACTGCCGGACTACGTCGGCAGGCAGATCATTTTGCCCAACGTGAACACCATCGGCGTCCACTGCGAGGGCGAGATCAACTTGGTCGTTGATGATAAACGGCACGCGATGCGAACTAGCGAGTTTGTGGAGTGCAAGGGCAGTTTCGTATTGATACCGCCGAGAACCCGTCGTGGCGCGATATTGAACGATGCTCACACCGCCAGCTAACGCGTCTTCTACGCCCTTCAGCAGTCCGTTCGCGTACCGCTCGGGTGCGTCGGTAACGAGATAAACGGTGTAATCGACTGTGCTCATGAAAGTTTTGCTTCGCGGAGGAGAATCGAAGGGTCGAGTTGATCGAGCGAATCGAGTAGGGCTTCGGCAAACGAACCAGGCCGTTGGGACACACGTGCAGCGAGATCGCCTGCGATACCCATCAACGTGGCGGCGGCCACTGCGGCGGCGAGCGGGCTGTTGGCAACAGTGCAACACGCGGCGGCAACGGCGCCTTGGGCGCAGCCAACGCCGGTCACGCGAGTCATGAGTGGATGACCATTGGCGCAGGCGACGATTGCGGTGCCGTCGGTCGCGTAGTCAATCTGTCCCGTCACGAGCACGGCTCCGCCGGTTTGCAGCGCGAGGGTTTTTGCCGCATTGAGCGCGGCTTCAGCGGTGTCGCCGCTATCCACGCCTCGGCCGCGACCGGTTTGTCCTGCCAAGGCGATGATTTCGGAGGCGTTGCCGCGAATGAGCGTAGGGCGTTGAGTGAGGATTTCGTGTGCGAAGTGAGTTCGTATCGTGAGTGGGCCGACGGCCACGGGGTCGAGCACCCACGGTTTTTTCGCTTTGTTTGCCGAGGGAATAGCGCGGAGCATCGCGGCCATCTGCGGCTCATCGAGTGTGCCTACGTTGACGAGCAGGGCGCTCGCCATTGCGGCGAATTCTGCGGCCTCGTCTGCGTGCTCGACCATCGCGGGTGCGGCACCGAGTGCGAGGAGGACGTTGGCGGTGAAGTTCTTGACCACCTGATTAGTGAGGCAGTGTACGAGCGGATGTTGGGCGCGGACGCGCTCAAGGATGGCGATTACTTCGTCGAGAGAAACTTTTGGAGCAGGCATATTGTTAGGTGGCTCGCGACTCCGGAGTCGCCCCGCGACCGAACACACCATTGGGGCGCGCCGGTCGTGACGATTCCTTCGCCGGTATGAGCCGGATCAGGTTCGACGGGTTTGTTCTCAGCCCAGAGGAGCACCCCGTGTCACAGACGCGGACAACTTTGCTTGCTGTTTCCGTGAGTCAACTGCGAAGACCAGACTGCTGTGTTCGCTCAGCTTGCATGCAGTTTACCGGAGAGATGTTCTTGCCACTCCCTGGAATGCTTCACGTAGAGGTCAACGCGCTTTCGTCACCGGTTCGGCTCGACTCACGACACACAACATAGATTGTATGTTAGCTCCAGCAGGGAACTACTTTATTATGATCGAAGCCTTCGGCCTCACAAAAGTATTCAAAGACAAAAAACGCGGCGAAATTAAGGCCGTTGATAACGTCAGTTTTGCTTGTCGGCCGGGGCAAATCTACGGCCTCTTGGGGGCGAATGGTGCAGGTAAAACGACAACGTTACGTTTGCTGGCGACATTGCTAAAACCGACCTCGGGAAACGCAGTCGTCGGCGGATTTGACATAACGCGTGAACCCGAGCGCGTCCGTCGTAGTGTGGGTTTTCTTGCGGCCAGCACGGCTCTCTATGGCCGGCTTACGGCACGCGAGACAGTTGGCTATTTCGGGCGACTCAACGGACTCGATCATGGCCAAATTAAGCAGCGCCTTCAGGCATTGGCTGACGTATTGGAAATGCATGAGTTTCTCGATCAACGGTGCGATAAATTGTCTACCGGCATGAAACAAAAGGTGTCGATTGCACGCACACTGATTCACGATCCAGCAATTATCATCTTTGATGAGCCTACGATCGGCCTCGATGTTATTGCTGCACGTGCATTGCTCGCATTTATCCGCGAATGTAAGAAGCAAGGCCGAACCATCATCTATTCCACACATGTGATGAGTGAGGTAGAAAAATTGTGCGATGTGGTGGGCATCGTGCATAGCGGAAAGCTGCTTGCTGAAGGAACGGTGTCCGAGTTGTGCAGTAAGTTCGGGGAGACCAATATAGAAGAAGTATTTGTCAAAGTCGTAGGAGGTTCACGATGAGCTGGATGAACGTGGCGACCATTTACGCCAAGGAACTGAAGGACACGCTGCGCGATCGCCGCGCCGTGCTGTCGATGATTATCATTCCGACCTTTATTATGCCCGCGCTGATTTTTGGTCTCGGACGGATCGGCGCCAAGGTGACTAACAAAGCCTATGAAGAAGTGCCGGCGGTTATGATTATAGACGGGCAAGATTCACCGTCGGTGACAGACGCGATTAAGACCTATAAAAGAGTCAGAGTTGTTCCAACTACGGACGACTGGAGAGATAAAATATCAGACAAAAAGATCAGGGCGGCGGTAAGCGTGCCGCGCGGGTTTGAAGCGGCTTTGCAAAATGAAACGGCCAGCTGTATTAATATCTACACATACCGCGGAGAGATGAAATCGAGCATCGCTGCCGACGAACTCGACCGATTTTTTCGCGACCTGCGCGAAAAAACGGTGGCCGCGCGTCTTACCCAACGGTCATTGCCGGCGACGCTGTTGAAGCCCTTCGACATCAAGCGTGAAAACGTTGCTGCACCAGAGAAGGTCGGTGGCAATCTAGTGGGTGGGTTTCTGCCCTATCTCGTCATTATTTTAAGTCTTACGGGCGCAATGTATCCTGCCATGGATCTGACGGCAGGAGAAAAGGAGCGTGGTACAATGGAAATGCTTTTATGTACGCCTGCCAGTCGTACTGAAATCGTCATCGGAAAGTTTTTAATGGTATTAACTGGTTCAGTTTCAGCGATTGTGTTGTCCTTGGTTTCAATGGGGACGAGTTTCATGCTTGTAGGCGGTTCGTTTGGTGGTGCGATTTCTGGCGGTTCGCAAAACTTGAAGGGACTTTTGCCGACATTGGATTTGCTAGGTATCGGTGGCATGATGCTCATGATTCTACCGGTGGCGGTTTCGTTTTCGGCGATCGTTTTCACTATCTCACTTTTTGCGAAAAGTTACAAAGAAGCTCAGACCTACGTTACACCGTTGATCTTTGCAGTCATCATGCCGGCCGCCATTGGTATGATGCCGGGAATAGAACTAGATGCGCGCATGGCTCTCGCGCCAATTCTTGGTCTGAGCCTAGTCTGCAAAGAGATGTTAAGTGGCGTTTGGCACTGGCAATTCATCGGCTTGGTTTTCGCCTCTTATTGCGTCTATGCAGCCATCGCGCTCGTGTTGGCGGTGCGGATGTTTAAACGCGAAGATGTGATTTTTCGCACATAACCAAACGGAAGGTTTGTGCGATGGTTTTTATCGCATTCCCATTATCGTGTTTCAGGTAGTGTACTCTACAATACAGGCGTTAGGGGCGAGCCGACCGCTTTAAAAAGTCGCGCCAAAATTTCTTTTTGAGAAAGCAACCCGTCCGTACCGGGAAACGAACCGACGTCCCGATACCGGCTGTAAAATACGGGGTCGCTCGGAGCAACAGGCGTGGCACCAGGAAGGAGCTCAAAGCTGCTTGTGTTTTGGATCGGCCATACGTCGAGCGGCGTGAGCGAGATGATACCGTCGATCAAGCCGTTGACCACGTCTAGCCCCAGAGGAAAACGTCGCCGCGCAATCACCCAGCTGTTATCTGGCAGCATGTCTCTTTCGATTTCCTGGCGTAGTCCTAGTGCGAAGGTTTTGTCTTCCACAAGCAAGCCGACCTCGGTATTCAGGTCTTCGGAACGGGGATCGAGGTTGTACGAGCCAACAAACGCGATCGTATCGTCCACGACGAGAGACTTTGCGTGTAGGGAAAAAGTTGGCGTTGGGGCAGCTCCTGACTTGCATTGCTGCTTGGCGATTTCAGCCATCAGCGTGTAACGCGGGAATAAGATAGGAAGTGAACTTGGTTGTGGTTTAAACTCATGAATCTGGAGTTGCAGGTCTTGGACGTAGTCGTTGCGAAGACGGTAGTTTGCGGAGTACGCGAAGAGATTATCGGTCGAGGCGAAGCTATTGGTGGAAATCTGGACCTGGAGTCCTGGATTCTTTTTTCGCATGGCGAGCACGAGCTTGCGGGCCGGGCGGCTCAGCACCAAATAGGGCGTTTGGATTACAACGGACGACTTTGCTCTTTCGAGTGCCGCAACGAGCTCGCGGGTGATTCGTGCGGCATCGTGTGATTTGCCGGGTGTATCGAAAATGAATACGGCTTTGCCAACTGGCGCTAAACGGTCAGCGAAATTATTGGTGATAAGCGTTGTATCATTGGCTTCCGAATCTAGAGCCGCGAAGTGAGGGCCGAAATCGTAATCACTGCGAACACCGTATCGTTTGAATACGCCTCTTTTGAGCGCCGCTTCGACATCGACCAAGTCGCGACTCGCGACGGAATAGCGATACTTCCAGAACTGCTCGAATTCGCCGACCGCCATGCGCACCACTGGACCGATCGCGAGCACATCTCGATCACGGAAGTTTAGCGATGTTGAATGGTCATAGTACGTGTTCTCAATATTCCGGCCCCCCGTGAGTAAGATCGTTTCATCGAAAATCATGACTTTGCTATGCATCCGTTGGTTGACGTCGTGGAACGACAGCAATCCAGCCAACATAGTACGGAGGGCAGAAGGCTTCATCCGCGACGTGGCAGGGCGATAGTGTTTTATCTCCAAGTTCGAGTGAACCGACGCAAGAAACGCCACGATGTCCGGACTCTGGTCTGAGAAAAGATGATCAGCAACGATCCTCACCTTTACCCCGCGTTTTGCGGCTTCGATCAGCTCATAAATCAAAAGTCGGCCGCATTCATCGTTGGTCCAGATAAAAGTCTGGATCGTGATCGAGGTTTTTGCCTGTCGGATAAGATGAACACGCAGCAGTAATGCCTCGTAACCGTTGCTGATGAGAGCGAGGCGATTGCCCTTGGATGGGTCTGGTGTCTCTCGGAGCTCGAGCGAGGCAGCGACAGCTGGCCCGAACGGTGAATTCTCAAATGGAGCGGCTTGTGTCACGCCGCTAAAGAAAACCAAAACCAGTGGGATTAACCAATACGAGAGCTTGGGGGTGCGCTTAAGCCTCATACATGGTGATGATTTGCACAGATCCTGCCGTGTCGAGCCGACAGATGATGAGCCCTTCGACTGGTTTGAAACGTTTGGCGTGAGCTGCTCGAAGCGGTTACTTCGTCCTTGCTTCTTCCATTGCCAGCCAGGCCCATTGTTTGTCGATTTCGGCTTGGAAGGCAGCGATCACTTCCGGGTGCTTCTTGAGGTGTTTAAAACGCCCTTGAGAGAAAACCCAATCTGAAACAGGCCTTACCTCAGACGGCCGGTAGTTGATCGTGAACTTGCCTTGCTCAACCTCGAACAGCGGCCAGAAGTTGCAGTCCACGCCGAGGCGCGCGCTTTCCACCGCCATGTCGGCGTCGATCTTCCAACCGGGAATGCAAGGGCTGAGCAGATTGATGAACGCAGGCCCATCGAGATCGATCGCCTTCTTCATCTTGCGAAACAGGTCACCGATATCGTGGATGCTAGCCTGGGCGACGTAGCCGAGATTGTGGGCCAGCATGATTTTGGTCAGATCCTTGCGGTTGCCCTTGCGTCCGTACGAATCGCGGCCAACGGGCGTGGTGGTGGTGGCCGCACCCATGGGAGTGGCCGACGAACGTTGCACGCCGGTGTTCATGTAGGCGCCATTGTCGTAACAAATGTAGGTGAGATCGTGCCCGCGTTCCATCGCGCCAGATAGCGACTGGAGTCCGATGTCGTACGTGCCGCCGTCGCCGCCCATGACGACGAACTTGAGCTTCTTGCGGAGCTTACCCTGACGAACCAGCGATTTGTAACAAGCTTCCACGCCGCTCATCATAGCGCTGGCGTTTTCGAAGGCGGTGTGAATCCAGGGAATCATCCAACTGGAATACGGAAAAATGGAACTGGCGACTTCCAGGCAGCCAGTGGCGTTGCCGGCGACGATTTCGTAATCGTCCGAAACGCGGGTGAGCATTTTGGTGAAGATCCCGGTCGGGCAGCCTGCGCACATGCGATGCCCGCCGGAGAATGTCCCCGGGCGTTCGCACATCTGTTTGGTCTCAGGAGATAGTTCGGCCAGCTTGTTGTTGGTCGTGATCATAGTTTGTCGCCCCGTACGTTGACCCAGAGTCCCTGGCGGTTGCCGACGGTGCCCTTGTCCAGGCAAATGCGGCTTTCGCTGATGATATGTTCGATGTGGCGCAAAGTAAGCTCACGTCCGCCCAGGCCGTAGGTGTGTGCTAGGAGCAACGGGCGGTTGGGCGAATAGTTGTAGACCGCGGTGGTGATTTCCGTGAAAAGCGGACCGTGGGCGCCGAAACTCGCGCTTCGGTCCAACACCGTGACGATTTGCGCATTGGACAGGGCCTTGCCGATTTCGGCATACGGGAAGGGGCGGAAGCTGCGAATTTTGAGAAGACCTACCTTTTCACCTTTAGTACGCATTTCGTCGATGACTTCCTTGATTTCTCCAGCTGCCGAACTGATGGCCACCAGGACAATTTCGGCGTCTTCCAAACAATATTCTTCGAATAAACCATATTGGCGACCAAAGGTCTTCGCGAAGTCATCTGAGACTTCCTGGATCACGCGAAGCGCGTTGCGCATGCCTTGCTCTTGCCCGCGCTTATGTTCGATGTAGTAATCCTGCAAATCGAGTGCGCCCCACGTGACGGGTTTATTAGTGTCCAAAATGCTGTGATATGGCTTGTGCGGTCCCACGAAGGCACGCACTGCCTTATCGTCTTCCAACTGCATTGTTTGGATGGAGTGACTGGTTATAAAACCGTCCTGGCATACCATGAGCGGCAGGCGGACATCTGGGTGTTCCGCGATACGGGCGGCCATAACGAGGTTATCGTAGGCTTCCTGGTTGTTTTCGCTGTAAAGCTGAATCCAGCCGGCGTCGCGGGCGCCCATCGAGTCGCTATGGTCGCAATGGATGTTGATGGGGCCGGTGAGTGCGCGATTAACCAATGTCATGAGCACGGGCTGGCGCATGGAAGCGGCTACATAGAGCAGCTCCCACATGTAAGCCATGCCGGCGGAACTCGTGGCCGTCATCACGCGACCGCCAGCGGCACTGGCGCCGATGCATGCGCTCATGGCCGAGTGTTCAGATTCCACGGTGACAAATTCCGTGTCGACCTGGCCGTTCGCCACGAAAGCCGAAAAGTCTTCGACCACCTGAGTGGAAGGCGTAATGGGAAACGCCGCGACTACGTCGGGGTTGATTTGGCGCATAGCTTGGGCGCAGGCGCCTGCACCGGTGATCGGAACAATTTTTGGCTTTCCAGCAGTGACGTTCTTCATGTCAAACTTCGTCGCGGACAAATTCCAGGGCTATCACCTTGCCGTCTTTGTTGACCGGGCATTCGCGGACGCAAAGGCCGCAGCCCTTGCAATGAAAGTAGTTTACGTCCTTCACAAATTTCCGTGGAGCACCCGCGGCATCGAGACCGTCCTCGAGTAGGATCGCGTCTTCGGGGCAAAATTCCCAGCACTTGAGGCAATGGGTGCAGTGTTCGCGGTGCGTGACGGGTTTCCAAGTGCGCCAAGTACCCGTTTCGTATTTCGCGGCGCTGCCCGCTTCCAAAATAACTCCACCATAGGGGAGTTCTTGCCAGTTTTTTAGATCACTCATGTGGTTTCCTCAGCCGATGTGGCAGAGGTTATGCCCCTGCTGGATTGCCTGTAAGTTTTTGTCCACGAGCTCGGCGCCCAAGAGCTCGGAGAAGACGTGCTTGGCTTCGTGCTTCAACTGATCGAGTCCGATGATGTGTGGGGCCACTTTCGCAAACGCGCCTAGCATTGTTGAGTTTGGGATCTCGCGCTTGAAAAGTTTGTGGGAAATACTGTTGGCCGCGACGGTCACCACGCGATTCCCGAGTCCCAGGATTTCCCTTACCTGATCGGGCGTTTTCTCAATATTAACCAAAAAGATAGTGTGTTCGCGGGCACCATCTTTGATTGCTGGAAGGGCGAGCAAGGTCGCGTCGATGACGATGACCACGTCTGGTGTGGTCACCGGCGTGTGGATACGAATGTATTTGTCGCAAAAACGATTAAACGCCTTCACCGGCGCTCCACGGCGTTCGGGTCCGTATTCAGGAAAGGCCACAACGTTGCGACCGGTGCCTTGGACGCATTCGGCAAGGGATTTCGCCCCCGTTACTGCGCCTTGGCCGCCGCGGCCATGCCAGCGGACCTCGAAGTAACCGGAAATTTGATCTCTATTGGGACGAACCATTGTAAGTGGGAAGTGAAGGGCTGAAATCTGGGGTTTGCCGAATCTGTTGGAGGGTTGTTTCTAAGCAACTCCGAATTATCAGAGGAGCTAATTCAGAGTGTTAAACGAAGCTCGCCAGGTGAGCAGGTTGAAATTGCCATGCTTTTGCGAGTCGTTGCGCAGCGCTCGAATGTGCGGTTTACGCCAGGCTCTATTTTCTGCAGCGTGAGGCCCGGTTGAGCTTCTCAATTGGCGTCCGGTTCACGCTGAACTCGATAAAATCACGGCATGGGGATGCCCCTCGGGGCAACTGCTAGCGCTACTCTGTCAAACGCCGCTGGTGGAGAGTGAGCTGTCATCACCGATTCGATCCCGGCGAGTGCGCGATCGAATCGCTAGAACAAAAGGAAATTATGGTGCAAACGGCGGGCAAGCCATCGGTGGTCAATAAAAAGTCAGTGCCGAATGGTATTAGCGATACAGATAGGATCGGTCACGTTGGCTGAATTTCCGCAGAGCGGCGAGGCCGGAGAGGACGGCGAGATAAAGATCGGAAGGAGCGCCACCGCCGCCGGAAGAGCCGCTGCTGCCCGAACTCGAACTGCTCGAAGAAGAGGAACTAGAGCTAGAGGACGAACTCGAACTGCTCGAGCTAGAGGAAGAACTGGAAGA
>Ga0302322_100001906_pt1 | contig 17436 bp, 14 predicted proteins | sample Fen_T0_2_FD_203757 | JGI IMG/M metagenome (GOLD analysis project Ga0302322, IMG submission 203757) | Peat permafrost microbial communities from Stordalen Mire near Abisko, Sweden - Fen_T0_2 | ecosystem: Environmental > Terrestrial > Soil > Wetlands > Permafrost | place: Sweden: Abisko... | reverse complement strand
ACAAATCTTCCAGAAAGAAAAGCAATGCCGCAGAGCAGCTCTACAACCTTTACTGTCGGCATAAGGTATATCGATGCTGCAAGTCCAGCGGCGAATATTTTCATGGCACCCGTTGGTTCAGGCGGTGTCATGAGCTTCAACAGAAAGGTAATAGATGAAAACAAGAATAAGAGCCCCATGAGGCTGCGCACAATTATTAATCCGATCTTCATGAAATTATCTCCCTCCTATTTGAATATTGTATTAATTTCTTTCGTCAGTGTTCATGCTTATTTATTGTCACTAAATCCGAATCAACGTGAATCACTCTGGTATGCAATAGTTTGAAGTGTGATCATTGCCCGTCCTTGATTCCATTGTTCTCTCATTCAATGATGCCTTTATATACAAACACCCTCCCGCAAGAGAAGTCCCATCGGTGTACGTTACTCATTGCCGTTAGGCTTCCTTCTAGTATATCAGTCCCTCTTCACCGTTCGCCGGTGCAATCATATTTATGGGCGCAGCGAAATCAATGTTCACAAAAAAAGTTCACACTAGTTTTTTGACGTTTCTGAAAGACTATTTGAATCGGTGAGAATTGTTTCTAAGAGTTTCCTGATTTTTTTATCTGAATGGTACCGATAAACTAAATACAAAGAATGTGCAATCAGGATCAAGGAGATAATAAACAACGCCCAATCGACGAAATGCTGAATCCCACATAGTGTGAGAGTGGTAATACCTTTAGAGATGACTAATTGGCCAAGGATTATTGCACCAAGGAAGAGCTCTCCCAAATATCCAAAATAGGAGAATCGACTTGGGGCATTGAGACGTTGAAATTCCTTTAACGTCTCAAGCCTCTGGCGGAGTAATATTGTTGTTGATGGTTCCATTCGATAAGTCCTTGAGGCGACTCATGGATAATTCAGTGGCAACTGTTCGGGAGCCCATGGAGAGAGAACCGTCAAGTCAGTAACCACTCTCGAGCTTTATCGCATGATCGAAATACTGCTGACTTAACTCCCTTATCTTCTGCGTCAATGGAAGTCATGCGCATAAGACCATACGGCAAATCATTGGAAGCAACTAAAGCGATATGATTATTGAAACGTTCGGCTAACGATGCTACAAAATCTGCCATCGATTGTACTTCGTTTACCGATCTTTTAAGAATACTCTCAGGCCCAACAATATGAATCATGAGGCAAGCGTTTGCCGGTTTTTGAGGATCGGCGAGTGAGTGAAGGAAAGTCTGACGAATCTCATTCATTGAATAATCACCAACCAATTCGATGACGACTATTGTTGAATCAAACCGATATGATACTGGCATATACTTCACCTGCCTTTCTCATATGAGGATAACGTTTCACCCGCTTGATGGATTGCTTCACCATTGCCGAATCAGTCTCGTGTGCATTCCTTCATGAAAGATTCCGTTTTAAGAAACCGAATGCACTTCCACCGGCAAGGGAAAACAAATATTCTTATCATTAATAAAATGTACTAAATGAAAAACGTTTATGCTGATAATTTTTCACTGGAAGCAAAAATTATTCATCGAATTTGATATACTACCTTGTAGTCGTTCGCCTCATATGCACCTGTTCGCGAGAGTTTCGAAGAGTCCGACAGACACGGGCGGAGACTGTCTGCCGTCAGTTGAGTGAAATGTCCTATTTGCCTCATTCAATTGCAGGGGACTATTTTTGAATACGCCATTCCCGCACCCCTCATTGTATTTCAGAGGACGCGGAAATTCATGTCCCTTCGTTGCGGGTCTGCTGAGGAGTGAATTTTCCCCAAACAATCCGCATCAGGAAAACGATAAGGATCAGAAGAGGTACAACCATCAAACTTCCTTCCGGACCTGTTGTGCCACCACTCCAGAGAATATTCCCCTGCGGATGTACCGAAAACAAATGTCCCTGAGCAATCATACCGCTGTTCGATGTTCCCCAAAGGAATGATTGCGACCAATTCCATGACGCATGGAATCCTATAGCCCACCATAGATTTTTAAGATACCAGAGACTTATACAAAAGACCAACCCGACAAGTGCCGCAGAACATATACCTACCGGAGATTCACCGTTATTGAACAGATGAATACATCCAAACGCGGCGGAGAGAAGCAGTGCACTCCACCAAAAACCGATACCGCGTGTAAACGTTGCTTGCAGGTACCCTCGTAATAAATATTCTTCGTACAAACCGACGAGAAAAAAGGCGGCACCCCAGTCGAAGGCATATTGCAGAGCATTCCATCCATACAATCTTTGTCCATCGAAGGAAATAAAACCACAAAGGTACAGCGAACCCATCAACAGGGACAGAGCGATACATCCGGAAAGAGTCCCGTACAGAAATGTCACGAGACGCCGTTTTCCTTCCAAGCCGTATGAGATAATGCGCTTGTGTTCGATCAACGCCATAATCATCGATGTTCCCAGCAATCCCAGGAATACAGCAAACTCACCTGCGCACATCTGAATTGGTGCTATAACATTAACGGGAAAGTTATTTTTTTCGAGGAGGTATTGGGTTGGGAAAATGAAAACGGCGGTGCACACTCCCAGAAGAATAAAAAAGATACCGATGCTCCACCCCGCTCGAAGTCCCTCCCTGCCAAAAAATATACGATGGAGCATCGAGAGAGATTCCAGATGGTTCATTTCAGGTTCGATCATTATCCATCCTGGTGTATGTTACAGACCTAATGAATTTAGTTTTTCTTCTTCGTACGAGCTATCTTCGCCGGGGTATCGTAGTATATCATCATACCTTCCTGATTCTTTTGCCAGTCCCCATATGAGGCTCTCACCGGCGGGCACAATGTCCGGTACCTTTTGATAGACTTCATCTGATAATGCATCCTGTGCATTGATTGTTTCCCACCCCTCCTGTTGAAACGCCTTGATGAGATCTCCCAGAAATAATGCCGCCGATAAATTATGGTGCAATAAAATACTGTGTTTAATTTTTCTTCCCAATAACTGAGAGGCTATTCGATCATAGAATTTTGCTCGTTCCATGAGATGGTCAATGTAAACTTTTCTATACTCATCGATGCTCTTCCCGGGATTCTTTTCCATAAACCGCAGCAATCTTGAATTGTAAAACCAATCAGAGGCATCAATAGTAACATATCCGTTTTTATACTGCATTCTTTTAAGAAAGGCCTGTAACGAATCTCTCTTCGCTCTGGTTTCGCCATATTTAAGGAATGGTGCTCTAAAGTATTTTTGATAGCGAGTGTATCCATGGATGAGCGAATCACAATGAAGAATATCATCTTTATATCTCTCATAATTTATTTCGTTGCTGTTATAATTCAAATGGGAATATGTATGATTTGCTATGATATGACCGGCGTTATCCCAGCTTTCTAAAATATGTTTTCCCTTTTTATTGTCTACATTCTTGCCGCAGACATAGAGGATCGCTTGCAACTTATGTTCTTTTAATTGATCAAGAATCATTTGATTCCACCGATCAATGGTGTAGTCTAAAATGTCCTTTGGATTTCCATCGTCAAATGTAAAGCACACGGAAGATTTATCCTGGGCCAAGAGAACAGAACCACCAAGAGACGCAACCAATACTATTTGCTTTAAAAAAACCATTACGTTATTCATACCATTCCACTTCAAAAGGATTTATAATTAGTGAGAATCTTAAGAATGCATCCTGGAGAACGTTAAAAAAAACCTTCAAGTTTTCCACTTTCTATCATCCTCAAGGCTTTCTTTGACGCGAAACTTTGTCATCCTGCGAATAAGTGGCACAGGGAGCGGCTGATCCAATGGAAACTGAATGGATCCCTTGGCTGTCTTATATTTTGAAAGCTTCTGAGCGAAGGCTTTCAAGGCTGAAGGTGTTGGATAGAATCCTATATGATGCTTATAACCCGCAAACATAACCAAGATTCGTTGATACGAAAAAGCGGGCATTCCCCACTTTATACTTTCCTGAGCATCGGGTGCAGACATGCGGATACACATACGCATTTCGCGCAATTTATCCTGTGCTTCTTTTGGGGCATTGTTGATATATTCGGTTATAGTTTTAGGTTTCACTATTCTTGAGATCAAGTTACTTTTTCCATTGTTCCGTCCTATGGGTACGTCACTGCTCTTGTCGTAACTTCGCAGTACGACTCTTACAATATAATCAGGGAATTTCTTCTCTCCATTCTATTCTACGGTGCTAGGCAATGACAGCAATTTTTTAATTTCAGGGCTATTGAGATTATCGCGCGTCACAATTTGTACACCGGTATCGATCATGGGCTCAATTTTCTTACCGCGTAAATAATCTGTCATCGCCTTCACAATCAGAAATCCTATGCGCGCCGGATCCTGAGCGACCAATGCGTTGATCTCGCCCTTCCTTACTGCATCCACAGCAGCAGCGGGCGTATCGAAACCTATGAATTGAACTCTACCGGCAAGACCATTTTTTTGCAGAGCAAGGAGCATACCCATTGTTGTTTGTTCATAAGAGCAGAAGACACCGTCGGCTTCCTTCAGTTTATCAACCATCTTCAAACTTTCATTCATAGCATTGTCGACACCAGCGCCGGCATAATGGTCCTTATCTATAATCTGAATTCCTTTGTAGTGAGCCATGGTTTCGAGAAATCCTTTTTCACGATCTAAAATACTGAATTGATTCGGCGTCACACGAAGCATAACGATTTTCCCTTTGCCCTTAAGTAATTTTGCTAAGTACTCACCTGCAAGATTGCCTGCTTTTATATTGTCTATACTTGCAAAACTGATAAAATCCTTTCCCGCTTTTCCCTTGAGTGCACTATCAAAAATCAGGACAGGTATTTTTTTCTTCATGGCTTTTGCAACTGGTACTGCCAATGAATCCTTGTCATATGGCGCAAGGATTATTCCTGATACGCCTTCTGCAATTGCCTGCTCTGCAACAGAAATCTGCGCCCACGTAGCATATTCTACAGGAACTCTCCAACTAACCTCAACATTTCCAAGCGCTACGGATCCTAATTTTGCACCGGCGTGTATGGATTTCCAGAAAACGCCAATATCGGTTTTAGGAATGATCACTATCTTGAGTTTTCCTTGAGAGAGCAACGACGTCTGAATCCCCAAGAGAAGGATTAAAGCGAGCAAGAAACATTTAATACTTTCTTTCATGTAATTGTCCTTTTGTTATTGAATACTGTTTAAGCTTCCCGAACAACCTTTACGAGCATGTTAACTGTACCGCTATGAATATTCATAATATACAAATTAATTTGCAACACACTTCATGTATCATCTTTTCATCCCCATCAAAGCCTGTGTCAGCTTGTGTATCTTGATGGTTTGTAGTCCATAGTTCTTGACATACCACCAGAAATCATTCCGATTTTGTTATGAAGCGCTAGTTTAGCAGGAACACTATTCTCTCACGTCATCCGATCATTGCTTATCAAGATAATCCTGACGGAGAGGAGAGAATAATTCTATTGCCACAGAATCTTTCACCACTTCCGCCTTATGCAACACACCACCCTTAAAATTCCAACTGGATCCTGCTTCAGCAATAAATTCTCCATCAGCACTAGAAAATCGTAATTCGCCTGAAATAAGATACCCTGACTGTTCTTGAGGATGCTGATGAGCAGGAATGGTCGATCCTTGTTTGAGATGGAACTCGCACAAAAGTGAATTATCTCCATAGGTGAGTGGTTTCATAAAGACACCAGGGAGAAGTTGTTTAAAGTTCGACGGATCTTGTTTGTAAAACATGCGCGTTATCCTCAATAAGAGAAATTAATATGATCATTTTATTTCGCTGGAGCCTGCTTCGATTCTGAACAATTCGGGATACCGCGTGATGATTCATCCCATGACACAATTCAGGCGGATTCCCAAACCTGTTCTTCCGTCTGACGATATTGAACGGGAACGAATTACAATCGCTCAAATAATTTATGTAAAGGATGTTTAAAATCAGGTCTATTTTTTAGAACATTTCTAAAAATGATCCCAATGATAATCCCTAAAATAAAACCTAAGGGACCTGTTATAAAAATGCCAAGAAGAGGTCCTTGATTAGATTCTGGGGTAATAATGATCGGACCAATAAAACCGATTAGAAAACAAACCGCTCCGACACTAATTCCATATATAAGGACAAATTTCATTCTAGATTCTTCATTTCTTGTTCTTGCCGCCTCATGGTTTGCAGCGATGCTCATGGCGCTTTACGCCACTACTGCATGATAACGTCTTGTATCAAGCGACTGGCTCCATTGATTACGATTTTAATTTTTTTTACTTGTGAGAGCTTCTGCTATTCTCATCGCTCAAGCAGCCAGTGCAAGCTCTCATCATAGTCCTTGAATACCATCTTAGGTTACGGTAAAGTATTCGAACGGTTCTCAACCATTCGACTCATTCCAAATCCTAGATTATTGGAAATAAGGAAAGAGTGTGTTTGCGTTTATTGACCAACAGGTGGTTGCCATAACTCGACCTTGTTTCCCTCAGGATCGATAACCCAGGCAAACTTGCCGTACTCCGAGTCATCAATCTTATCTAGGACGTTGCAGCCTTCCGCTTTAAGCGCCACGACCAACGCGTGGAGGTCCTCAACGCGGTAGTTAACCATGAACGAGGCTTTGCTTGGAGCAAACTGTTCACTTTCCACCGGACTGATCAACCAGGCGGTCGTTCCAGCACTGGGCTTGCCATCCGAGCCGACCCAATCGAACGCCGCTCCGCCCCACTCCTGGACATCAATGCCAAGATGACGTTTGTACCATGCCTGTAGTGCAGGTGCATCCTTAGCCTTGAAAAAAATGCCGCCAATTCCAGTGACTCGCTTCATGGGTCATCCTCAAGTGAGATTGCTTTGTTGTGCATGAGTTCAGAAACCTAACGATTCGGCACTCCGCTAATAAAACTGCAGTCAAAAAAGTCCGTTCCTGCCTTTCAACCGAACGGACTGCCGCCTGACCGAATTTAATTAACCACTAAACAACATGAGTTCATGCTCAAAGCCTAATTGATAAACACTCAACCAACGATGTTTTACTATGTTAATAATGGAAATCCAAAACCATCACCAGCAATGAAATTTGCACCACGCCTGTCCCGCGTTTTTTGCGGGGAACGACTGGTTAGAACGTACTCAGGAAAATGTTTATTTAAGTTTCTTTTCGCCAACAATATGTACCTCGTTACCAACATGAATCCATTTTCCTAATTCAGATGGAGGTACATAGCAATTCACAGTAAAATGATAGTGATGTCCATATTCTTTCAACATTGACCAATTAGGCAAACTTGCAGCCCGATGCTTTGCAAAATACTTTGGAAATGAATGTGTAACTACTCCTGAGTCAGGATTGCGTGTCGGAACAACACACCTTGCACGCGGACTTATGCCAATCAATGTCACATCACCAATTTTAAATTCAATTCCTATGCCCTCTTTTGAGAAAAGTCGGTCTTCCCAAAAAGGAGGCACACCTTCAATTTCAATGGTTGCCCTAAAGCGCCTTCTTGCTTCATCCAAGTGCATCTTATCAAACCATTTTGAAATTGACTGCAAGCTCGCAGTTGATAGAACGGTCATGCCACTTTTGTCGGGAATATCCATGAAACGTCCATTCATATTTTTTTGCAGAACTATAGGTATCCCAAAATAATCAGATAAGAATAATTGAATTGCCAATAGATCATTGCGAAAATGGAATTTCTTCCATGATGTTTCATTTTGATGTCGGAGATAAATAATTTCGTCATCAAGTTCAAAAGCTGATCGTAAAGTATGAACAAGTGGATTCGTTTTTCCTATGATGAAATTGCCATCGGCATCGGTGATTGCATATTCTCGGTCATGTACTAGACACCCTCCATTGCCAATCAAAGCTTTTTGCAAAGAAATTCCATCCAATGACTTAACCGGATAAATTGTGATTCTGTTTAATGTTGGTTTAGGTTCCACTTTGACTTCAGTTTTTAAAACATGCTTTAATTTATTCGTGTGTTCTCATGGACCGCAACGAAGTCCGTTCCATTGCTATGGCAATGGAACTGGATCTCGTTCCGGTAATGGCGGAACAGACTTAAGTGCTGAAAACTTTTCCCAAAGGTATGGCTTCTCCACAAAATGTACTAAACAGGCGGAGCCCTGTACTTGTAATCCCGTCTCGTGGGATTTCTACTTCTCATGAATGTAATTGTTATGAGGTACAAAAAACAAAATAATGAAAACATAAACCCACCACACGCAATGTAAATTATACCCATTTACCTTGTGTTTTTCAACAGGGCGCTTATCCGGTTTGCCCCGAAGTAGTCGGGAACAGCTTGCCTGCCCACTCGACAGGCCTGTAGCAGTCTGACGACCGTTTTATTGGCGGGATGCGCTGGTTAGGCGCAAGATATTATCCACGTACGGCTGCCTGAATGGCTGCAATGTTAATCTTTTGCATCGGCATCATGGCATTAAATGCACGTTTAGCCACATCACCGCCTTGGGCCATTGCTTCCGTCAAAACACGCGGAGTGATTTGCCAGCTGATACCCCATTTGTCCTTGCACCAGCCGCACTGGCTTTCATGACCTCCGTTATTAACGATAGCGTTCCAATATTGATCTGTTTCAACTTGATCATCAGTCGAGATCTGGAATGAGAAAGCTTCGCTGTGCTTGAAATGTGGGCCCCCGTTAAGACCGATACAAGGAATACCAGCAATAACAAATTCTACAGTTAAGACATCGCCGGCCTTACCATCAGGGTAGTCAGATGGCGCTTTATAAATGGCGCCAAGGCTGCTTTGGGGGAAAAGGCTTGTATAGAATCGGGCAGCCTCTTCTGCGTTGCGCTCATACCACAAGCAGATTGTGTTTTTATTCATGAGAATCTCCTTTCTAGTGCAATAACGATGAACTTACCTTCTGGCGCCTAACGGACCGGCGCTAAGCCGCAGCGTGACAAATTATCGTAATGTACCCAAGAAAACTGGTTCACGCTACCAACTGAATTATTAAGCACCAAACCTCTACTCGCCATGCTTCACGTACCACAGCCTGCCCGCTCGACGAGTCCGTTGCAGTCTGACGACCGCTATATTGGCGGGATGCGCTGGTTAGGCGGTTATTATCATTTACTTACCCGTAGATATCTTTGTATTGCATGGACATTTTCCCTCAAGGAACTCTTTGCTGTAATCATCAATATAAATCGTCATTGGATCTGACATGACGTCACGATACAATCCCATTTTAAAATAGAAAATTCCTGACGCTGGATAACCGTTGGGATCACCTTCTTTATATGCTGTCGGTCCGGTGTAATCGACAATACAAGAATCGTTGAGATATCCAACAATGCAGCCTACGACAGATGTGTCAAATCTTGTGATGAATTTAAAGTTGAGCCATCTATTTCGAAATTCCTCGGTGGATCGCCATAGTGTTGTTTGATGCTCCGAGGTCTTTTTCGTGATATACAATGTACCTGATTCGTACCGGATAGCAAGGACAGGGGAATCATCATCACAAGTGTGGCCATCAGGACAGTCTTGCTTCCATTGAGCTAACACCAGGCGTGTTTTTACAATTGGAAAATCATCCGGTAAGAACAAACTGAATGTCTGTGCATATTTTTCACCCTGGCGGTAAAAAAGCCAATCCGCCTCTGTCAACTCAGCTCTCTCAATGTCTTTGCTACCATTACGGCCAGCCGCAAACTTATCATTTGTATGGAGTGTGATCTGAAGTGCCGCATGTCCATTCCTGAATATCGCATTTTGCAGTTTCAGATCGGTCGGAATGATTTTATCTGCTTCCCAAAGATTACTAAGTTTTGATCCTTCAAAATTGTCTCGAATTGGAACCCCCTGAACTAATTTCTGGCTTGAACAGCCAGAAAGCAGGAACATTTCAACCAGCATTACAAAGATGCCCAAAAAGTTTTTCATCATAATTCCAGAAATTGTTAATATTATATCCGCCTAACTATGCTTAAATTATACGCCGCAGCCTAAGTAGTGATTAGATAGACCAATAGTATAATTCATGCCTATGAGGCCTGAGTTATAGTCTCGTGAAATGCTTTGATTTGTTTCAATAACCTCTCCTGTTCCCTGTGTCCGCCCAAACAAACAGTGATGGAGCTCGTGGTGTGTTGCGTGTGCGCGATCAATGTATCTGTTTTCATTCTATAAATCAAGAATATCAGGAGGTTGGCAATCGGTAATTGCAGTGCCCCAACTTCGTAACTGTAAATCGAAACCTTACAGTGCACAGGTTCATATTTTTCACGTGCAGTGAACCAGTCAAGTGTCCTCATTTCGATTCTTTTTTGTTCTCTTTTTCCTATATTGAGCCACCTTCAAAATATTCCAATATAAATTTTCAAGGAGTTTCTATGAAACATTTATCAATCATTGCCGTTTTTTTATTCCTCTCGCTTCAATTACTTCTTGGTGCCGATGAGGGAAGGTTTATGCGGTACCCAACCATTTATAAAGACAAAATTGTCTTCACGTATGAAGGAGATCTCTGGTCTGTTCCTTCTTCAGGAGGAGCTGCCAATCGGCTCACTTCCTTCCCGGGCGATGAATTTTCCGCACGATTTTCACCGGATGGAAAAACTCTTGCTTTTACCGCTGCCTACGATGGTCCACAAACAGTTTATACCATGCCGGCAGAGGGCGGAACGCCCCTGCGCATTAGCTATGCTATCAGCGCTCAGCAATCAATCGGTTGGACTCCGGATGGCGAGAAAGTGATCTTTCGTTCTTACATGGATAATGTGATCGGCAGAACACCGAATCTCTATTTCGTTTCTAAAAATGGTTCAGCCCCCGAACGTTTCCCCATCGACCGGGGAACACTGTGCAGTTTCTCGGCAGACGGGAAAAAAATGGTGTATGTCCGCAAAGGGAACGAGGAATATAATTGGAAGGGATATAAAGGCGGCGAATATACGGACATCTGGCTCTACAACTTCGAGACAAATACTTTTACGGCGCTCACCGATTACGTCGGGAAGAATGCATATCCCATGTGGATCGGTGATGCGATGTACTTTGTTTCCGACCGGACAGACCGCGTTGCAAATTTATACAAATATGATTTCGCCTCGAAACAAATTATGCAGATCACCAAGTACACCGATGTCGATGTCATCCGGCCCGAAACCGACGGTGCTCAGATCGTCTATTTGCATGACGGATTCCTGAATATCCTCGATATCGCAACAGGCCAATACAAAAAAATCACAATCACCATTCCTTCCGACCGCTGGACTCTTCGCAGTCACACGATCAATCCCAAAGAGTATATCCACACAATGTCTGTCTCCAATAATGACAGCATCGTGATAGTCGAAGCGCGTGGAGATGTCTTCACAGTGGGCACGGAAAAAGGAAAAGCTTTGAATCTTTCCAATTCCCCCGGAACACATGAACTCTATCCGCAGCTCTCGCCCGATGGGAAATGGATCGCATTCTTTTCTGACAAATCCGGAGAATATCAGCTGTACAAACAAAAAGCCGACGGCGGCGATTGGATACCGCTCACCACCACTCTGAATAAAACGAATTACAAACTCCTCTGGTCTCCCGATGGGAAGAAAATATTATTCGGGAACAGAGACTATGCAATATTCTATCTGGATGTCGATTCCAAAAAACTCGTTCAATTAGACGCATCGAACCAGATGAAGAATGACGAATTCTATTGGGAGATGGCCGATTATAACTGGTCGCCGGACAGCAAATGGATCTGTTACAGCTTCGTGCAGGCAAACCGCAACAGTCAGATCTTCCTCTACAGCCTGGAACAAGGTAAGAAATTCGCAGTGAGCGATGATTTCTATGATAACCTCAATCCCTGTTTCGATACAAAGGGAAAATATCTCTATTACATATCCAGTCAGAACTACGATGTGCAAATGGACTTCTATGAAGACAACCATGTACTTTCTGCACCTCATAAAATAATGGTCGTTCAGCTCCAGGATAACGAAGCACCACCATTCGCCGATCCTGTGATTGAAAAGAAATCAACGGCGGAAGGATTCCGCATTGATCTGGATGGCATTCGTTCCCGGATCACGCCGCTTCCCGGTTCACCCGGAAATTTCTTCTTCCTCAAGGCAGGGAGTAATAAACTTGTGTGGTGTTCCGTTGATAAATTCACCGAAGATGAATATGAAGAAATCTTTAAACCGGGCGGAGCAACGAAATGGGATCTTCATATCTATGACATGAAATCAAAGAAAGAAATTGTCCTTGCAGATAAAATCAGAGACTACGTTCTTTCGACGAATGGAGAGAACATTCTTCTCAGCAAGGAGAAAGAGTATTTCACATCATCCCTGGATGACGCCTTCAAATCGAAATCCGTCGATACGAAAGTGAAGCTTGATAAACTGCTCTATACCGTTGATGTGCAGAAAGAGTGGAACCAGATTTTCAATGACACCTGGAGATGGTATCGTGATTTCTTCTACGATAAGAACATGCACGGACGGGATTGGAAAATGATCGGTGATCGGTACCGCGCTTATATTCCTGATCTCTCATCTCGAGATGAACTCAACTGGGTCCTGCTGCAAATGGTAGGCGAGCTTTCAGTATCTCACACGTACATAGGTGGCGGCGACAACGGACCATCGATGAAAATTGATAACCCGCTTTACACCGGCTGGTTGGGAGCCGATCTTGTGCCGGATCAATCATCGCGCTATTACAAATTCCAGACAATCTATGGCCCCACAGAACTTAACATGTCCATCACAACTCCGCTTGCGCGTCCTGATATCGATGTGAAAGAAGGAGATTACCTCCTTGCCATCAACGGAACCGAAGTACGAGTGCCGGACGATTATTATAAATTGCTGCAAATAATCGATGGTCAGAAGGTGACTGTCACCGTCAATAGTAAACCATCACTGCAAGGAGCCAAAACGTACGAGGTTGCACCGATACGCAACAGCGGCACACCGCGGTACGTTCGCTGGTTGACGAATAATATGAATAAAGTTCTTGCCGCAACGAACGGGAAAGTTGGATACCTTCATATCAATGCGATGGGAGCAGGAGGTGTTGCGGAGTTCGATAAATTCTGGCGCGCATTTCGTTATAAAGATGGAGTGATCCTGGATGTCCGCCGAAATTCCGGAGGCTGGACGGAGTATTTTATCATCGATAAACTTGAACGCAAAATGACTGCCTACAATGTTCTTCAGGGGATGGTTCCTTTCCGGTACCCTGGAAGCGCCGGAAATGGCAACTATGTAGCGGTCTCGAACGAATATAACGGTTCAGATGGCGAAGCGTTCATAGAAGATTTTAAAGCGAATAAACTCGGCGAAGTTGTCGGAGTGCCATCCTGGGGCGGTCTCGTCGGTATCCTGAATCGGCAGACCACGATTGATAACGGATCGGTGGAACAATCCAATAATGCCTTCTACGGGAAAGATGGAAAATGGCTGGTTGAAAATCATGGCGCAGATCCGACGGTCGTCTTAGACAATGATCCCGCATCGGTGATGGCTGGAAAGGATCCGCAATTGGATAAAGCGATCGAGACAATTCTTGAGAGCATCAAGAAAAATCCGTTCAGCTTCCCTGCGACTCCGGCATATCCGAAGAAATAAATAAATCTCTTTCACAATTTCACATGGGCATTTGAGATTTTCTCAAATGCCTTTTTTTTATAGACAGAGGTCAGTTTTTATTTCCTCACGATCCTCCGATAGCGCTGAATGAGCGTATTCGTCGAACTATCGTGCTTGAGTATTGGTTCACTCATGCTTTCAAGTTCCGGGATTGTCCGCATTGCCAACACTTTCCCCAGCTCAACACCCCACTGGTCGAATGAATCAATATTCCAAATCGTCCCTTGTGTGAAGACACTGTGCTCGTAGAGTGCAATCAAGGCTCCGAGTGTCTCCGGTGTCAATCGGTCGACAAGAAGAGTGTTTGTCGGTCGATTCCCTTCAAAAACCCGGTGCGGTATCAGCCAGGGCGGAGTTCCGTCAGCTTTCACCGCTTCTTCGGTCTTCCCGAATGCCAGCGCTTCTGTCTGCGCAAACAAATTTGCCATCAACAAATTATGCTGATTGCTGACCGGATTCAACGTCTGGCAAAAACCGATAAAATCACATGGGATTAATTTCGTGCCCTGATGGATAAGTTGGTAAAACGAATGCTGGCCGTTCGTACCAGGTTCCCCAAAATAGATGGGTCCAGTCTGATAATCAACGCGCACGCCATCCATAGTGACATACTTACCGCTGCTCTCCATCGTCAATTGCTGAAGATACGCCGGGAATCGTTTCAGGTACTGATCATAGGGAAGTACCGCCGTCGTTTGTGCATCGAAGAAATTGTTGTACCAAACAGTCAGCATTCCCATGAGCACCGGTAAATTTTTATCGAACGGTGCAGAGCGAAAGTGTTGGTCCATCGCATGAAAACCCGCGAGTAGACCTCGAAAATTTTCCGGCCCGACAGCAATCATTGTCGAGAGGCCGATGGCTGATTCCATCGAATAGCGGCCCCCGACCCAATCCCAGAACCCGAACATATTTTGCGTATCGATACCTAATTTTGATACTTCCCCGGCATTGGTCGAGACTGCAACAAAGTGTTTGCACACTGCTTGTTCATTACCAAGTGTATTGAGGCACCACGTTCGAGCGGTGTGAGCATTCGTCAGTGTTTCGAGTGTCGTAAATGTTTTGGAACAGATGATAAACAATGTCTCTTCCGGATCGAGATCGTGCGTGGCTTCCGCAAAATCGGTACCGTCGATGTTGGATACAAAGAGAAATTTCATATCGCGCTGACTATAAGAGCGAAGAGCCTCATACGCCATTACCGGACCGAGATCGGAACCGCCGATGCCGATATTGACGACATTGCGGACCCGCTTGCCCGTATATCCACGCCATTGTCCGTTCCGAACCTGATTCGCGAAAACAGCCATTCGATTCAAAACAGCATGAACCTCGGGTACGACGTCGACGCCATTCACGACAACCCGGTCTCCACTCATCGCGCGCAGGGCTGTGTGAAGAACAGATCGATTTTCTGTTACATTGATCTGGCTGCCATGAAACATCTCTTCAATATGTTCACGGAGGCCGCACTCTTCGGCAAGATGCATTAACAATTTGATCGTCTCGTCCGTCATGCGATTCTTTGAGTAATCTAAATAAATTCCTGCTGCCTCTGCCGTAAAGCGCTCGCCGCGTTTGGGATCATCGGTAAAGAGGTTTCGCATATGCAGCTGGTGCACTGTTTTGTAATGTGCTTCGAGCGCCTTCCAGGCTGGCCGCGTTTTTAATGAATGGAATTTTCCTGTCGATGGAATACTCATCTTTTGTACTTTCTTATGAATTGAATGTCTCAGATTTAAAATGCGTGTTCATTTTTCACCAGCATGCCGATAAAGATTGGTTGTAAGATAACAAGAATATCTTTCGCTCCCAAGCGCACCTATCCGCTGAAAAACAAGAAAAGCAGCCAAGAAGCGGCTGCTTTTCTTTCCTGTATCAAGGAGATGTCTTGATGCGAAACAGTAAACGACCTGTTGCTTCTCTGTACAAGTTTCTCAGGGTTTCTTAAAGAGATCTTCTTTCACACCGGAATTTATTTTTACAGAACTGAGTTCCATCTCCATTTGTTTTTTCCCATCTGCCTGCTGCAGAGTTTTAAATGCGACCTGCACTCCGTCCACAGCCCGATAGTCACTAAAGAATGACTCTTCATCCGTAGGGCCGGCCTGTCCTGTTCTCCGTTCAATGGATTTGACAAGCAATCCTGTTTGAGCATCTATAAACCATCTGACGCTCGCGTTCGCCGGACCATGCTTCACGATAATCACTTGAACCGGAGTCTGCTCCACTTTATCCTCTTTATAAAAATAAATGATATAGTCTTTGCTCTCAAGATTCCGCATAACGGTCATGGGATCAAGCATCTGACTTTTAAACATCTCCTCTGTTTGTGAGGAAGGCATCTCCTGCACATTATTCATTATTTTCATCCAACCGGTTTTTCCACTGATTGCCATGATCACCTCGCCCATCGGCAGTGTCATCTTTTGATACTGTTTATCAGGGAAGAGACTGGTCATCTCAATATTCATTTCCATCTCACCATTCTGCGTTGTTGCTTTGACCTTCCCGATTTCGATGACATCCTTTGCCTGTAACAGTTTCTCGCCTCCCTTAGCCGCAAATGCCTTCTGAATGATCACTTTTCCTTTTGCAAGAGTTTCTGTGGTCGGGTCGGGTATCTTCTCTGGAGGTGCAGGAATGGTGATATCGATAGTCTTCACTGTTCCGAGATTGCTCAACGGTTCGTCAAAGTCCGAATCCTTCCCCACCACGAGAATGGAGAGCGCATCTTCATTCCACCGTTTTTTGATCGCATCATTCACACTTTGCTTTGTTGCCGACTGCACTTCGCGCTGCTGTTGTTTAATAAAATCCTTGGGATAACCGAAAAATTCGAGCGTGAGCAATTCGCTGATGATTTTTCCTTCAGTATCATATTGGAATACGAACGAATTGAGATAGCTCTCTTTGGCAAATTGTAATTCCTCATCCGTGATACCATTCTTGATTACATCGTCATATTCCTTAAGAATGGATCGGATCATTTTTACCGTGGAACCCGATTTTGTCGATCCTCCCATCCTGAAGACTCCGGGATAGTCCCAATTCTCACCCCACGAACTATATACAGAATACGCCAATCCTTGATCAGAACGGACCTTCTTGAATAATCGTGAGGCAAAGGCACCGCCGAACGCCACATCGGCGAGATTGAGTTGTGAACTTTCCGGGTCATTCAATATTCCGCCAAGATGACCGAGAGCAATCTGAGATTGATTGACATCATCCTTTTTAATGAAGCTGATTGTTTTTTCTTTTGCCATACGCGGTTTGGGCAGCGGGAATATCTTCACTTCACGTTTTTCCCAATTGCCGAAGGTGGCCTCAATTTTCTTCTTCATCACTGGTGTATCGAAATCACCCCACACGGCTATCATCGTTCCATTGGGAACGAAATATTTTTTGTGGAATTCGACAAGATCATCACGTGTGATATTCTCAATGTGTATATATTCCTGCATCCGGGCATAGGGAACACCGGGGCCATAAATCACGCGTGTAAATTCGCGGGAAGCGATCCCTCCGATATCATCATTGCGGCGGGAGATACCTGATCGCGCTGCAACCTTTGCCAGCTCGATCTTGTCTTCACTGAAGACCGGATTTCTGAGAACATCATTCAGTACATCGAGACCGAGATCAATATTTTCTTTCAGTACCGATAAGCGGGCGCCGCCATTTGCAGTACTAATAAATGTTTCGACCGAAGCGCCGACTTTTTCCAGCATTTCATCGATGGCATCTCCTTTCTTTGTCGTCGTGCCACCTGTCCGCATCACC
>Ga0302322_100001905_pt1 | contig 17439 bp, 13 predicted proteins | sample Fen_T0_2_FD_203757 | JGI IMG/M metagenome (GOLD analysis project Ga0302322, IMG submission 203757) | Peat permafrost microbial communities from Stordalen Mire near Abisko, Sweden - Fen_T0_2 | ecosystem: Environmental > Terrestrial > Soil > Wetlands > Permafrost | place: Sweden: Abisko... | reverse complement strand
CGGTGACCGGACCGCCGTCCGCGTCGAGGCGGTCCAGCCCCCGCGCCGGGAGGGCGAGGCCGCGGTTCGGCACCAGTCCCCGCACCCGGTGGACGGCGAGCCGCCGGCCGTCCTGCGAGACCTCCACCTGACCGCCGTCCCGGAACGCCGCCGTCCGCAGCAGCAGCCGGCCGCGCGGCAGCCCCCCGCCCGGATGCAGGATCGCGGGGAACGCCCAGATCAGAGGCTCCTCCACCCGGACCGTGAGGCCGGCGACGTCGGGCCGACCGGCGTCGCGCAGGTGGGCGGCGACCGCCCGGGCGGCGTGCCGGCCGCCGAGCGCCGCGACATCGGCGGTCTCCGCGGCATGCACGAGGTTCCCGACGGCGAAGACCGACGGCCGCGCGGTCCGCAGGTCCTGGTCGGTCGCCGGACCGCCGGAGGCAGGGGTCACCGCCAGCCCGCCCCGACGGGCCAGCTCGTGCTCGCCGATCCAGTCCCCGGTGAGGACCACCGTGTCGCAGGGCACGGTGGTGACCCGGCCGTCGGCGCGCTCCAGCCGGACGCCGGTCACCCGCCGCCGCCCCTCGATCCCGCTCACCCGGGTGCCGGTGAGCACCGGCACCGCACCGAGGCCCGTGGTCAGCAGGCGCAGGGCCGGGTACGTCTGCGGGCGCTCCAGCTCGGTGACGACGGCGGCCACCGGGACCCCGTGCCGGCGCAGGGTGTGGACCGCGGAGAAGCTGACGTGCTCGGCACCGACCACCACGGCCCGGCGGCCGACCGGCAGCCGGTGCACGTCCGCGGCGAGCTGCAGCGCGCTCGTCGTCAGCACCCCGGCCGGCCGGGTGCCCGGGATGCCGCGCGCCGACCGTGGCCGTTCCCGGCAGCCCGTCGCGAGGACGACGGCCCGGGCGTCCCAGCGCACGACCCCGCCGCGGCCGGTGGTGAGCAGGCTCGCCGGACCGGCCCAGTCGAGCGCCGTCGTCCCGGCGTGCAGGCCGACGCCCGCCCGCTCCGCCAGCGCGACGTACGCCCGCGCGTAGGCCGGGCCGGTGAGGACCCGCCGCAGGTCACGCCACCCATAGCCGGTGTGGTGGGTGTACCGGGGGACGCCGCCGAGCTCGCCCTCCCGGTCGAGCACCGTCACCCGTGCGACGCCGAGGCGGCGCAGCTCGACGGCCGTCGCCAGCCCTGCCGGACCGCCGCCGACGACGAGGACGTCGGTCGTCGCCACCGGGACGTGATCGTCGCCGACGGGCGCGCCGGTCACGGCGCACCCCCGGTGCCCTCGGTGCCGTCGGTGCCGTCGGTGCCGTCGAGGCCCAGCAGCCGGTCGGCGGGCACGCCCGAGGCCTGGGCGAACAGTGCCGTCACCCGCGCCGAGCAGGCGAAACCCTGGCAGCGGCCGAGCAGGGCGCGGGTGCGCCGCCGCAACCCGTCGAGGGTGCGCGCCGGAACCGGCGACGCCGCCGCCGCCACGATCTCGCCGCGCGTGACCCGCTCGCAGTGACACACCAGGTCGCCGAAGGCCGGGTCGGCGCGGATCGCGGCGCTGTCGGCGTGCGGCCGGCGCATCGCCTCGCCGAGGGGCGGCATCCGCACCGGCCGGACGTCGTCCCGGCGCGGCAGCAGCGTCAGCCCGGCGTCCAGGAGCAGGTCGACGACGTGCGCGGCGATGCCCAGCGACGCCGAGAGGCCGGTCGAGCGGATCCCGGCGACGCACACGTACCGCCCGTCCGGATCGGCGCGGAGCTGGTAGTCGCTGTGCTCGGTCGCCGCGCGCAACCCGGCGTAGACGGCGGTCACCTCCTCGGCGAGCAGGGCCGGGACGACGCGGCCGCCCGCGGCGCGCAGCGATCGCAGGCCGGCCGCGGTCGTGGCGGTGTCGGTACGGTCCTCGACGTCCTCGGCGGTCGGCCCGAGCAGGACGTTCCCGAAGACCGTCGGCGCCACGAGCACGCCCTTGGTCACGGCGTTCGGCACGGGCAGCAGCACGCTGTTCACCAGCGGCCGGGCAAGCTTGTCGTGCACGATCAGCTCGCCGCGGCGGGGGGTGATGGTGAACCCGTCGTGGCCGAACAGCCGGTCGACGACGTCCGACCCCAGCCCTGCGGCGTTGACGACCCAACGCGCGTCGAGGTGACCGGACGCCGGCCCGGCCAGGCGCAACCGGTGCAGCGGCCCGCGCCGCTCCACGCCCGTCACCCGGGCGCCGAGCCGCAGCCGCACCCCATGGACCACCGCGTCCGTCGCCAGCGCGAGCGGCGTCGTGAACGGGCAGATGATCCCCTCGCCCGGGATGTGCAGGGCGCCGCGCGCCCCTGGCCCGAGGTGCGGCTCTCGGCGGTACAGCTCGTCGACGGCGACCGGCCGGGCGTCGACGTACCCGTTCGCCCGGGCCTTGCGCGCGATGCCGTCGAGCGCCGCGAGCTGCGCGTCGTCCCAGGCCACCAGGTGCGCGCCCGTCTCCTCGAGCGGGATGCCGACCCGCTCGGCGAACTCCGCCAGTAGCGGGTACCCGCGCCGCAGCAGCGCCGACTCCAGGCTGCCGGGCACCGCGTCGAAGCCGGTGTGCCGGATCGCCGTGTTGGCCTTGCTCGTGCCGGTCCCGACGTCGTCCCCGGCGTCGACCAGCGCCGTCACGACGTCGAACCGCGACAGGGCGCGGGCGATCGCGGCGCCGACGACGCCGGCCCCGATCACCGCGACGTCGACCACCTCGACGTCGATCCTTTCGGCGCCGGCCACCTCGGCGCCGTCCGGCCGGTGACCCGGCGTCAAGGCTGTCCCTCCTGCTCGGCGACGACGGCGCCCGCCGCCCGCCGCCACCGCGCCAGCCGCTCGGACGCCTCCTCGGCAGAACAGCCCGGCTCGAACCGCCGGGTCGGGGCCCAGGCGGCGACGGCGCTCGCGGCGTCCACGGCGTGGCCGAGCGCGAGCCGGGCCAGGGCGGCGGCGCCGAGCGCCGTGGCGTCCGGCGTCGGATGGACGTCGACGGGCACCTGCAGCAGGTCGGCCTGCAGCTGCAGCAGCACCTGCGAGCGGGTGAGGCCGCCGTCGACCCGCAGCCGTTCGAGCGGTCGCCCCAGGTCTCGGGCGGCGGTCGCGGCGAGGACGGCGACGTTGGCGGCGATGCCCTCGAGCACGGCCCGGACGACCGTGCCGCGATCGCTGTCCAGCGACAGCCCCGACAGGCTGCCGCGCGCGCCCGGCGACCAGTACGGCGCGGCCAGCCCGGCGAGCGCGGGCACGAACACCTCGGACGCGAGCACTGCCGGCCCGGCCAGCGCGTCGAGCTGCTCGGGACCGTCGACGACGCCGAGGCCCCGTAGCCAGCCGACGGCCGCCCCGGCCGTGTAGACCTGCCCGTCGAGGCAGTAGGTGGTCTCCCCGTGCAGGGTCCAGGCCACGCACGACACCAGGCCGGACGTCGAGCGGCGTGGCTCGGCCCCGAGCGTGACCAGCAGGAACGCACCCGTGCCGTACGTGCACTTGGCCTCGCCGGGTGCCAGGCACCCCTCGGCGAGCAGGGCCGCCTGCTGGTCGACGACGATCCCGGCGACCGGTAGTTCGGGACCGAACGCCGTCGTCGTCCCGATCACCGCGTCGTTGTCGACGATCACCGGCAGGTCGTCGAGGTCGACGCCGAACAGCTCGGCGAGCCGCGGCGACCAGGCGCAGGCGTCGAGGTCCAGCAGGAGCGTGCGGGAGGCGGTGGCGGGATCGGTGACGAAGGCGCCGGTGAGCCGGTGGAGCAACCAGGTGTCCGTCGTGGTGACGACACCGGCACCGGTCACCTGCCGCCGCAGCCACGCCGTCTTCGGGGCGGAGAAGTAGGGGTCGAGCTCCAGGCCGGAGAGGTGACGGATCTCCTCGGCGTGCCCGGCCAGCTCCGCGCAGACGGGCGCCGACCGCCGGTCCTGCCAGCTGATCGCAGCCGAGCACGGCCGGCCGGTGGCCCGGTCCCACGCGAGCACCGTCTCTCCCTGGTTGGAGAGCGCCACGGCGACGGGCCGCTCGCCGGCCGCCCGCGCGTCCGCCAGCGCGGCGGAGGCGGCGGCCAGCACCGACGTCCACAGGTCCTCGGGGTCGATCTCGACGCCGTCCGCGCCGACCGGGCGGTTCGCCAGCGGCGCCTCGGCGCGGGCCGCGACGGAGCCGTCCGCCCGGACGACGAGCGCCTTGGTGCCCGACGTCCCCTGGTCGACGGCGAGCACGCAGCCCGCGTCCATCTGCCGCTCTCCCCGCCCGTTCCCCGGGCCGTCAGCCGGCGCGCCCGGCACGCGTCCCGCGCGCGGCGGACAGGGTCTGGTTGACGTCCGTGACGGCCATGCCGACGAGTGTGTCGATCCGGGTGGCGCGAGGCAACGACTCGGGCCGTTCGACGCTGTCGGACGCCGGGCGGCCGGCGCATGCTGGAAGTGGCGTCGAGGGGGGCCGGTACCTGTTCCCGGCCGACGGCACGCCCTCCTCGACGCCGTGGCCGCGTGGCCACGCGGCCACGGGCCGCCAGCCCGAGGAGGGCGTCATGCGCCTCGAATCTCCCCAGCGGATCCCCGTACCCCTGACGCCCTCGCCGCGGCGTCGACGTCACCTGTGGAGCGTGGTCGCCCTCGCCGGCGCCTCGGCCGTGGTCCTGGCGGTGGCGGGCAGCGCGTTGACGTCGGAGCCCGGACCGTCGCCGTCCGCGGGCTCGCCCGGGCCGTCCACGATCGTCAGCAGCAGCACCCTCGGCAGCACCGGCACCGGCACCGGCAGCCCGGTGTCCGTCTTTCCGTTCGTGCCGCTCTGGCCGTTCGGGAGCGTGGCCGACGCCACGGCGTGGCAGCGGGAGGCGCTGCCGGGCGGCCACCAGCCGTGGCGCCTGGACGCGGGCTCGACGGCACGTTCCTTCACCACCGACTACCTCGGCTACCAGGAACTGGACCAGGTGACCAGTGTCCGGGTGGCCGGCAGCGAGGCGTGGGTGGGCGTCGGCTCGATCCCGCTCGAAGGCAGCGGGCGCACCGCCGCGGTGCTGCATCTTGCGCGGATCGGCGACGGCGCCATCGCGACCCGACCGTGGGAGGTCGTGGGCAGCGAGGACACCCGCCTCACCCTGACCACGCCAAGCTACGGCTCGGTCACTCAGTCCCCGCTGACCGTGGGCGGCACGATCACCGGCGTCGACGAGACCCTGGACATCCAGGTCCGGACCCTGGCCGGCGGTCTGCTCGCCCGCCGCACCGGTCTCTCGGTCGGCGGCCGGACCCAGCCCTGGACAGCGACCCTGACCGTGCGCCCCGGATCCGGCGGTCCCGCCACGGTGGCCGTCTCGACCGGCGGGCACCTGCGGCAGGTGGAGGGGTTCGCGCTGACCGGCGTCCTCCTGCGACCCGCTGCCACGCCCGTCGTGACCCTCGCCACCGTGGACGCCGCGCTCGCCTCCACCGTCGCGCACGGCCGTTACGTCGGGTCCTGCTCCTCGGTGACCGTCGCACCCACCGGGACAGCCACCGGCGGCGACGCGGTGTGCTCCGTCGCCCTGGCGCACACCGCCGTCCGGGCCCTGTACCGCGTGGGGTACTGGCGGACCGATGCCGGCTACTACGTCATCCTGGAACGGACGGCGGCGGGGCGGTGGTGGGTCGTGGCGGCGAACGTCGCCGGACGGGACGTCCCTCCGGATCTCGGCGGTCCACTCCCGTCCGGCGACTGATCAGGGCCGTCGTCACTGGGCGAGGAACACCCCGTCCAGCTGGACGGTCGACCGCGCGAGCCGCGCCGGGTGGTCCGGGGACACCGGGATCCGGTGCGGCCACCAGAGGCGCGGCCAGCATCGTGGCGGACAACAGGCGCAGGTTTCTTCTCCGAACGGTAGTCATGACGGCCCCCCAGCTGTCGACGACGCTCACCTGGAGCTCGCGTGGCGGGGCGGTGACCGTCGGACGTCGAGGCCCGGTGGCGGGGATCAGCGCCCGTTCGACCGTCCCGCCCGAGCGGGCATCCGAACCAGGCTCCCTGTCGTCCTATCACCCGACAGGTACCGCCCGGCGCGGACAAAAGGCCCACGGCCGATGCCGATGCGGATCGGTCCCGGTGGACGCCGTCTCCGCAAACCGTGGCGCAACCCTGACGTGATCCTGACGAAGGCCTGATGTGGCCGGCGTCACGCTGGCCGCGTCACCACCCGGGACGTCACCCGCGCGAACTGCGCCGCCCCGGTGCGGGCACTGGCGCCCGCTGATCGTCACCCCTCGAGGAGGTGATCGAGATGGATGCGCAGCCGCTGGCCGCATTCATGATCACACTGTTCGTCGTCGCCTACCTGGCGGCCGAGACCTACGTGCGCCGAGGGCGCGCCCGGGACGCCGCGCGCGCTGCCGCCCACACGGCGGGCCGCGCCGTTGCGACCCGTCCCGTGCGGGACGTTGTGCGGGCGGGTGACCCGGTGGATCTGCGGCTCATGAGCTTCCCGTGGGGCAGCGGCCCCTGCCGGTGAGCCGGCCTTGAGCTCTCACTCGGGGTCGGGGAGCCACCCCTCGTCGACGCCGTCGGGACCGCCGTCGCGACCGTCGTCGAGCTCGCTCGCGACGTCGCGGACGGCCCGGAAGGCGACGGCCGCGGAGTAGCCCTTGCGCGCGAGCATCCCGGCGAGCCGCCGCGCCCGCCGCTGCGGATCGTCGCCGCGCGTCGACGGCCAGCGACGGCGCACGAGCCCTCGGGCCGCCTCGAGCTCCTGGTCGTCATCGATGAGGTCGACGGCCTCCTGGAGCGTGTCGTCCGCGACGCCTCGTTGGCGCAGCTCGTGACGCAGCGCCCGGCGGGCCAGCCCCCGGCCGGCGTGCCGGGTCTGCACCCACTGACGGGCGAACTCGCCGTCGTCGACGAGCTGCACCTCCTCGAAGCGGTCCAGCACGACCTGGGCCACGTCGTCGGGGACCCCGCGTCGACCCATCGCCTCGGCGAGCTGGGCGCGCGTCCGCGGAGCCATGGCGAGCTGACGCAGCGCGATGCCCCGAGCGACCGCCGAGGGATCGGCGTCCGGGGTCACGCCGGCGGACGAGCCGGGAACGGGTGCGTCGAATCCGTTCCCGGCGGCGCGCCGACCTCGTCGTCCGCCGGTGGTCATCCCAGCGCGCGACCTCAGAAGTCGACGTCCGCGGCGGGAGCCGCCGGCGCGTCGACCTGCGGACCGACCCCGAGCTTCTCCTTGATGCGCTTCTCGATCTCGTTGCAGAGGTCGGGGTTGTCGCGCAGGAAGTTGCGGGAGTTCTCCTTGCCCTGACCGAGCTGGTCGCCCTCGTACGTGTACCAGGCGCCCGACTTGCGGACGATGCCCTGCTCGACACCCATGTCGATCAGGCCGCCCTCGCGGGAGATCCCGATGCCGTAGAGGATGTCGAACTCGGCCTGCTTGAACGGCGGGCTGACCTTGTTCTTGACGACCTTGACGCGGGTGCGGGAGCCGACCGGCTCCGAACCGTCCTTCAGGGTCTCGATGCGACGGACGTCGAGGCGGACCGACGCGTAGAACTTCAGCGCGCGACCACCCGTCGTCGTCTCGGGCGAGCCGAACATGACGCCGATCTTCTCGCGGAGCTGGTTGATGAAGATCGCCGTGGTGTTGGAGTTGCTCAGCGCACCGGTGATCTTGCGCAGGGCCTGGGACATCAGCCGGGCCTGCAGGCCCACGTGGCTGTCGCCCATCTCGCCCTCGATCTCGGCGCGGGGCACGAGCGCGGCCACCGAGTCGATGACGATGACGTCGAGCGCACCGGAGCGGATCAGCATGTCGGCGATCTCCAGCGCCTGCTCGCCGGTGTCCGGCTGGCTGACGAGGAGGGCGTCTGTGTCGACCCCGAGCTTCTTGGCGTAGTCGGGGTCGAGCGCGTGCTCGGCGTCGATGAAGGCCGCGATGCCGCCGTTCTTCTGGGCGCTGGCCACGGCGTGCAGGGCCACCGTCGTCTTGCCGGAGGACTCCGGCCCGAAGATCTCGACGACGCGGCCGCGCGGCAGGCCGCCGATGCCGAGCGCGACGTCGAGAGCGATGGAGCCGGTCGGGATGACCTCGATCGGAGGGCGGCTGTCCTCCCCGAGGCGCATCACCGAGCCCTTGCCGAACTGACGGTCGATCTGGGCGAGTGCGGCCTCTAGCGCCTTCTCGCGATCTGCGGGAGCGGGCATGTTGTCACCTCGGGAGCGGACGGTCGGCGCTGGAGGCCGCGCAGTGGTCGTCGGTTTGCCGGAACGTGCTCTGTTCGTTGTCATCACCGCAGACGCTAGAGGGCCCCACCGACAGACTCACCGGCGATGCCCCGGCCTGTGGATGACGGGACGGGAGCTCGCGCTGTGGACGACAGTAGACCGAACATCTGTTCGACGTCGGCGACACGCCGAAGCTCGGCGCGCCGGAGCCGAGCAACCCGTCATGTGCGCAGCAGCCGTTCCAGCCGGTGACCGGCCACGACGGTGCCCGCGACGCCCAGCACCGCGAGGTAGAGCACGTGTCCGAGCAGGGGCAGGCCCACGATGCCGAGCGTCAACGACCTGATCAGCGACACCGCGTGGTAGAGCGGCGTCAGCCGTACGACCCACTGCACGCCCGCCGGGTAGGTCGACAGCGGGTAGAAGGTGGCCGAGAACAGGAACATCGGCAGGACGGCGAGGGTCACTAGCTCGAAGTCCTGCCAGGACCGCATGAAGGTCGTGGCGGCCATCCCGACGCCGGCGAACGCCACCCCCACCAGGACTGCCGCGGGCAGCGCCAGCACGGCCCACCAGCTCGGCAGGAGGCCGGCCATCAGCATGACCAGCAGGAACGCCGCCGCGTACACCAGCCCGCGCAGCTGGGCCCAGGCGACCTCGCCCACCGCGATGTCCCGCGGGCCGAGCGGGGTCGCCAGCATCGCGTCGTAGAGCTTGGCGTACTTGAGCTTCCAGAAGACGTTGAAGGTCGAGTCGAACACCGCCCCGTTCATCGCCGACGCCGCCAGCAGCCCCGGGGCCACGAACGTCGCGTAGGGCACCTGCCGGCCACCGACCTGCAGCGTGCCGACGAGCGACCCCAGGCCCACCCCGAGCGAGAACAGGTAGAACACCGGCTCCACGAAGCCGGTGGCCAGCGCCCGCCAGTTCTTCCGCGCCGTGACCAGGTCGCGTTCGAGGACCATCCGGGCCAGCCCAGCACCCGCCGGGACCACCGACCGGGGCAGCCGGCGCGGGCGGGGGGCCCCGGGCGCGCTCACGGGCGCAACCTGCGGCGGTACTGGCGCAGCGCGACGGCGGATCCGACGCCCGCCCACAGCGCCAGGTACGCCACGTGCCCGAGTACCGCCCACCCTCCGCGCCCGCCCAGGACCAGGGCACGCACGGCCTCGGTGCCGTGCCAGAGCGGCGTGACCCAGGCGACCGGCCGGACGACGGCGGGCAGCTGGTCGACCGGGAAGAACGTGCCGGCGAAGAGGAAGACGGGCACCAGGACCAACCGGAAGATCACCGCGAAGCCCTGGTCGTCCTCCTGCCGGACCGCGAACGCCATGACCGGCGCCGCGTGCGCCAGGCCGCAGAGCACCGCCACCGGGACGGCGACGACGAGCCACGGCGAGCGCACCACACCCAACGCGGTCGCCACCAGCGCGAACGCCGTGGTTCCCAGGAGCAACTGCAGCGCGATGTGGGCCAGGTGACCGGCGAGGACGTCGACGACGCGCAGCGGGGTCGCGATCATCGCGTGGTACCCGCGCTGCCAGATCACCGAGCCGAGCACCGGGTACGTCGACTCGGAGATCGCCGACTGCATGGCCGTCGCGGCCAGCAGCCCGGACGCCACGAACGTCGCGTACGGGACCCCACCCGCCCCGCCCACGCCACCCACCCCGCCGCGGGCACCGCCGTCCACCAGTGCGCCCAGCCCGAACCCCAGCGATGCCAGGTAGAGCAGCGGGGCGAAGAACTGGGAGAAGACGCTGGCCCGCCAGGTGCCGCGGTAGTTGCGCAGGAGGGCCTCGAGCACCGGGGCCGCCGTCCGGATCAGCACGACACCCCGCTCACTCGATCAGCGAGCGGCCGGTGAGCCGCAGGAAGACGTCCTCCAGCGTGGAGCGCCGTACGAGCGACGAGACCGGGCGCAGGCCGCACGACAGCACGGCGTCCAGGGTGGCCTCGCCGTCGCCGGTCGAGAGCAGCAACCGGTCCGGCAGGACCTCGAGCCGCTCGGCCAGGCCCTCCAGCGTGACGCCCAGGTCGGTGTGGTCGTCGACGCCGAAGCGCAGCTCGACCACCTCCCGGCTGCAGTGCTCCTCGACGAGGTCACGCGAGGAGCCCTGGGCCACGATCCGGCCGCCGTCCATGACGACGAGCCGGTCGCAGAGCTGCTCCGCCTCGTCCATGTAGTGCGTGGTCAGGACGAGGGTGACGCCCTGGCGCTTCAGCCGGAACAACCGGTCCCACAGGACGTGGCGGGCCTGCGGGTCGAGGCCGGTCGTCGGCTCGTCGAGGAGCAGGAGCTGCGGGTCGTTGACGAGCGAGCGGGCGATGGTCAGCCGACGTTTCATGCCGCCCGACAGCGGCTCCACCTTGCTGTCGGCGCGGTCGGTGAGCTGGGCGAACTCGATGAGCTCATCGGCCTTGGCCCGGGCGGCGCGCCGGGGCATCGAGAAGTACCGGGCGTACAGGACGAGGTTCTCGCGGACGGTGAGCTCGGCGTCCAGGGTGTCCTGCTGCGGGACGACGCCGAGCCGGGCGCGGATGGCGGGGCCCTGGGTGCGCGGATCCATCCCGAGGACCGTCAACCGGCCCGCGGTGGGCGGCGAGACGCACCCGATCATGCGCATCGTCGAGGACTTGCCCGCACCGTTCGGGCCGAGGAAGCCGAACGCCTCGCCCTGGTGGACATCGACGTCGATGCCGTCGACCGCCACGAAGCCACCGAAGCGCTTCGTCAGCCCTCGGGCCGTGACGGCCTCGCGCCCGACGCCGGCGGGCGCGCCGGGCCCGCCGTCGTCCGAACGCGGAGCGCCCTGTTCGGCACGGGTCGCCCCCGCCGCGTGGCCGGACATCACACCCCCTCCGCTGCCCGGCGGGACGACGACGACCGGACCCGACTCACCCTAGGCGGGTGCACCGATACGGTCGCGCCCGATCGGCGGCGGCCCGTCGTCCTGCAGGTCTTCCTGCAGGTCTTCCGGCAGGTCGCGCCTCATAGGTCGCAGCAGCACCCGTCGCAGCCGTCGCAGCAGCAGCCGTCGCAACCGCACGAGTCACCACAACACCCGTCGCAGCCACAGGAGTCGGCACAGCAGCCGACGCCGGAGCTGCCCCCGCCCGACGACCCGCCGCAGTGCCCGCAGCCCCAACCGCGCAGGCTGCAGCAGCCGGGGTCGCAACAGTCGACCGTGCTGCCGGTGGCGGTGTCGACGGCCGGGCGCGATCCGTCGCCGGAGCGACGTCGGCCCGCCCCGTCGTCCTCCTCCCCCGGCAGCTCCCCCGGCAGCTCCCCCGGCAGCTCCCCCGGCAGGTCACCGGGGAACTCGCCGGGCGGCGGCGCGCCCCACGCCGGCAGGCCGGGCTCGTCGTCCCCCTCGGCCGACGGCGTCCCGCCCCCCGACCGACGCGGCGCCGGCACGAGGTCGAGCGGGACGACCCGGCCCGTTGCGACCGGTGCCGGGTGACCGCCGTGCCGGTGACCGCAGGTGGTGATCCGGTGCCCGGAGCCTGCGAGCAGCCCGCGGACGGCGTCGGGGAGCACGCGGGTGAGCAGGCGCCGGGCGAGTTCCGCCTGCCGTGCCGCCTCCGGCGCCGCTCCCGACCGGCGACCGGGCAGGTCGAGCCGACCGACGGCCACCCGCAGGCCGGCGAGCGCCTCCTCGACGACCCGGACGGCGACCGCGGGGGGCGTGCCGGTCGCCGTCAGCGGGTTCCAGCGGCCACGGCGGTCGTCGTCCGGCTGGTCGACCAGGGCGTCGGTGAGGTGCGCGAGCCGGCCGACGAGCCGGCCCGCCTCGGCGAGCGCCGGTACGTTGCCCGGCCGGTCCGCCAGCGTGGCGGTGTGCACGAAGGCCGCGGCGGTGGCCTCTTCGGCGGGCGCGGTCGCGGCGAGCAGGGCCGCAAGGCCGGCCACCGGGTCCGTGGCGTGGGTCGTCGCGCGTTCGACGGCGGCCTGGCGCCCGGCCACGCCGGCCAGCGGACCCACCGCCAGCCCCAGCGCGGCCAGCTCCGACGCGCCCTGGCGCTCCCAGCGGCGGCCGAGCCGGGCGGCCGCGGGGCGCGCCGGGCGCGGCAGGTCGGCGTCGGCGGCGTGGTCCGCGACGACGCCGCCGGCGAGCAGGAGCGACACCCCCGCGGCCAGCCGGGTGGCGGGGGCGTCCGCCGTGACGACCTCGGCCCGGCGCATCCCGCGCAGCGCGCACGCCCCCGCGGTGCGGGTCGGCGAGGCCTGTTCCTGCTGGGCCGCGACGAGCACCGAGACCAGCACCGCGTCGACATTGGTGGCGGCCCGGGCGGGCTGGCCGTGCCGGTCCCGCAGGGTCAGGCACAGGCCGCACAGGTGCGCCGTCCAGGCGGCGTGCAGGGCACCGGGCAGGCTGTGCCGACACGGCGTCGCCAGACCGAACACGCGCTGCACCCCCGATGATCGAACCGCGAAGGTGCAGCGTACGGTACGAATCGTGGCGGCCGCCGGGGGTCGGCCGGATGCGAGTCAGTTGCCCACGGCCACCACTCGGCGCCCCGGCACGGCCACGAGGACGGCCACCGGCACCAGCAGCAGGGCGGCCAGCGCGTTCAGCACCGAGTAGCCCGGACCGCCGAGCACCGGCCCGGACAGCGCGCCCGCGACAGCAGCCGCCAGGCCCATGACCAGGTCGGACAAACCCTGGACGCCGGTGCGTCGGTCGTCCGCCACGGACTCCGACAGCAGCGTCGAGCCGCCGACCACGCACGCGGACCAGCCGATGCCGAGGACCGCCAGGGCGACGCCCAGCCGCACATGGTCGGCGTCGCCCGCCGTGCCGGCCAGCACGGTCGCCGTGGCCAGCGCGACCAGGCCGATCCGGATGACGACGACCCGGCCGAACCGGTCGCTGAGGGCGCCGAAGACCGGTGACAGGGCGTACATGCCCGCGATGTGTGCACTGATCACGAAGCCGACGACGTCCAGGCCGGCGCCATGGTTCTGCAGATGCACCGGGGTCATCATCATGACGGCGACCATGACGGCGTGCGCCGTGCCCACCGCGACCAGGCCCAGCCGCGCCGGTGGCGTCTCGCCGACCGCGACCATCGACGCCCGGAGCCGGTGCCGGGCGGGCGCCAGCGCACCGGTGGTGGCGGCCGCCGGCACGGTGCCGACGGGGCGGCCGGCGCCGCCGGGCCGCAGCGGGTCGGGGCGGAGCAGCGACCACACCACGACCGCGGCGGCGACGAACGTGGTGACGGAGAAGAGGTAGGGGCCCGCCAGCACGGGCAGGCCGATGCTGTCGGCGAGCGACGCCCCGGGCGCCGACAGGTTGGGACCCACCACCGAGCCGACCGTGGTGGCGCACACCACGAGCGACAGGGCGCGGCCGCGCCGGTCGGCCGGCATGCCGTCGATGGCCGCGTACCGGCCCTGCAGGCCCGCGGCGACGCCCCCGCCGAACAGCGCGGCGCCCAAAAGAAGCAGAGGATAGGAGCGCTCGACCGCGGCCAGGATGCTTGCCAGGCCACCGGCCGCCCCGAGCAGTTGGCCGGTGACCAGGGCCGGACGGCGCCCGCGCGCACCGGCGAGCCGTGACAGCGGGACGGCGCACGCCGCCGCACCGAGGACGCCCACCGTCTGCGCGATGCCGGCCAGCGCGTCGGAGCCGGTCAGCTGCCGAGCGAGCAACCCGTTGACGGCCACCCCCGAGGCGACCGCCACGCCGCCGAGCACCTGGGTGCCCGCCAGGACCGGGACCTGCCGCCCGCTGCCCGTCATCGACACGCCCGTCATCGACACGCCCGTCATCGGCCGTCCGTCACCGACCGTCCGTCACCGACGCCGGGCAGGACGCCCAGGACGCTTGGCCTCCTCCTGGCCCCAGCGCCGCTCGGGCGGCACCTGCAGGTCGTCGCAGAGGGCGAACCAGACCTCGCGCGGGTCGACGCCCGCGGCCATCGCCTGTTCCGCCGAGCGGTGCCCGAGGGCGCCGACGACGTGGTCACGCACCAGGGCACGGCCCTGGGCGGCGCCGAACTCGCCGTCGACGAGGATCCAGAAGTCACTCATCCGCACCCCGGCAGCATGCCACCGGCCACCCGCATCGGCACCGCATCGGCACCGACATCGGCACCGGCCGGTGCCGTCCGCAAGGCCTGACGGGCCACGGCGCGAGATTGTCGGTGGCGGGAGGCACACTGTGGACGTCGACCGGTCAGGCCGAGGTGAGGGGAGGTACCGCCGTGGCTCGAGCACCTCGCGGCACGGGGGGCACACCCGATCCCGCCCGCCCCGGCAACCCTGCCGAGCCTGCCGAACCCGCCGGGCCGGACGTCGTCCTCGCGCGGTTCTCGGCCGCCACCCAGGCCTGGTTCACCGGTGCCTTCCCGGCCCCCACGCCCGCCCAGGTGGGCGCGTGGGACGCGGTGACCCGGGGCGACCACGCGCTGGTGGTCGCGCCCACCGGGTCCGGCAAGACGCTGGCGGCCTTCCTGTGGGCCCTGGACGGGCTGGCCTCCCGGCCGGTGCCCGAGACGCCGGGCCAACGGTGCAGGGTGCTCTACGTCAGCCCGCTCAAGGCCCTCGCGGTCGACGTCGAGCGCAACCTGCGCAGCCCGCTCACCGGTATCCGGCAGGCGGCGACCCGGCTGGGGCTGCCCGTGCCCGACGTCCGGGTGGCGGTCCGCTCGGGGGACACCCCGGCCGACGAGCGGCGCGCGTTCGCCCGCACCCCGCCCGACGTCCTCATCACCACGCCCGAGTCGCTGTTCCTGCTGCTGACCTCGCGCGCCCGGGAGATGCTCGCCGGGGTCGAGACCGTCATCGTCGACGAGGTGCACGCGCTCGCCGGCAGCAAGCGCGGCGCCCACCTGGCCCTCAGCCTGGAGCGGCTCGACGCGCTGCTGGAGCGACCGGCGCAGCGGGTCGGCCTCTCGGCGACGGTCCGCCCGGTCGAGGACGTCGCCCGGTGGCTGGGCGGCGCCGGGCCGACGCCGGTCCGCATCGTGCAGCCGCCGGCCGACAAGGTCTTCGACCTGCGGGTCGTCGTCCCGGTCCCCGACATGGGCGAGCTCGACGCGGTCGCCGCCGCCCCACCGGGCGCGCCCCCGCCGGGCGGTGCCGCCGAGCCCGACCTGACCGGGCCGGCCGCGGGCGCCGCCAGCCGTCCGTCGATCTGGCCGCACGTCGAGGAGCGTGTCGTCGACCTCATCGCGGCGCACCGCTCCACCCTGGTCTTCGCCAACTCCCGCCGGCTCGCCGAGCGCCTGACGGCCCGGCTCAACGAGGTCTGGCACGAGCGGCAACTGGAGGCCGAGCCGCTGCCCGAGCCGGGTGCCGTCCGCCCGGCGGAGGTGATGGCCCAGTCCGACGCGACCCGCGGCGCGGCCTCGGTGCTGGCCCGCGCCCACCACGGCTCGGTCAGCAAGGAGCAGCGGGCGCTCATCGAGGGCGAGTTGAAGGCGGGCCGGTTGCCGGCGGTCGTGGCGACGTCCAGCCTGGAGCTCGGCATCGACATGGGCGCCGTCGACCTCGTCGTCCAGGTGGAGTCGCCACCCAGCGTCGCGAGCGGCCTGCAGCGCGTGGGCCGGGCCGGGCACCAGGTGGGGGCGGTGTCGCGGGGGGTGCTCTTCCCGAAGTACCGCAGCGACCTGGTGCAGACCGCGGTCGTCGTGGAGCGCATGCGGGACGGGCGAATCGAGGCGCTGCGGGTCCCGACGAACCCGCTCGACGTCCTCGCCCAGCAGATCGTCGCGATGGTCGCGATGGACCCCTGGCAGGTCGACGAGCTGGAGACCTTGGTGCGGCGCGCGGCACCCTTCGCCGGGCTGGGCCACGGCGTGCTCGAGGCCGTCCTGGACATGCTGTCCGGCCGCTACCCCAGCGACGAGTTCGCCGAGCTGCGCCCCCGCATCGTCTGGGACCGGCTCACCGGCACCCTGACCGGCCGGCCCGGCGCGCAGCGGCTGGCGGTGACGTCGGGGGGCACCATCCCCGACCGTGGGCTGTTCGGGGTGTTCCTCGCCGGCGCCCAGGAGCACCGCGGCGGCGCCGGCCGGCGGGTCGGCGAGCTCGACGAGGAGATGGTCTACGAGTCCCGCGTGGGCGACGTCTTCACCCTCGGGTCGTCGTCGTGGCGCATCGAGGAGATCACGCACGACCAGGTGCTCGTGAGTCCCGCCCCGGGTCAGCCCGGGCGCCTGCCCTTCTGGCACGGCGACGCCCTCGGCCGCCCGGCGGAGCTGGGCCGGGCCGTCGGGGCGTTCGTGCGCGAGCTGAGCCACCTGCCGGACGACGCCGCGCACGCCCGCGCCGTGTCGGCCGGCCTCGACGAGTGGGCCGCCGACAACCTGCTGGCCTACCTGCGCGACCAGCGCGAGGCGACCCGCCACGTCCCCGACGACCGGACGATCGTCGTCGAACGCTTCCGCGACGAGCTCGGTGACTGGCGCGTCGTCGTGCACTCCCCCTTCGGCGGCCAGGTGCACGCGCCGTGGGCGCTCGCCGTGGCGGCGCGCTTCCGGGAGCGGTTCGGCGTCGACGTCCAGGCCATGCACGGCAATGACGGCCTGGTCCTGCGCCTGCCCGACGTCGAGACGGAGGACGGCCGGGCACCCGACGTCACCGATCTGATCACCCTCGACGCCGAGGACGTCGAGGACGTCGTCACCGCCCAGCTGGGTGGCTCCGCGCTGTTCGCCTCCCGGTTCCGCGAGTGCGCGGGCCGGGCGCTCCTGCTGCCGCGACGCCGGCCCGGGCAGCGCCAGCCGCTGTGGCAGCAACGCCAGCGGGCCGCGCAGTTGTTGCAGGTCGCGTCCCGGTTCGGCAGCTTCCCGATCGTGCTGGAGACGCTCCGCGAGTGCCTCCAGGACGTCTTCGACGTGCCCGGGCTGACGGCGCTCATGCGCGACCTAGCGGCCCGCCGGGTGCGCGTGGTCGAGGTCGACACCACGACGCCGTCCCCGTTCGCCCGCAGCCTGCTGTTCGGGTACGTGGCCCAGTTCCTGTACGAGGGCGACTCCCCGCTCGCCGAGCGCCGGGCGGCGGCGCTCTCGCTCGACCCCGCGCTCCTCGCCGAGCTGCTCGGCCGCGGCGAGGGCGCAGCCCTGCGCGACCTCCTCGACCCGGCCGCGGTCGCGGCCACCGAGGCGCAGCTGCAGCGGCTGGCGCCGGAGCGCCGGCTGCCCGGCCTGGAGGGCGCCGCCGACCTGCTGCGCCTGCTCGGGCCGCTGACGACGGCGGAGGTCGCGGCGCGCTGCACCGACCCGTCCTCCCGGACGGCTCCGGCTCCTGAGGCCGAC
>Ga0302322_100001904_pt1 | contig 17442 bp, 15 predicted proteins | sample Fen_T0_2_FD_203757 | JGI IMG/M metagenome (GOLD analysis project Ga0302322, IMG submission 203757) | Peat permafrost microbial communities from Stordalen Mire near Abisko, Sweden - Fen_T0_2 | ecosystem: Environmental > Terrestrial > Soil > Wetlands > Permafrost | place: Sweden: Abisko... | reverse complement strand
CCGACACCGCGCGGAATGATCGAGACCTTCTGCACGGGATCGACACCGGCAAGGTTCGCCGCGACCAGTGCATGACCCATCTCGTGATAGGCGACGCGGCGCCGCTCGGCCACGTTGAGCACGCGGCTCTTCTTCTCGACGCCGGCAACGATGCGCTCGATCGCGACGGTGAAATCGTCGAAGGTGACCTCACTGCCATTGCGTCGCGTCGCCGCGATCGCGGCCTCGTTGATGAGGTTGGCGAGATCGGCGCCGGTGAAACCGGTCGTGAGACTTGCGACCTTGTCGAGGTCGAGATCCCCCGCGATCTGGATCTTGCGGATATGAACCCTCAGAATCGCGAGGCGGCCGCCCTTGTCGGGACGGTCGACCAGAACCTGACGGTCGAAGCGGCCGGCACGCATCAGCGCGGGATCGAGGATTTCCGGCCGGTTGGTGGCCGCCAGCAGGATCACGCCGGAACTCGGATCGAAGCCGTCGAGTTCGGCGAGCAGCTGATTGAGGGTCTGCTCCTTTTCGTCGTAGCCGCCCATCCCGCCGCCGGCGCTGCGGCTGCGGCCGAGCGCATCGAGTTCGTCGATGAAGATGATGCAGGGCGCGGCTTTCCGCGCCTGCTCGAACAGGTCGCGCACCCGCGCCGCACCCACGCCGACGAACATCTCGACGAATTCGGAACCGGAGATCGAGAAGAAGGCAACCCCAGCCTCGCCCGCGACTGCGCGCGCCAGCAAGGTCTTGCCGGTGCCTGGCGGCCCGACCAGCAGGATGCCCTTCGGCACATGCGCCCCGAGCCGGCCATAGCTTTTCGGGTCTTTCAGGAACTGCACCACTTCCTGCAGCTCGAACTTCGCCTCCTCGACGCCGGCGACATCGGCAAAGGTGACCTTGGTGTCGGTCTCGACATAGACCTTGGCGCGCGACTTGCCGATCGACATCAGTCCGCCAAAGCCCTGGCGATCCATCATCTTGCGACCCAGGAACACCCAGATCAGATAGAACATCAAGGCCGGCACCACCCAAGACAGGATGGTCTGGATGAAGCCGCCGGAGGGAACGCCGGTGACGGTGACGCCCTTTGCTGCAAGCTTCTCGGCCAACGGCTGATCGACCCTGGTGGTGATGAAGGCGGTCTTGCCGTCGTCCTGCTTGTCCTTGAACTTGCCCTGGATGCTGTCCTGCCCGACCGCGACCTCGGCGATCTTGCCCTGCGCCACCAACTCCTCGAATTGGCTGTAGGGGATGGTCTCGACCGTGTTGTAGGTCGAGAGCACCCACTGCATCAGCAGCATGCCGATGCCGGCCAGAAAGATGTAGCCGACGGCAATGGCCTGCTTGCGGGACGGATCGGATTCCATGTCGAACGACTCTTTCGTGGGATCAGGACAGCCTTCATATCGACCTGGCAGCCGCTCGCGGTCAGGCTGACCTGGAGTACCAGGGCGGCAATTTCCGGGCTTGTCCTGGATCAACGGCGCCTTGATCCCGACGTGCTTCGGTCTTGCGACCAAGCGTATGATTTGGCAGGGATGGCACGTGCCCTCTGCAGTGATCGACGATCTGCCGCCATCGGTGCAGTCGCATCTGCCGTTGCACGCGCAGGAGATCTATCGCGCAGCCTTCAACAGCGCGTGGGTGCAATATGCAGCGCTCGGGCCAATGCAGCGCGAGCGTACCGCCCATCGTGTCGCCTGGGCAGCGGTGAAGCATAAATATGAGAAGGCGGGCGATCTCTGGGTGCCCCGACCCTCGGTCGTCTGAACAGACAACCCCCAATCCCGGGCCGCCGTCATGATCGGAACTGCGCTGCTACGAGGATGCTGCGAATCCCGGAGTGCCGACACCGCCCGCCCTCGGCGAGACGGTGACTTGCATCTGCAAGACCTTGTGCCGCAATCCTGCCGGCCGCGCATCAGCCCGACGGCTGCATCACGACAGTCTTATCCTTGGGCCAGCGAACGCGCCAGGACAAGGCGATGTCCTTGACCTCGCCGGGCTTCGCCTCGAACACCCATTCCAGCACGCCGCGTCTGTCGCGTACGTTGGTTGCGGTCGGAGGGGTCGTCGAGGGCAGCATCTCGACCTGGATCTCGTCTTTCTCGCTGACAGGAAGCTGGTCCTGGATCGCGACCTTGACCGGAAAATCATGCCCGTTGCGAACGGTGGTCTTGAACGCGCGCTCGTCGGTCTTCGCCGTGGTCACGATCAGGCCGACCGAGCCCTCGCTGCGCTTGAGCGCCGCGCGCTCGATCTTGACGTTGTCGTCGGCGCCGAAGCCGAGCCGCACCGTTTCATCCTTGGCGGCAGACGCCATCCTGGTCGTTCCAACGAACATGCCGTCGCGATAGATCGACACCTTGCCAGGCAGGAGCGGCGCATCCTCGCTTTGCGTGAAGCTGGCCTCGATATAGCCGGTCGGATCGAGCACCGGCACCGCACGGATCACGAGGTCCGGCGCGATCGCCGCCGTTGCAATGCGCAAGCTCTTTGTACCGTCGTTGGCCCCGACGCTTACCCGTCCCGGGATTTTGAATGCGGCCTGGAAGGCGCCGACTTCGACTGCAGCCTCCTGCTCATCGACGCGTTTCGCCATCGCTTCCGGCGCTGGAGCAGCAGCGAGTGCACGCTGCCTGGGCATATCCATCACGGCGCCCGCCGGTGACGCCACCGGCCGCGGCGGTGGCGGATACTGCACGATTACCGAATTCAATTCCGGCGCGTTGCCGCCACGCCCCGTCCGGACGGTTGAGACCGAGAGCGCGACATCCGACCAGTCCTCACCGGTGCTCTGGGTGATTTCGGCGCGGCGGACCAGCTCAAGCGCCGGCTTGCGATCTTTCGCCGCCGTATCGAGGCGGGCATCATAGATCGGCATCCAGCGCGCGTGGCGCACCGTATAGGTGACGCGCAAGCTGGCCTTGGTCGCGGCTGACGCCGACAGATCGATCCGAACCTCGAGCTTGCTCGGCGGCTTCGTAGCGCGATCGGCCTTGAGCCTTGCGATCTCGCGATCGATGTCGCGCTGCTTGCGTTCGGCCTCGCGGATCGCGGCGTCCGCGGTGGCGATTTCCTCGGCGACCGCGGCAAAAGCCGTACGCCATTCCGCGATCGGCCGCGCCTCACCCTTCTCGCCAAGGCCTGTGGGCGATGCTTCGGCAAAGCGCTCCGCGAATTTGCGTCGTGCGGCAGCGGCCGCGGTCGCGCCGTCCAGATTGGCGCGCTCGTCCTTCAAGGCCTCGATCTTCTTGTCGATCTCGGAAAGATTGGCCGGCGCCGCCGCTCGCGGCGGCTTGGCATCGATCGCGCCGATCACAAGCTTCGCCGCCGCCTCGCCTTCCACCCGCAGCGATGTCGCATCGAGCCCGAGCGGAAAATCCTTCGCGACCAAGGTCGTGTCACCGGCGGGAACGTCCAGGGTGATGAGACGCGTCACGCCGGCGCCGTCGGGGTAGACTGTGACCGCATCGACCGTCGAGACGGTCTCCATGTCTGCCGCAAGCACGGGTGCTGCAGCCAATGAAGCGAGCAGAACGACACCACTCGTGACAAGAACGCTTGTTCGCATCGCCATGAAACTCTCCGCAAATCCCCGCGCCCCGGAGACCGCAGCAGCACGGTTCTCCGCCCGGCGTTAGACGTCGGAAGAGACAGACGGTTCAATTGCGGTTTTCGCACGGCGGCGGCTGCCGGCCCGCAAAGCGCAATTGACGTTGCCAAACAAGAACAGCACGGCAATCGGCTTGCCGTGCTGTCATAGCTCGGGCTTCAAGGATACCGTGGCCGGCGCCCCTTCGAGCAGCCGAGCGCGTGCCTTCCGCTCAGAATACCAGCCCCTTGGCCTGCTTGACCTGCGGCAGCGCCTGGACCTTCGCCAACAATTCGGCCGGGACCGGACCGTCGACCTCGACCAGCGCGATCGCATCGCCGCCAGGCGCCACGCGGCCGAGATGGAAGGTTGCGATGTTGAGCTTGGCGTCGCCTAGAAGACTCGCAAACCGGCCGATGAAGCCCGGCTTGTCCTCGTTGGTCACATAGACCATCGACCTGCCGAATTCGGCGTCGACCCGGATGCCCTTGATATCGACCAGCCGCGGCTTGCCGTCGGCATAGACCGTGCCGGATACCGCGCGCTCCTGCTGTTCGGTCGTGACCGTGACCGTGATCAGGCTTTCATAGTCGCTCTCACCGGCGCGCACGACCTCATCCACCACCATGCCACGCTCTTTTGCGATCACCGGCGCGGAGACGACGTTGACCTCGCCGAGCATCGGCCGCAGCAGACCAGCCAGTACTGCCGACGTCAGCGCCTTGATCTTCATCTCGGCGACGTGGCCCTCATAGGTGATCTGCACCTTCAGGATGCCGCTCTCGGTGAGTTGGCCGGCGAACGAGCCGAGCTTCTCGGCCAGCGCGATGAAGGGTTTCAGCCTCGGGGCTTCCTCGGCCGTGATCGAGGGGAAGTTGATCGCGTTCGAGATCGCGCCGGTCAGCAGATAGTCCGACATCTGTTCGGCGACCTGCAGCGCCACATTCTCCTGCGCCTCCGTGGTGGAGGCGCCAAGATGCGGGGTGCAGATCACGTTGGTGTGCCCGAACAGCGCATTCCTGGTCGCGGGCTCCTCGACGAAGACATCGAGTGCTGCTCCCGCGACATGCTTGGAATTGAGCGCATCGAGCAGCGCCGCCTCGTCGACCAGACCGCCGCGGGCGCAGTTGATGAGGCGCACGCCCGGCTTCATCCTGGCGAACGCCGCCGCGTCGATGATGTTGCGGGTCTTGTCGGTCAGCGGCGTGTGCAGGGTGATGAAGTCGGCTCGCTTCAAAAGCTCGTCGAGGTCGACCTTCTCGACGCCGAGATCCCGCGCACGCTCCTCCGACAGGAACGGATCGTAGCCGATCACCTTCATGCGCAGACCCTGCGCCCGGTCGCAGACGATCGCGCCGATATTGCCGCAGCCGATCACGCCCAGCGTCTTGCCCGTGATCTCGACGCCCATGAATCGGTTCTTCTCCCACTTGCCGGCCTGGGTCGACGCATCGGCCTGCGGAATCTCGCGCGCCAGAGAGAGCATCAAGGTGATCGCGTGCTCGGCCGTCGTGATCGAATTGCCGAACGGCGTGTTCATCACGATGATGCCCTTGGCGGTCGCCGCCGGAATCTCGACATTGTCGACGCCGATGCCGGCGCGGCCGATCACCTTCAGCCGCACACCCTTCTCGATGATCTTGGCGGTGGCCTTGGTCGCGGAGCGGATCGCAAGCCCGTCATAATCGCCGATGATCTCGGCGAGCCTGTCCTTGTCCTTGCCGAGATTGGGCTGGAAATCGACATCGACGCCGCGGTCCCGAAAGATCTGCACGGCGGCGGGAGAGAGCGCGTCGGAAATGAGTACTCTGGGCTTGACCATCATGATGTTCCTTCACGCCCTCCATGTGAGGAGGGGCGGCGCAGCGCGCCGGGATGAAAGCGACCGGATCGTAGGGTGGGCAAAGCGAAGCGTGCCCACCATCTTTCGCGTCCGATGGCGCTGATGGTGGGCACGGCGCGTTGCGCCTTTGCCCACCCTACGTCCATGGTCTTAGATGTCGTCATTGCGAGGAGCGGAGCGACGAAGCAATCCAGACTTACGTCTCGGCTCTGGATTGCTTCCGCCGTCGCCCTTCGGGCTATGGCGGACAAGTCGCTGCGCTCGCAATGACGGCACAACAAGCAGCGGAACGGGTCAAGCCGCCTTCGGCAGGGCCGCCTTGGTCTCCGCGAACGCCCAATCGATCCACTGCGTCAGCAGTTCGACATCGCTCGCCTCCACCGTGGCACCGCACCAGATGCGCAGACCAGGAGGGGCATCACGGTAGAAAGCGAAATCGAAGCCCGCGTGCTCCTTCTCCACCAGCGCCACGAGCTTCTTGGAAAACTCGGCCTGAGCATCGATCGAGAGCGTCGTAATTGCGGGATCGACCACCTTCAGGCAGACTGACGTGTTGGAGCGGATCGAGGCATCCTTGGCGAGGAAGTCGATCCACGGCGTCTTCGCCTTCCAGTCGGCCAGCACCTTGGTGTTGGCATCCGCGCGCGCGATCAGCGCCTTCAGGCCGCCGATCGACTTGCCCCAGTTCAGCGCATCGAGATAATCCTCGACGCACAGCATCGACGGCGTGTTGATGGTCTCGCCCTCGAAGATGCCGGCATTGAGCTTGCCGCCCTTGGTGAGCCGGAAAATCTTCGGCAGCGGCCAGGCTGGCTTATACGTCTCCAGCCGCTCCACCGCGCGCGGGCTGAGGATCAGCATGCCGTGTGCGGCTTCGCCGCCGAGCGCCTTCTGCCAGGAGAAGGTGACCACGTCGAGCTTCGGCCAGTCGAGCGCCTGCGCGAACGCAGCCGAGGTGGCGTCGCAGATGGTCAGGCCTTCGCGGCTGGCACTGATCCAGTCGGCGTTGGGCACGCGCACGCCCGAAGTGGTGCCGTTCCACGTGAAGACGATATCGCTGGCCGGATCGGCCTTGGAGAGATCGGGGATCTCACCATAGGCGGCATGCAGCTTGGCGACGTCCTTGAGCTTGAGCTCCTTGATGATGTCCGAGACCCAGCCTTCGCCGAAGGATTCCCAGGCAATCGTGGTGACGGGGCGTGCGCCGAGCAGCGACCACAGCGCCATCTCGACGGCGCCGGTGTCGGACGCCGGCACGATGCCGATCTTGTAGTCGGGAGGGACTTCGAGCACCTCGCGCGTCAGCTCGATGGCCAGCTTGAGCTTGGCTTTTCCGACCTTCGCGCGATGCGAGCGGCCGAGTGCTGCGTCCTTGAGGTTTTCGGCGGTCCAGCCCGGGCGCTTGGCGCAGGGGCCGGAAGAGAAATGCGGCACAGTGGGCCGCTGAGCGGGCTTCGCTGCAGTCATCATCTATCCTTCCAGATAGCAAGCCTCCCGTTGGGGGGAGGTGTCCCGCTGCGGTGATTAGACAAAACGCGGCGCAGCGTCAAGGAACTTCACGCGGAGCGCGAACGGTGTCACGGGGATGTGGTTGCGCGGTGCGTCATCAACAATCGTCATTGTCGCTCGCTGGCTGGTCGTTCAGGATGGCCCGGTCGCACCGTCAAAGGACAGACACATGAAAAAGGTTCGACTTGGGAGAAGCGCGCTCGACCTGACGAAACTCGGCCTCGGCACCGCGCCGCTCGGCGGCCTGTTTGCGCCCGTCAGCGAGCTCGAGGCCGAAGCGACGATCGCGAGCGCCTGGTCGCTCGGCGTGCGCTATTTCGACACTGCCCCGCTCTATGGGTTCGGCCTCGCCGAACAGCGGCTGGGGCGCTTTCTTCGTGCGCAGCCACGCGACAGCTTCGTGCTCTCGACCAAGGTCGGCCGCCTGTTGCGCACAGATGATCCGGCGCCGGCGGAAGACGATCACTACAAAGGCGCGCCCCCGCTGCGACCGCACTTCGACTACAGCTTTGACGGCGTGATGCGGTCGGTCGACGAAAGCCTGACACGTCTCGGCCTCGATCGCATCGACATCCTGCTCGTGCACGATCCCGACGACCATTACGACGAGGCCGTCAGCGGCGCCTTCCGGGCGCTGCAGCGGTTGCGCGACGACGGCACGGTGCGCGCGATCGGCGCAGGAATGAACCAGTCCGAGATGCTGGCACGTTTTGCGGAGACCGTGCCGGTCGATTGCGTCCTGCTGGCCGGCCGCTACACGCTGCTCGACCAGGACGGGCTGAGAACATTGATGCCGATCTGCCTTGCCCGCAACATCGGCATCATCCTGGGCGGCATCTACAACAGCGGCATTCTGGCCAATCCGCAAGCCGGCGCAACATTCAACTACGAGGCTGCCGATGCGAGACTGATCGGCCGCGCGCGAGAGCTCGACGCGCTGTGCAAACGCCACGGCACCGAGCTCAAGGCTGCGGCGATCCAGTTTGCCATGGCTCATCCGGCGGTGACGGTCGCGCTGCAGGGCGCCCGCTCGGCGAACGAAGTGGCCGACAACATCGCCATGGCAGAGCTGCCGGTGCCGCCATTGCTCTGGCAGGAGCTGCGCGCGCGCAACCTGGTCGATCCCCGTGCACCGCTGCCTGGGGATGCGCCATGACCTTCAGCATCGACGCGCATCAGCATTTTTGGGATCCGGCGCGCGCGGACTATCCGTGGATGGCAGGCACCGAGATGGCGCCGATCCGGCGCGCCTTCGGTCCCGCCGATCTGGCGCCATTGCTGCGCGAGAACCACATCGACGCCAGCATCCTGGTACAATGTCGCGCCTCGCTGGCCGAGACCAGGGAATTCCTCGGCATCGCCGACGTCACGCCGTTCATTGCCGGCGTGGTCGGCTGGGTCGATCTGACCGATCCGGCGGTCGGCAACACGATCGATCAGCTGCGCGCCCAGCCTGGCGGTGGAAAGCTCGTCGGCATCCGCCACCAGGTGCATGACGAGCCCGACCCCGACTGGCTCGCGCGCGGCGATGTCCAGCGCGGCATTGCCGCCGTGATCGGGCGCGACTTGGCGTATGATTTGCTGATCCGCACGCGGGAATTGCCCGCGGCGATTGCGACCGCGCGCGCATGTCCGCAAGGCCGCTTCGTACTGGACCATGCCGCCAAGCCACCAATCGCGACCGGCTTCGGCCAGCCATCGGCAACGACCTGGGCCGAGCGTCTCGCCGAGCTTGCCGCCTGCGGCAATGTCTGGTGCAAGATCTCAGGGCTTGCCACCGAAGCGATCTGGACCGACTGGGACGCCGAACGGCTGTTGCCCTTCGTCACGCACGCCGCGCGCTGTTTTGGCGAGGACCGGCTGATGTTCGGCTCGGACTGGCCGGTCTGCCTGTTGGCCGGCAGTTATGCCACGATCAGCCACGCGCTGGCGCAATGCCTGACGCAGCAAGGACCCGCGGTCTACGACAAGGCGTGTGCCGCGAATGCGGTCACCGCGTATCGGCTAAGGCTGTAACGAGACCGTCAGAATCGCATCACCATGCCGACATGGCTGCGCGCAAAGCCCAGCCGCCCATAGAAGCGCTGCGCATCGACGCGACTTTCATGGGTGAGGAGTTCTATCAGGGCGGCACGCTTGGCACGCGCCTCCCCAATCGCCCATTGCAGCAGCAGTTCACCGATGCCGCGGCTGCGGCGGTCGGAGGCAACGCGGACGTCCTCGACCAGCGCGCGGGAGGCACCTTGCGAGCTCAAACCCGGCAGAATGCAGAGCTGCAGGCAGCCGACCACCCTGCCCGCCTCTTCCGCCACCACGAGCTCGATATCGGACGCGCGCGCGATCGCATCGAAGGCCTGATAATAGGACGCCGGCAACGGCTCCTCGAGGCGCTCACGCGCGTGGCCGAGATGGTCGTCCGCCAGCATCGCTACGATGGCGTCGACATCGTCGCGGCGGGCCGGACGAATGGTGATCAAACAGGCGATCGTCATCGTCATTCTCTGCTCTCAGCGTGCGGGGGGCAGTCCGAGCACACGCTCGGCTGCAGCGATCCAGCGCGGGATTGCCGCATAGCGCGACAGATCGAAACCGCCTTCGTGGGCGAACCTTGTATAGGCCAGCAGCGCGACATCGGCGAGCGACAGCGTATCGCCGACCAGGTAAGGCGTCGCGCCGAGCTGCCGCTCCATATGGTCGAGCGCCGCATAGCCGCGCGTCTCCAGTTTCGGATCCAGCGCATCGGCCGATTTGCCGAGATAGGCCATGTGGAAGCGGCGCACCGCGATATAGGGCTCGTGGCTATACTGCTCCCAGAACAACCAGGCATCCATCTGTGCCGCGGCATAGGCGTCTGCCGGGATCAGATCGCTACCCCGCGCGAGATAACGGATGATGGCATTGGACTGCGTCAGCGGCCGCCCGTCGTCGAGCACGACCGTCGGCACCTGTCCTGCGGGATTGAGCGCGAGAAAATCCGCCGTCCGGGTTTCACCCTTGACGACATCAATGTCGATCCACGTATAGGGCAGCGCCAGCCGGTCGCACACCCACTTGACCTTGAGACAATTGCCCGAGATGCGATCGCCGTAGATTTTCATGCCTGTCTCCGCACGCGCCATGGGAAGCCACAGAGCAGCAGGAGTCATCGATGGAGTCAATCGTCACGACGCTCAGAACTTGTAGCCGATGCCGGCGCGGAAAGAGTTCAGTGAGATGGACGTATCCTTGACCGATAAGAACTTGATGTATTCCCACTCGCCGCGCGCAAACAGGCCGCCCCAGATCATGTATTCGAAACCAAGGCCACCGGTCCAACCGCCGACGAAGCTGTTCGTGCGCTGCTCGCCATAGGTTTGCGACACACTCGGAATCAGCGAAAACGACTTCGAAACACTGGTTGTTGTGACGCCTCCCACTGTGACGGTCGTCGTATGATCGTCCTCCAACACGACGTTTGTCGTCGTGGTGCGCGACACCTCCATGCGGCCCACCGCGATGCCGCCAAAGACGTAGGGCATGAAATTGTCGCCAGCCCAGCCGGCCCTGCCGCGCAGCGTCACCACATCCTTGATCCTGGCGCTGGCTGACGCAGCGACCGAAGTGTTATTGAACCTTTTGTCAGTATCAGTGCTGTCGGAGCGCGGCAGTTGAACCGGCCCGAGTGAGCTTGACGACGAGCCTAGCATCCGGCTCATGTAATTATAATTGGCTTCGAGACCGAATACGGCGTCTTCCCACTGCCAGTTGTGCCCGACGAATGCGCCGAAGCTCGAACCCTGCACATGTTGCTTGTTGAGAACCGACCATGTCGAAGTCTGATCCAGCAGTTCGGTGTTGCGGAAGATGAAATTTGTCAGCGAGCGCGCGCTGCCGCTGAAGTCCATGTCCGACGTTTCGTAGCCGGCCTGCCCACCGACATAGTAGCCGTCCCAGTTGACGCGCGAGGTGCTGAGTCCGTCGCTCAGAGCCCCACGGAGGATCGGAAGATCCGGAAGATCAGCCGCCTGCGCGGTCGAGACCGCTCCGACCATGCAAGCCGCCAGCACACACCTACGCATCGCAACACTCCAAATCAGACCCCTGAACTCTGTGGCCGATCATGCCGCGTTAACCTTAATCATTGGTTGTCGCGGAGCGTCAGGGCGGCATATTTTGCAGCCGTCCTTCGAGGCGGACAGCATCTGTCGCCAAGCGCGCGTGGCAAAACGGCGCGGGAAATCCCGCGCCGTTGTCGGTCGTGTGATCTTATGAGCTCTCAGCCCTTGCGGATCAGCATCGGCGGCGGGGGCGGCGGCGGCGCGTCGAGATCCCAGCGCACGCCGAGTTTCAGGTCATGCGATGTAATGCCTTTGAAGGTCGTTGGGTTGTAGACGGCGTTGGTGCCGTCAAACGTCTTCAGGTCGCCGGTCCGGCCATCGCCCATGTCGAGATAGCGATACGCAAGCTCGACGGTAAAGTTGGGAGAGACCTTGTAGGCGAGACCCGCATGCACGGCCCAAGCGAGATTCCATTTCGAAACGCTGTCACCGTAAGCGAGACCGGGCAGCGCACCGTTACCATCAAAATTGTTGGCGATATTTTGATCGGTGAAACCGTTGACCGAGACTCGCGCGCCACCGACGCCGGCGCCGACAAACGGCGTGACGCACCACCAGGTCCCAAGATCGACATAGGCGTTGGCAAGGACGACCCATTCGGACTTGGTCGCGTGATAGGTATCTGTGCCCACGCCTGTGCCTGTGCCCACGCCGCTGGGATAAGTAATCCGATCCGTACCGAAGAATTGCGAATTGCCGCGGTACTCGCCGGTCACATCGGCGCGGAACCAATTGTTGAAATGATAGCCGACACCGCCGCCGAAAATGCCGGCGTTGTTGAAGCTCAAATTCTGTACCGAAGACGTCGTCTGGGCATCGAGGACGTTGTTAAGCCGGCTCACCCGCTGATTGCTGAATCCGATATCGCCGCGCAGATACCAGCCGCCGAAATCGGCAGCCGGCGGCGGCGCGTACATGGGCGGCGGGACAATCGGCATGTCGGCGGCATAGGCCGCGGTGTAAAATAAGGCGGCCGCACCGGCCGCGATCAAAGACTTAACGCTACGCATTGGCTTCGTCCCTTTAGCCGGAAGGCCGCTACAAGGCCTCACATCGCAACTGACGCCGGCAAGATCGCACCAAATGCTTAAACGCCACTTAACCCTAATAATTAAGGTTGATATTCCCTGACGATCGGTGCCGGCATGGACACCGACGTCGCGATCGCCAATCATTAATGAAGTATTGACGACGCTGCGCGGCGTTGATCAAGGCGCGTCAACGCTTCGAAGCAGATGCGGCACAAGTGACAGGAATCGCAAATTCGCCGCATCAGACGGGGCTGGAAACGGCCACGCCGGCGGCCAGGTCAATGGCGGCCGGCGCGTGATGAGTTCTTCGGTCGATTAAGAGGATCAGGCCGCGGCTGCGGCGGCTTGGCCTAGCGCGTCGACGATATGGTCGACCACTTCCTCGACCAGGATGCGATCGTCGCCTTCGCCCATGACGCGGATCACGGGCTCGGTGCCGGATGAGCGCACCAGCAGCCGGCCATGGCCGTTGAGGCGCTTGTGGCCGGCGTCGATCGCCGACCTGACGTCGAGATCGTCGAGCGGCTTGCCGTTGCGGTAGCGCACATTCTTCAGGATCTGCGGCAGCGGATCGAAGCGGTGGCACACTTCGGAGACCGGCCGGCGCAGCTTCTGCACCATGGCCAGCACCTGCAGCGCGGCGACGAATCCGTCGCCGGTGGTCGCGTAGTCGGACAGGATGATGTGGCCGGACTGCTCGCCGCCGAGATTGTAGCCATCGGCCAGCATGCGTTCGAGCACGTAGCGGTCGCCGACCGGCGTGCGCACCATCTCCAGCCCCTGCCCCTGCAGGAAGCGTTCGAGCCCGAGATTGGACATCACGGTGGCGACGATGCCGGGCCGTGACAGTCGGCCGTCGTCCTTCCAGCTCTGCGCGATCACCGCAAGCAGCTGGTCGCCGTCGACGATGTGGCCGCGCTCGTCGACCAGGATGACGCGGTCGGCGTCGCCATCTAGTGCGATGCCGATGTCGGCGCGCATTTCCCGCACCTTGCGGCACAGCGCTTCCGGCGCGGTCGAGCCGCATTCCTTGTTGATGTTGAAACCATCGGGCTCGACGCCGATCGAGATCACGTCGGCGCCCAATTCCCACAGCGCTTCCGGCACCACTTTGTAGGCTGCGCCGTTGGCGCAATCGACCACGACGCGCAGGCCTTCGAGCGACAGATCGCGCGGCAGCGTGCGCTTGGCGAATTCGATATAGCGGTCGTGGACGCCGTCGATGCGGCGGGCACGGCCCAGGCTCGCGCTCTGCGCCAGCTTCTTGTCCAGCGACTCGTCGAGCAGCTGCTCGATCTGCCGCTCGACATCGTCGGACAGCTTGAAGCCCTGCGGGCCGAACAGCTTGATGCCGTTGTCTTCGAACAGATTGTGCGAGGCCGAGATCATGACGCCGAGATCGGCGCGCATCGACTTGGTCAGCATCGCCACCGCCGGCGTCGGCATCGGGCCGACCAGCAGCACGTCCATGCCGACCGACGTGAACCCCGCCACCATCGCGTATTCGATCATGTAGCCGGACAGCCGCGTGTCCTTGCCGATCACGACGCGGTGGCGATGGTCGCCGCGCTGAAACAGAAGCCCCGCGGCCTGCCCGACCTTGAGCGCGAGTTCCGGCGTGATCAGCCCATTGGCGCGGCCACGAATCCCGTCGGTCCCGAAATAGTTGCGGCTCATAAAACCCCCAGCACGGCCCCGGCTTCGCATGCCGGCGCGGCCGAATCAAACGCCGGTCCATGACCGGTCGACCAGGGGTTATAATCTCCTTACCGCGAATATGGCTTCAAAAAATATGATGAAACATTACGGCCCAACACGCAGAACTGTACTAACCTCTTGTTAAGGTTTACATTTATTGCGGTAAGCCGGTACTACTTCCGGCGCGGAGGATGGCGATCGCCATGCGAGGGTGCCGGCTGCGCCACACTGACCGGGTCCGATGCCGGGAAGGTTTCTTCCAATCCCTCCTCCAGTTGCTCTTCGCGCCGGGCCTTGTCGCGATCCTCTTCATGCTTCGGCTTGGAGCTCATCATGCGCCTCCGACACGGCTCGCCGGTTCCATCTTCGATTTGGCGCCGGCCTCAAAGATGCTAGATGACATCCCACTCGCAAAATACAAGACGATGGGCCGGGAGCCGAAAGACAAGCGATGAAGCACATCACCTGCATCGAGGATTTGCGCCAGCTTCACAAGCGCCGCGTGCCGAAGGCGTTCTTCGACTATGCCGACCGCGGCTCCTATGCCGAGGAGACCTTGCGCGCCAATCGCGAGGATCTGCAGACAATCAAGTTCCGGCAGCGCATCCTGGTCGACGTCTCCAAGCGCGATCTGTCGACGACGATCCTCGGCGAGCCCTCGGCGCTGCCGATCATCCTGGCGCCGGTCGGGCTGTTGGGCATGCAGCATGGCGACGGCGAGATCCACGCCTGCCGCGCCGCGCAGGCCGCCGGCATCCCGTTCACCCAGAGCACGATGTCGATCTGCTCGATCGAGGATATCGCGGGCGCGGTTGAAAAGCCGTTCTGGTTCCAGCTCTACGTGATGAAGGACCGCGGCTTCATCAAGGCGCTGATCGAGCGCGCGATCGCGGCGAAATGCAGCGCGCTGTGTCTCACCGTCGACCTGCAGGTGATCGGCCAGCGGCATCAGGACATCAAGAACGGCATGAGCGTGCCGCCGGAATGGTCGCTGTCGAAGCTGTTCGATTTCGCGATCCGGCCGGCCTGGGTCCAGGGCGTGCTGCAGGGCAAGCGCCGCACCTTCGGCAACATCGCGGGCCATGTGAAGAACACCGAGGATCTCACAAAACTGTCGGCGTGGACCGCGGCGCAGTTCGACACCTCGCTGAACTGGAAGGATGTCGACTGGATCCGCTCGATCTGGCCGGGCAGACTGATCGTCAAGGGCATTCATGACGTCGAGGACGCGAGGCTCGCGGTGGAGACCGGCGCGCAGGCGCTGGTCGTCTCCAACCATGGCGGCCGCCAGCTCGACGGCGCACCATCGTCGATCCACGTGCTGCCCGGCATCGTCGATGCGGTCGGCGACAGGATCGAGATCATGTTCGACGGCGGCATCCGCTCCGGCCAGGACGTGATGCGCGCGCTCGCGCTCGGCGCCAAATCCTGCATGATCGGCCGCGCCTATACTTACGGCCTCGGCGCCGGCGGCCAGGCGGGCGTTGCGAAGGCCATCGACATCATCAGGAACGAGCTTGCCGTCACCATGGGCCTGTGCGGCGTCAACACCATCGCTGAGATCGATAAGCGAGTCTTGGCGGCGTAGTTGGGCTTCGGGTAAGCTTGTGAGATGGGCACTGGTGTCGTCCCTGCGCAAGCAGGGACCCATAAACACCGGCGCCGATGGTTCGGTTGGTACATCCGCTTGGCGGTGCCAGAATGTACTGTGTTTATATTCTCGCCAGCCGTCGCAATGGAACGCTCTATATTGGGGTTACGAACTCGCTTCAAAGACGGCTGGCGGAACATCGCGATGGAATCGGCTCACTATTCGTGAAGAAGTATTGCATCCATCGATTGGTGTATGTCGAATCCTACGCTCAAGTGGAAGAAGCCATTGCTCGCGAAAAGCAGCTCAAGCGCTGGAAGCGCGACTGGAAGATCGAGTTGATCGAGCGCGACAATCCGGAGTGGCGGGATCTGAGCGACCTCGTGGTTTGATGCGGTGCCTCAAACGGCATGCTGGGGTATGGGTCCCTGCTTGCGCAGGGACGACACCGTGCTTGTGACGCCTTGACACTGAATCATAGGTCGATCGACGTCGGGATGCGCAGCGTGCCGTGACGCCTGCAGCATCTCGGATTCACCTTTCAAACAGCAAGCACAGGCGTTCGCGGTCCCGCGGCATGATCTGCCCGGGTTGGTCCAGCGAACCGCCCTCGAAATTCGATGAGGGCGCAGGAAAGGCCGGGTGCTGGCCGCACCCATGGCTGCGTGCAACAAAGCACGCGGTAGTCACCACAGGCTCAGCCGAACAACCCGGCCTTCCCTGCGCGATGGTTTTCACGCTTATACGTAGTCTCCCTGGTGCGCCGGGCTTTTTGGCCACCATGTCGCGCATGATGCTGACGCATCAGCGCGAGGACACCAGCGTCGGGGTGTCAGGACCCTACGACTTCACGTCCGCAACGTTGCCGTTCGTCTGCACGCCGCAAAGCGCGCTGCGACAACATCGCGGCCACCGCGTCCCGCACCCACGTCTCGTGACGATCGCGATACGCCCCTCATGCCGAGGCGGGACGCTGCGGAGTAGACAACAATTTCTGAAAAAAAGAAACAGAAATATTTTTGCGGCGAGGGCTTGACCGAGGTGATCGGATTGAGGCGCCTGGAGAAATTGGTTTTTTCGCGCGGCCGCTTTTGCCCTCGTGGGGCTTCGATGCGGGGTCACGTCGGCGACGCGATTACGCCTTCGGGCAACCGCCAAGGCCGCGGCGTATAGGCCCCGCGTTCGGCTGGTCGGCAGCTTCACGCAAATTGAAGGGCCGCTCGCCCGATGTCTGCTGCGCCAACGATAGCGATCCAGTTTTTGCGTTGCGGACCAATTTCTGTAGTGTGCCAATTGCGGATGTCGAAGTCTCAGGCATCGACATGCTTCGAAGGCTGCCTTGGCGGCGCACTCAGAATAAGTGCTCGAACGGATGTCATTGTCTCGAAAGGGACTTCTGCCGCTCCCATTCAAATTTGGTGATCTCTTGCTGCCACTCGCGATATTTTTCCGTACTCATCGGAAACCCGATAAGATGAAACCCGATGGCGTCTTCGTACATCGCTACAAAATATTCCTTTGCGAGCTGATGCGGCGTGCTGGGGCCCAGAGCATAGCTGCGATATAGATCGTCTCCACCACCGAAGGTAACATTTAGGCGCTCTTTCTCTGGTTGCTTGCCACGAATAACATCGAGCACCTGTATCCAAGCTGCCCAGGGCTCGTCAGGGCGCTCGTGCGATGGACGCGCGGATTGCTCGAAGCCAACGAGATACGCAGGCCGACCCAGAACCCGCACCTTTGCCAAAATGATCTGGTCGGTTGACGAGAAACGTTTCGACTTTGGCAGCTCGAGAGGCGTCTCATCCGAAAAGTAAGTGATGGGGCCGTCGGCCGCCTTGGCAGGCAGGGGCTGAACGATTGCCAATCCTGCAAGACACAGGAAAATGAAAACGCTGCGAGTTATGTGCATCTCAAGAGTTAGGACCAGTCACAACGTTTAACTGAGAAGAGTTTACCGCAAGAACGCTCTAGTCCGCTATGGGTCATTCACGCCCGGTCGAGCGGATTGCAGATCAGGCACTTTGTGCGCTCGTCTCCGAAAACGGAAGTTTCCGGAGCGCCGTTCAAATAGGCTGAAAGCGTTATCA
>Ga0302322_100001903_pt1 | contig 17447 bp, 16 predicted proteins | sample Fen_T0_2_FD_203757 | JGI IMG/M metagenome (GOLD analysis project Ga0302322, IMG submission 203757) | Peat permafrost microbial communities from Stordalen Mire near Abisko, Sweden - Fen_T0_2 | ecosystem: Environmental > Terrestrial > Soil > Wetlands > Permafrost | place: Sweden: Abisko... | reverse complement strand
CACCGGCCGAAAACAAACGCTCAAAATACGGAAGCGGCACGCCAACGGTCGATGCTCCAGCAACGATCACGTCTGGTCTCACTTGCTTAACCGCGCGACTGGTTGCGCGTAATAATCGCGCGTAACTTGCCGGACGGTCCTGCGCAGCTGGCCCGCTGCAAAAACTACCGTTGTACTCATTCCATACTTCTACCTCACGAATCTGCCTGCCATAGTGTCGGAGCACTTCTGTAGCATAGCGCGCGTATCCGCCAATCGCTTTGTCAGTGAAGGGCGTTTCTCCTTTATCATAGTTTCGGTTTGCAAACGACAAAACGATCAGCGGATCGATCTGCTGGTGTCGTAAGGCGTCCATATAACGCTCGTAGCGCGCCGGGAAAACATAGTGTCCACGCCGATTCTCAATTTCCTGCCAATATAATTCATCTCTCACCGTGCCAACATGTGCGTCAACGAGCCGAGAGACTAAGGTCGTTTCCCACCCCTGAGCAAAATGTGTCATTGCGCCAAATCGCGAATCGTCACTACCGAACAATAACTTCGGCCAAGCTAAAGCGAACCATAGGATGGTCCTAATTCCGCCGACGCTTCCGCCATTACAATAGCGATGACAAATTTTTCTAAGCGCAAGAAGCATGACGAGCCACCGCTGCTTGATACTCTGCCAGCACACGCCCGTAGCAGTGCTCGCGACTAAAACATGCTTCAGCGACAGCCCGATGATTCGTCGGACGTGGCGTCTTTCGATCTTCCAACCACAATCCGATTGCATGAGTCAGCGCCACAGCATCTCCGACCGGAACCGCCGCTACGTGACTCAATCCAATCCGCTGAAACTCTCGATTTCCCGGAACGTCGCTCAATATCAGAGGGAGATCCGAGGCCACCGCCTCGATCGCCGAAAGCGCCAACCCTTCGTAGCGCGAACTGAGGACAAAGGCATCCAGTCCACGATAAAATCCCGCCGGTGCACTGTCGTAGCGAATCGAAATTACTTTGTTCTCTATACCCAACTCACGCCACAAAACCCGCGTTGGCTCGAAGAGTTCTCCTTCACCCAAATGAGCAAACCAAACCTGAGCTTCGCGCTGCAAAATAGGCGCAAGCGCCCGATAAAGAGTGAAGGGATCTTTCTGGCGAGAGTACCGCCCAACCGTCCCAAGAACCAAAGCGTCGAGCGGCAAGCCATGCTGCTTCCGCCAGTTCTGCTTCTCCTCGGTTGTACCCGGTCGAAAGACGTTTAGATCCACCGCGTTCGCTATCACTCGCTGCTTGCTCGCCTGTATTCCAATCACCTTCCGAGCATACACAGCTTCATCTTCGCAAAGATTGATCGTCGTTCCAACCATGCCCGCGAGTCGCTCAACCTCTCGAAAGATCCAACTAAATCGTACATCTGGCGCCATCGAGTAGTAGGCATGGGGAGTGTAGAAAACCGGTTGCCTACAACCAACCAGTTTGAGTGCTCGCCCTAAGACCCCCGCCTTGGAGCTGTGCGCATGGAGCACATCAGGTTTCCACGAAAGGACTAGTCTCCGTAAACGCACCAAGGCTGGAAGGTCGGTGGGTGCCGGATTATTCGCCACCGCTAAATCTAGGATAGGTCCACCCGCTATACGTATTCGTTCAACCAAAGCATGAAGCCGGTCTGAATCTCGCACCGAGGAAAATGCCAGCCCGAGTTGAACACCTTTCCCCATTAGATATTCTGCCAACGCTTCAACATGGCGGTAAACTCCATTGAGACCGGGTTCTGAAATCAGCAACACCTTCATGACGGCAGACCCCCCATTGCTTTCTGTAACTTTTCATAAACCTCGATCAATCTCGAAGCGTGCCCAGCAGGCTGCATCGACAGGCATTCACTAAACCATCTACCCGCTAACACTCCGCGCCTCCGCGACTCACCTCGATCACCTGCTTCGACCAACGTCCGCCGCACTTCGGTTTCGTTAAATGGATCAACCACCCAGCCTGCTCCAGTTGGAAGAATGGAAGCAATACCCGCATATTTTGAAACGATCGATGGAATCCCGAGACTGGCCGCCTCGGCCACAACCAGACCAAAGGTTTCATCCCATTCTGAGAGCAGGATCAACGCATTGGCTCGCACGAGTGCCCTGACAATCCTGAGACGGTCAGCATGCTCAAATATTCTGACGTTGGTCGGCAGCGGCTCCACAGCCATCCCACCCCATAACTCGAAATCAGCCTCCACCTGCGCAGCAACGCTCAGAAGCCGGTCGATCCCTTTCTCGGGGCAAATACGGCCAAGATACACAAAAAGCGGCCGCTCGCTCGTTCCTGTTCGCGGAGATTCCGGTAGAGCTCGCACAGGATTGATCACTACAGGTCCATCGATTTTGTCCGGCGACAATCGTTGTGCAGTTGCCCTGGCGATTTCTGAAACAAAAATCCACCCATCGATCCACGGCATTCGAAGATTACGAGCAATAGTGCCGTGCCGGAATATCCGCACCAGTTTGTGCGCATAGCTCGAGCGATCACAATGGGTGGTGATGCAATTCAACGAAAGCGGTTGGCATGTGCAGCGCTGACATTTTTGGTGGTTGTAATAAGTTCCAACTGGGCACCATGGCACATAGTCATGCACGGAATAAACAGTTTTTATTCCCTTACGTTTCAAAGCACGAACAAACGTAAAACCAAAATACCGTGTCGTGCCGTGAATATGCACAATATCTACTGGTTCTTTTTGCATGCTCGACACGCGCAGAAGAAACTCCGTCACACGTCCATTCCATCCGAAGAGCAACCCGAGTCGATCAAGCCATCCAAGTGCAGGACCGCGTATTAACTGAACCATACTCGAAGCAAGTGCCGGATCAACGCTACCTAACCCATATATGTAAGTGACCGGAATGCCGCATTGGGCCAAAGCAATCGCGCTGTCGATAGCGACAGAGTGCGCACCACCCGCACGTTCAGCATAATCAGATATGATCATGCAGTGCGTTGGCCTGTTCGCTCGGCTAAGCATCGATCTACGCTGTGTTGAAACAGCGCCAAGAGCTTCGCTACTGTGTGGATCGGTAACGACGGCCATATTGTTTCCTCCTTTCATCGCCTCTCGCCTGCGAGCATCTGGTGGCTGGTATAGAATCTACCACGCAACATCCGCCGCCAGTACGTGCCACAGTTCTGTATGCGAAAGCGCCACCTCACTCGCTGAGCGCCGCCGACAAAACGTCCAAGATCATTTCTTCGGTGGATCTCCTGTTTTTCACGGAGTTCGAGCGGAACGTCTTGAGAGATTTGCCCCGCGCGAATACGAAACGCCCCGGTAGTTACGGAGAAATACTTCATTTTGCCACCCGCCAGCGCCGCACGCACAAAGAGATCGAAATCGGCACAAATCTTCAGCCGCACGTCGAACGGTTTCACTTTTTCCCACAACCGACGACGGAGTAACGCGCCTTGTTGGTTAAATCCGCTGATACCCGCGGCCGCGAGGTACAAAAAATCTTTTTCCGAACGTAGTGTCGAAATCGCTTCAAGCCGCCGGCCGCTTTCGTCGATCTTGTCGACTCGTCCATAGCACAAATCGACGTCCGCTGTCACCTGATTCAGGCAAGTAGAGACCCCACTCGACAAAAGATCATCGTCGTTGATGTAGGTCATCCACTCCCAGTTTTCACCTGTGACCGCAGCGACTCCTTGATTGACCGCAGCATAGAGCCCAGCTCGTTCTGGACTCTCCGCTATCACAATCGCATCAGGACACTCGGTCGCGATACGTGCACGTACTTGGCGTGGGCAAACAATGCAATGCCGATAGGGAATGCCCAGTCCAGCAATCGAGTCTAACGTTTGCCGCCAGAACGGCGAACAACCCAACGTCGGTGTAACGATCAAAAGGCTCATATTATTATACTCCCCTGATTCTTCGGCTGCCTTTGTGCAAACGACTTGGAGACTTGGCTACGCTTTCCAACCAATTCACTTAACCAATTCATCACCGTTTTTCCGGCGACTCCCCAGTTAAGACGCCCCAGATATTCGGTGCGCGCAGATTTTGCTAACGCACGATATTGTTCGTGATCGTTCCAAAAATATTCGATCGTATTTACCCAAATTTCAGCCGGCGCCGTCAATGGGAACACATAACCATTTTTCCCATCCATAACAGCTGTTGGAACACCGCCCACCGCAGTCGCCAATGACGGCAAACCGAAACCCGCCGCCTCGGCAAACACCATCCCATAGCATTCCGCACGAGTGGGAAGAATGAGCCAGTCTGCGGACAGCATCAGCTCCTCCAATCTTTTGCGCCCATCACTCGTCGCTTTTGAAATAAATCCGTGCGAATGCACCCACGGCTGCGCGGTCAAATTCTTTCGCGGCGGCTCGCAGCCAACAATATCAAGTTCAGCTGGTATTCCACGCAATCGTGCTTGATTAACTATTTCACAGGCGTAATCACCGCCCTTTCTTTCCCAGTCCACTCCAATAAACAGAATCCTCAAAGTCGTGCCTCCACGGCGGTCTATAGCAGCTGATACCCCAACAGCATCAGGTGCGTCAGTCATATTCGCGCCAAACGGCACTACAGCAATCCTACTTCCGAGGTTCCCGTATGCATCTCTCGCCGTCGCCGCAGCCCACTCCGAAGAATACAGCGCCAATGCAGCCCGCTGTAGTGCCCTACGTTCGACCTCGTGCCCTTGCCGTAACGAACTAGCAGTAAGATCCGAAAAACTTTCGTAGAATCCAACCATGCCAGCAAAACAGGCATCAGTCCAAAAAACTGCCGGGACGCGTCCAGGTAACGCAGCAATAAACAAACTGCTTGGAGAAATGATGGCATCGCAGTCGATACCGTCGAGTTCTTGTGTCAGTTGCTTTTGTATCGTCGCGAGCCGCCGCGGGGTTCGGTCGATCAATAGGCGTTTTTTTTGAACAAACCGGCACCATATCTTCGCCACAAGATCGCGGGTGAGCGCGGGCGGAGGCGGCAGGGTTATTTTGCGCACTTTACATCCACATTCCTCAAGTGCGCGCACCATATAAAACGGAGTGCCCGACCAAGAACCTACGTTATCGGCCCGGTAATATCCTCCGCTGACAAACGCGATTTTCATGGCAGAGGAATTCCTTGTTCGCCTGGCAGGGCCGTGCACACGGCAGCGAGCCTTAGCGCGGCGACACGACTGTCGGTTTTGCACTCCGGAGGCTTCACGGCATTTCCTCCTCAGAACTCGAACCGATTGTAAAACCTTTCAAAATCGATGCAGCAGTTACGGCACCAAAGGCAATGTACAACAAATGCGGTCCGCTGAAAGGACTCATGAATGTGCCATAAAACGAGCCTATCAAAATCGATATTTCGAGCGGAGCCCCTGCGGTCCACTCCATCTCCATCACGCGCCTCCAGAGCGCCAAAATCAAAATGATAATATAAGTGATAAAAAACGATCCGCCGAATATCCCGCCTTCAGCTAGCGCCATCAAAATCTGGGAGTGAACCGCCACCTGCCCATCTGCGGCATCATCAAAGCCAAGTCCGCCACCTAAATCATAGGCCAGATTAGATCGTATCTGAACAAAGCGTTGGTTCAGGTCTGATCGACTAAACCAGGATCCATGCCCAAGAAGTGGCGACTGCAAGAAACCTTCCCATGCGGTCCGCATCATAGCCATGCGTTCCACGTTAGATTGCTCGCCACCCTCAGAACGTCGTTCCATGACAAGACTTTTACCCACAATAAAACTGCCTGCCAAAATTACCAGCATCACCAAAGCGACCACTTTGCGACGGGACCGCTGAAACGATAAAACGCAAAGCGCGAGTAACGTGGGCAGTAAAATAAGCGCTGAACCTCGTGCACCTAAAAGATAATGCAAAACAGCCAGACTCCCAATTCCCACCATGGCAGCGGCTCTGGATCGCAATTTAGGCAACAACCACAGAGCAAGAATGGTCGCACTGCCTCCAAAGCCAAATTTCCAGTAATCTCCAAACAACGGAGGCACAACAAACACACTCAACGCAGATAGGATCAGGCCATACTGAAAAAAGACCAACAGACGCCAAGACCGGTTACTCAAAACAGAAAAACCGACAACATCGACCAAAAGAAGAATCATTCGCATCCATCCGCGCAAAAAATCGTTCGGATAACTTTCTCGCCAGATATCTGTACAGATCAGGCCGGCGAGCGCTACGACCTGCATCGCTACCAGCCATTTCATCGTTTTAGATCCAAAACCAAAATCGAACGTACCTTTACGTCGAAAATCACCGGCCTGAACGAGGAGACAGGAGCAAGTCAGAATAATTTCTCCCACAGGGAGCAGTCCAAGGATGCGCACATCGATTCCGCTTAAAGCACCAGCTAGAAATAACCCTACCGCTCTCAATCGTAGTTCACCTTTTTCAAGACTCGCGTCTGATCGATCGGCTGGCTGCTTCAAGAGCGCGTAGTCAGGTGTAATCATCGTGGTGCTCATGTGAAAACTCCTCAACGAACCAACCATTTTCCTACCCCAATAGCTGGCACCTCAATGTAACGATAGGCCACGGAAGCGACCACTGCAGTGAGTAAAGTTGCCGCGACTGCTAGCTCGAAGCTCCAGCACAACCGTGAGACATTCGCCAAATTGCCGGACAGTGCACCTGCCAGAAAATACACGATTGGAAAGTGAAGCAGATAAAAACTATAGGAGATGTCGCCAAGCTTCACGATTGGGCGAAGGGATAATACGCGCGGATTCCAGACGCGGTGATAGACCACCGACACAATCAACATTGCGCAGATCGTTTCGAACAAATTGATCACCGCCGCCCAGTGTCCTTCACTTAATGATGATCTAGCTCCAATAAAAATTGTGAACGTTGAAAACAGGATCAACGCGTGTGTCATCTGACCCATCTGACCAAACAACCTAGCCCATTTTGGCCCCCACCAAAGGACGCTCACCCCCGCGTAAAAATCGATGAGATACAAACCCCAGTTGTAATGGGTGCGCCCCCATGCAAAAAACGACAGTGTTAGTAGCACAGCGACGATCAGCCATTTAGCACGCCAACTGATTGAACATAGAACTAAAACCGGCACAGCGGCCGACCCAATAATCTCGACTAAAATGGACCAAAGTGGGGCCGCGGGCTTGGCACTTGCTCCAGTCAAAGCTAATAGAAATCGATTGAACGAAATTGGTTCGGAGTAAAACGAGTCGAACCACGTAGTCGCACCCGGAACGTCACCTGGTCGATGAATATAGTTGCAGTAAAGCGTTCCCAGCAAAACCGCGACGATCAACATAGGATACAAACGGAAACCCCGGCGAATCGCATAAGCATAGATCGGCCGGCGATGACGTTGCAGCTTGCTCCACTGTAACGCCAACACCAGGCCGCTGAGCACAAAAAAAAACGCCACAGCACCCTGTCCGTTGCAGAGCGCACTGGCCAATCTTTGAACTGGCCCCGACGGCGCCAAGACACCCAGACAATGTCCAATCAAAACCATCAGAGCAGCCAGTCCGCGCAAAGACTGAAGCTGCACCGAAAATCCCAGCGACTGCGACTCAGCGCGCAAGATTGGCCGAGCCGGTGTCGCTACTGGCAGTGAGACCGCAATGCTCATCGTGTGACTGCCCTCCAACTCTTGAGTCGTTTGTACAGCATTTGGTAATGCCTCCGCTCGTCTACCATCCAAAGCATCTGCAAGTAAGCAATGGCTGCACTGCGGCCAATATTCCGGTAAGCCTCTGTAAGTCGTTTTTCTCGGGAGATCCGTAACAGGAGGCCACAAAACGCCCCCCGTAGGATTGTCACAATCATCATTACAAAAAGCAGGCCTTTGATCTTTAGCGCGCTGAGCCGGTATCTTTTCGCTCGTAAAAAGGCGCGATATAAATGAAGCAATGGGTAAGCGTATCCTATTCTCGCATATAAACCGGCCACATAATTCGATTTCAGCCGATCAGTTCGAATCGCATGCTTGAATTTTAGCGACCTACTATACCACAAGTTATATCCAATCAGCCGTAAGGCATAGCAAATTTCCGTGTCTTCACCCGCGGTGGACCTAGCACCCGTTCGGCTAGTCAGAGCATATTCAAATCCCCTACGCTTCAGCTCAGCAAGCGCTGAGGCACGTAGTACCATCCCTGCCCCATATAGTTCTTCTACAAAACCGTCAGATGTAGACTGAGGCCCGGTCGCGTACATCCTAAGATTTTGTTGCAACCAAGCTGGTGCTTCCGATTCGCACGCTGGTTCACCACACCCGCCGACCGCACCTATATCAGGATCACTTTCCAGTATAGCGCATGCTTTGGCTAAATAATCAGGCGCAAGCCAGTTATCATCGTCGCACATCAAGATAAAACGCCCTCTCGAATCAGCTATGCCCTGCTCTCGTGCATATTCAACGCCAGCCCGTGCGGCACTCGCGATGCGGATGGGCACGCCTGCACGCATCCATGACTGTTTCGCGACGTCGGCCGTATTATCATTCGAACCGTTGTCTACCACCACGACCTCCCAATTTATCCCAGGAACCCGCTGTCCTTGAAGGGCAATTAGTGTTGGCGGAAGGCGATCAGCACTGTTGAAGCAACAGATTACAACTGAGATATCTATATTTGCGACCCTCAACCTGGGTGAGAGCTCAGGATCTTGCTCGGCGGAGGCTCTACAGTGTGGAGCAGGCATCATAATGAAGATCTTAAAAGTGATAGTGCTCCCATACGAAACAGATGCGCGTAGCTACACTGCATTCCTTTTAAACCGCGCCAAACCATCCACCAATTATTATATAGCGCCTGAATAATAGCAGGTGCGAGCATTGCCCCGAATAATCCATAGCGTGGGACGAGGATGGCCGCAAAACCCACTGTAGCCGCACCCGCTATCAACGCCGGAAGCACAAACGGCACTCGATTCTCCGTCATAATCACGGTGCCAAAACACCCGTGGTGAAAGTCCAGAAAACGGTAGAATAAAAAGAACACTAATAAACCCGACGCAGGCAGCATCGTTTTACTGCCGATTATCTCAAGCACTCCAGCACCGAAGCCTAAAAGCGCAATCGCACTTCCAAGGTACAGGACAACGCATAATATCAACTGCCTTCCTACAAGTCGGTGTAATTCGTGCGTCCTGCCACTCGTTCGTAAAGAAACCATCTCCGGCACTCTTACGCCGACCAAACCATAACCAACCCCTGTAACTAGCGTTACAATCTGATTTGCAAGCCCGTACGAAGCAGTTTCTCCAAGCGACAAAAATCGGGCGCAAACCAGCATATTTGCATTATTGATCAAAAATACGCCGACCATAACTATTCCGAATCGCCACGACGTGGGCCAAAGGACACGCAATCCCACCTCTTCTTCTCCGTCAGGAATTTCGTCTTGGCCGCGACGCATCCGAGCAATTTTGCGGTTCAAGAAGCAGTTCAAAATCACAGTCGGAAGAACTTGCCCCGCAGAAAGCGCCAGCAATCCTCCCCCAATCTTCAGCACCACCGCCACCACCAATAGATAGAGCAACGTTGAAAGTACGGTCAGCCTCGCTACTTCAGCAACCTGCCCGACGCCATTTATAAAGGCCGACTGCCAGCGTCCGTAGAGATTGACCGCATTACTACCGACAAAAATCCACCACGCGATCTCGATTTTAGGCGTAATCACCGCTTCGTTGACTGATCGGAAAACAAATATGCGACCTAAAACCGCGATAAACACTGCAAGCCCTATTCCCAGAAGGAGGTAGAGCCGTTTGGAGCTCTTAGCCAAAGCCTCCAGTTTATTCCAATTGGGGCCGGCAGCATCGTTAGGTATAACACTTAAACCAGTGCCGAGAAATTTTTCTCCTCCCACCCAATAAAACGCAGCCGCGCGCGTAATCGTACCCGAAATTCCGAAATCTGAGTGAGCGGAAAACGTTCCCAGCGAACCCCAAATATACCAAATACCCATCTCGTCCGCAGGGATTACCCGTAAAGCCCACGGCAAAATCAAAAGCCCTCCCGCCAAGCGCAATGCAGTGGCAACGGTAGTCCAAAATTCGGGAGTAGTGGTAAATCGTCCGATTTTCACGGCAGGTCACTCAAACACAGATAGCAACTATAACCATCCAATTGGAATATTCGATTTCTGCTTTTGTTTCCGTCGCGCCTGTACGTTGATCGATTTGCGACATAATACATGTTTTCATAATCGTTGGGCTGGTGTGTCTGTGGTTGACGCGGGATTTACCAGAGCGACGGCACGTGCAGTCAAGGCACGCTTGCTCGTTAAGCTAAATGTCACGCGAGCGTATTCTATCCGTCACCTTTTCGGCACAAATCACCTTCAAAACCACCTCTTAAGCCGAAGAGCAAATTGTACTCTGAATGACTCAATCTAGCTTACGACGGAACGAGCCGGTTGAAAGAAAACGCCAGATCTTCCCTGCTAGACACCGAGGCATTCCAAGTAGATGCGCGGCCATAACCGGACATGTTTTGCTAAACCATCCGACATCTCTACTGTCGTTAAACCATTCCTCAGAAAACTCCCGGTAGATACGAGCCAACTCGACATAAGCAGAATCCTTCCGACGAAAACTTTTCCCCCAAGGCTTCTCGCCTAAAGCATGCACAAAAAACGGATGTCCAAACCCGAACGCATTCATCAAGCGGTGATGAAAATCGTAGGTGGTTGAGCCATGGTCTTGGATAATCTCAAAGCCTGTTCTGACGTAGCTGACTGAACAACGGGCATCAGGACGAACTGTACTTAAAATATACTCTAGCACGTCCTGATCACTCCGAAGCCCTCGTGCACGTTGGGCGAATGGCTTTTGTTGCTCCGTCTGATATTTACACGCACCGAGAAGTAAGCCCCAGAAGCGAAGTAGTTCCACGTGCGAGCGGGTAAAACGCAATACACACGAATTGACAGCGTGCGGGAGCGTCGTCAGCGGCGGCAGCCCAAAAGCCTCAACCTGAGCAGAAGTCACGAAGGCAGGATAATTATACTCCTGTGCCACAACGACGTCATCACGACACCGCGGCCATAGCTCCTCAAGATCGCGTAGGACGAGTATGTCACTATCAATCCAAATCACCTCTTCAGAAACTTCGCTTAGAAAATGGGTGATAATCTCCGCTTTGATATTCCAAGTACCGTGCCTCGGTTCGAACACTATCACTTTTGCATTGGGTGCGTTTTTCTCAATCCACGCCCAAAAACCATCGGGTACATTACGTAGCGCAATCCAAAATTGGAAGTTACGGCAGTGCCTTTCCAACGAAAGGGCCAAAAGCTTTACGCCTATGAGCGCGTCAGGCCTATCTTCAAAGGTACAGTAGTGTCGCAATGCCACGGAACTCGAATGGTTTCTCCACCGATAGCGATTGGCATTTGAACTACGTCAAGCAACCAATCACTATGTGGCCTAATGTTGCCGAAACGCTTACGTTTTGTGACACGGCCGGCACAAAGCGTACAGGAGTTTAAAATTTCCACATTCCTGAACACGTAGCGCAGTCTCAGTAAAATCGCGTCTGCTCATCAACAATCGCTCTCCGGAAATCAATCTATCAGGTTCCCAGAACACATTCCCTATCGCAGTGCCCCAGAAGGTGCAGTTGCCGAGATACCTTCGCACATGCTTTCGAATCGGTTGCCAGATTGTAACATATCCTGAGTACGCAACCATTCACATGATCGTTACCGAACTGCTGCACAGGTGACACGTGAGGCCGATAGATTGGCCTTCATGTCATCATCGTTCTCTACACGGCACATGCATCGTTGCATATGCAACATCCTCCGTTGTGCCAACACGTTTGCTAAACATCAGCTCACGTCTCGGCACGGCTACTGCGCAACTTTAAACTAGGAATGAGGATATAGGTCATACTTGCCATGCCGCCTCCAATACCCCGGGTCGGGACCGCCGCCATCATAGAAAATATGCTTAAACGAAAATGGTCCACGATCATTTTAAATCATCTCAACAATGGAGTTAACATGACCGATGCGATCGCTAAAATTGAGCCAGAGATCTCGGCTAAAGTGATAGCCGAGAGGTTAAGAACAATGCTGCGGTACGGGCTGATCGCACGTTTTCCACATTCACCACCTTCGAATGCAGTCGAATACCGGCTGACGCTATTCGGGAAAAAAATCCACAATTTATTTAGCTCTATATGTGAGTTGGATAATCAACTTCCTCCCCGGCGGTTATCTGTTGGCGATTCCAACTATAGCGACCTCAAAATTCTCGAACGTTCAGAAATTGTCGTCCATCCGCAATCCAGCCACACTGGTCTACGAGCCTTCAGCACCAAATCATAATCTCCAAAAAACACCGACTATGCCTCGCAATACCATCGCACTACTAGTTTTAATTATCACGGTCGCACCCTTTTCTCGAGGTGCCAGCGCCGAAACACAAACTGTGCCAACCAGTCAGCAAAATACGCCAAGCCCCGCGGCAACGCTCGTCATCCAAATTAAAACCATTACCAACTCGCTCGCTCTGTCCGCAGAAACCAAAAGCAAATACATCACCGACGCTGTACAAAGCGCCATTTTGACCGAAATCGGTGATAATAAAGATCCCGCGCAGACTCTGACTGTCGCATTGGAACTCGCTGCAGTCGCAACTAAAGCTGCTCCCGAATTTGCAAAAGTAATAGCGGTGGCTATCAGTTCGCTTCCGGCTATTGCGTCGATCGAAGGCGCCAAAGGACAGGTTCTAGCCACAGTTGAAGCAGCTGCCAAAGCAGCGCGAGACGTAGAAGTCGCATATGCGGCACCGGGTGGATCTCGGCCTACGAACCCGGAATTTGGAGGATCTAACGGGCCAGAAGTTTTGACCGTGAGCAGAGCCCATCCCTAACCAACCCGCAGACTTAATAACTCGGATGATCAAACGTTCATTTCGAACATGGGCGTGGCTATTTTGCCTTGCACTCGTGGCCACAGATTTAATTGGGCAAGGAATTGCTACATCGGATGCGGCGCAGGAGGTCCAAAGCCAAAAACTAATTTCTCCAAGCGCAATACACGCACAAGTACAGGCGATTGCTCAGTCGCATACGTTGTCACGAGCGAAAAAAGAGAAAAAGATCGCAGCCACGATACGCGTAGCCATCGCTGCAGCGACTGCTTACCAGAAGAATTCCGCTGCGTCCTTAAACATCGCAGTAGACTTAGCAATCGCGGCAGCACAAGCCGCCCCTCAATTCACTCGCGTGATCATCGACGCTGCTTCGTTTACCCCCACGATTGCACGCATCGACGGAGCCAGCAGCCAAATTGAAGCTGCTATTAACGCGGGAACAAAACCGCGTCGAACCACCCAGCCATCATCAACCGCAGTCACCAAAAATATGCCTGCCGACACCAGTGCCATGGCAGAAAGAACGAACGAGCGCGCATATGCCCGGAGACCGGAACAGCCGCTTCTGCTACCAGAAAACGCCGTCGGTGACTCTGCTACGACACCCCAAGTTCCGCAAAAATGGACTATCCCAGAAATCGATGTCGGCGACAACGCATCCGTTCATCTCACCGCGACGGTTAACACCAAATACGATAACAACATCTTCCTCACGAAAGATAACACCGTAAGTGATGAAATCATCGCGTTTACGCCCGGGGCCGAATTTCGCTTTGGCCAGAAATCATTGACTCACGGATCTCTCGTCGCCCAAGAAGCATTTACGCACTACAATCACGGCAGCGCTCCCAGCGCGCAGCTCGCCTCCTGCAGCGCCGACTTTGGCTTTGGTAATGACAATCTCTCTATCGCAACCGCCGGGTCGTTCCACGAGATATATCAGAATAGCTCCGACGCCGCCGCGTTGGGCCAGCATACGCTATTTCGAAGCAACACCACTTCCGCAAACGGTGTGGCCGCTGACCGCCTGTGGGCACTAACGAGCGTGGATGGAGGTATCAACTATTCACACGACCATTTTAAAAACCCAGGCCTAACTGACAATAATAGCCTGGCATTCCCTTTTCACATTTACCATTCGATAACGCCAAAAGTGGATTTATTCAGCGGAGTCACTTACCAAGTGAGCAAAGTAGATGGATCACCACAAAAGGCAAAGGACTATTATTATAACTTAGGTGCCCGAGGTGATTTCACACCAAAATTGAGCGGCCAGTTCTCAGCCGGATACAAAACCCGGACACTTGGGTTAGATCGTAATGACTCGACGCTAGGTTTCGACAGTTCTCTAAGCTATGCGTTGACTCCGAAAACCTCCTGCTCTCTAGAGGCAGCCAGAGGCTTCAGCACAAGCGCCCTGGGAGAATCGTTAACCAATACCAGGTACACGCTGAATCTCACAACCAATTTTTCCCCCCAATGGCAGGGAAGTGCGAGCATCAGCCACAGCAACATTCACTACGGAGCCGCCTACAATCCGGCATCAGGCAATCCTGATGCCCAACGTATAGATAAATACTGGCAAGGAAATGTACAGGCAACCTACCTCTATACCAATTGGCTAAGCGTAACGGCCGGTGCCACTTTCCGCGAAAATCACTCAACGCTCAACGAAGCTGAATTTTCAAATATTCTATTAAACCTTCTATTTGGGCTAAAATATTAAACCAATTAAAAACGATCGGCTATGTCATTCGTATTACCTCTTCGCTTTATATACGCGGCTGCATATATCATTTTAAATGCGTTTTTCCTCTTATCTGGCGCCCTTGCCCAAGACAGCCGCAAGGATGACGAGCAACGGCTTTCCTACAAACTCCAACCCATGGATCTAGTCAAAATCCAGGTATTTCAAGAACCTGATCTTGATCGTGAACTTCGCGTTAGCCGTGACCGGACAATAGCCTTGCCCTTGATCGGCACAATCGACCTACGAAATCGTTCAGTTCACGAGACCGAAAAGCTAATTACAGAGCTCTACCAGAAGAACTACCTGGTAAACCCACAAATTAATCTCACCGTAGTCGAGTACGCTCCGCGGACAGTCAACATCCTCGGCAGCGTCAACGCTCCTGGCTCAATCCCTATTCCACCTGAACGCGAACTCACTTTGCTTGATGCGATCGCCCGCTCAGGTGGATTTTCCCGTTTGGCCAACCGCTCTAAAGTCAGCTTGACCCGTACACTTTCGGACGGACAAACGGAAAATTTTACGATCAACGCAGACCAACTAATGGCAGGTGACGGCGGACGGCGGTGGATCGTGCAAAGCGGCGACGTCGTTTACGTTCCTGAACGCGTTCTATAACCATCAAAGTAGTTCTAACTCTACCAATGAACTCGCTTCCTACACTTTCTGGATCACCTACGAATCCGTCTGCTTCTGCAACAGAAAACACAGAGGAAAACACTAGCAACACCCTCCGCAACTATGGACTAATGTTGATGGAGAAAAAATGGTACGCCCTAACAGCATTCCTCGTTACTTTGTTGGGCGTCGCGACGTATACTTTTCTTGCCACCCCGATCTATCAGTCTGAGGCCATGGTCCAAGTGCTAAGACGCGGTTCGCAGGTACTAAGAGTTGACGTGGTTGATAGCAATATAACCAGTGACACTGACTTCAATACCCAGATCAAGCTGCTAGAGAGCGTCGCCATGGTGCAAAGCGTCGTGAACCGGCTGAGCCCTGATGAACTGAAAGCACTCACAGCGCCTTACCCGAAACACAATGGCGAACCACCCAGTCCCATCGAGGTGATTTATGATAACAGAAAGATCATTACGCAGCGACTGACACTGATGCTCGCAATTAATTTCCGGCATCCTGACCCCAAATTGGCAGCGAAAATTGCTAACCTTTACGCTGAAGAATATATCGCCTACAACTCCCGCATACGGGTCGAAGAATCCATGAAGGCAGTCGACGAGCTTAAGGACCGTGCCGATCAACAGCGCAAGCGGGTGGACGAGATTGCCAACGCCCTTCAAGCCTTTCGCGAGAGAGGCAACCTGATTTCGTTGCTGCAAAATAAGGATATCGTAACTGAACGACTTAAAGCCTTAAATCTAATGGCGACCCAGACCAGCTCCCATCTAAAAGAGGCTGAAATTCGTTGGAATCAAGTTCAGGCCTGGCTCAAGGAGGGCAAGGACTTAACCGAACTACCGTTTATAGCCAGTCAAGCTCGTGTCAGCCAATTGATGCTGCAGATCACGAGCGAAAAAATCACGCTGGCCCAATTGAGCGAACGCTATCGCGACAAACACCCTCGCCTAATCGAAGCAGTCAATACTCTGGCACAAGCAGAGCGAGAGATGAAATCAGCCCTTGAGTTGGCAGCCAACGCAGTGAGGTCTGAATATGAGAACGCACAACAGAATGACGTGGAAATCAAAAAATCTCTATCACAGCAAGAAGCAAAATCACTCGATATCGACAAATCAGGCGTTGAATACGAGAATATGAATCGAGATTTCCGTGTAAACGAACAATTACTCGAATCGATGATGACTAGGATGCGTGAAGCCGCTGTGACCAGTTCCATCGAAAGTCAAAGCGCCCGCATCGTCGATCGTGCAAGCGAGTCCACCAGACCCACCTCACCTCGCATTGCAATAAATCTGATCCTTGGATTGATCGCCGGAATCGTGCTGGCCTTCGGGCTTGCTTGCCTCATGACAATGGTTGATGACCGCGTGAAAAACTCCTTCGACGTCGAAACACTGGTCAATCTTCCATTGATCGGAATGATTCCACACGTCGCGCGAATGGATCAGCCCGATAAAGCGCAGATTGTTTCGAACGGAGCCGACCGGATGATCATTGAGTCGTTTCTTTCTCTCTATTCTGCCCTGCGAATCAACGATCAGAGTCGGAACGCCAGGTATTTGTTAGTCACCAGCACGATGCCCGGCGAAGGCAAATCCTTTGTCGCTTCAAACCTAGCCCTAACCTACGCCTCCCAAGGGCAACGTACGGTCATCATCGACTGCGATTTAAGAAAGCCGAATGTACACAAATCGTTTCGACTGCCAGATACAACTGGAGTGATCAGTTACTGCACCGAGCAAGTGCCTCTCGCAGAAATCATCGTAAGTAATGTTCACCCAAACCTCGACGTCATCACTGCAGGCGGCAGAGCTAAAAATCCGATTCATATCCTTAATAGCCCCGAGTTCGAACGGCTCGTATCTGAACTAGGTAAGCGCTATGACCGTGTTTTATTTGATACTCCGCCAATCGGTGCGGTCAGCGATGCGCTCAACATCCTTCCACTCATGGATGGTGCGATATATACAATTCAGAGTAATCACACCAAAAGGGCCGTTACCCAACGCTGCGTCCGTCGCTTAAAAGCAACCAATGTCCAAATATTCGGCGCCGTACTCAACGATACAGATATTCGCACCGCAGACTACTACGGCGAATATCACCATAAATCTTACCAGGAATATATCAACGCAAACACCGGTGAGCCAGCAAATGCCAGTCGCAGCTAGCAGCTCTGGTGCCTTC
>Ga0302322_100001902_pt1 | contig 17451 bp, 14 predicted proteins | sample Fen_T0_2_FD_203757 | JGI IMG/M metagenome (GOLD analysis project Ga0302322, IMG submission 203757) | Peat permafrost microbial communities from Stordalen Mire near Abisko, Sweden - Fen_T0_2 | ecosystem: Environmental > Terrestrial > Soil > Wetlands > Permafrost | place: Sweden: Abisko... | reverse complement strand
GATGGCTTGGCGGGTGCATCCGGCGTTGGTCACGCTGGCGAAGCAAGCCAGGGAATCGCTGACGACCTGGCAGGCTCGATTAAAATTGCGCTTGACGAACCCAGACAGGGCATCGCCGGAAAACGTCGCGACCCGGCCCAGCTTGATGCTGACCGGCTTGCCATCCATCGTTGTCTCAACCGCGGCGACGAACGGGGTCTTCCCAGCCGCCCGCGCCCCCGCTTGCCACCAGAGCGTTCACCACCGAGGTAGGCATCGTCGATCTCGACCCGTCCGCTTAGTTTCTTGGTGGCATCGCGCTTCATCATGACCTGTTGGAGCTTGTGCTTGATCTTCCAGGCCGTGGTCTGGGTTACGCCAGGACGTCGGCCAAGTTCGATGCTGGAAATCCCCTGCTTGGTCTGGGTCATGTGATACCTGGCGCGAAACCAAGTGCGCAGCGGCAGCTTGGTTGAAGCGAAAATTGTCCTGGTGATCGGTGAGGTCTGCCGACGACAGGCGGCACATTGAAAGAGGTCTCGACTCTTCACCAGGCAATGGGTCTTTCCGCCGCACGCGGGGCACTCGAACCCGTTTGGCCGTCGAAGTTGGATGATAGCCGCGCGGCATTGATCCTCGGTCCCGTATTGGTGCTCGAACGCGGGCTCGCTGAGGCCTTTCTGGAATTGCACCGTATTGCGAGCCATCGTATTTTTCTCCCCAGACTGAATACGTTCATGGTTTGTACCATATCAAATCGGGCTGAGGAAGGTGCGTAATCAGGAAGGCAATTGGTATGTGGATGGCGCGGCGCGCTCCCGGGGTTTCACGATTCATCGCGTTGGTTTAGAACAACGTCGGTCTGACTGGAAAAAGGGGGGAGCACAGATGACTGCCGAACTGAACCACACGATCATTCCAGCACGGGACAAATGGGCATCCGCGAGGTTCCTTGCTGACATCTTGAACCTGGAAGCTGGCCCAGAGTGGGGCCACTTTGTTCCGGTTCACACCGGCAACGGGGTCACCCTAGATTTTGCCAACTCCACCGGATTTCGGCCTCAGCACTACGCTTTTCTTGTCAGCGATGCGGAGTTCGATGCCGCGCTTGCCCGCATCCGCGCTCGGGGCGTCTCACATTACGCCAATTTTCGCCGAGAGCAGCCCGGCGAGATCAACCAACTCTATGACGGGCGCGGTGTCTACTTCGACGACCCTGATGGCCATCTGCTTGAATTGATCACCCGTCCTTACGGCCCGACTCCCGAGGGTTTAGCGGCGGTTGTCAGATAGGGTGTAAATACCCCCGGCAAAGCCGGGAGCTTTAGTATTTTGGGCCGCTCGAAGCGGCCGGATGTGGTCGCTGACGCGACCCGGGAAGCCGTAAGTCCTGACGCCCGATGACCTCGCAGCCTATGACAACAAGGTTCTAGCCAAGTTTACCCCGGCGCGCGCCGCCTGGATCGAAGAAGGGCGCCAGGCGAGCGGCGACCCGCGCCTGGCCCCGGACTGACGACGCGCGTTGCCGTAGCGACGAGTTCAAGGCTAAAGGATCTGAGCTGCAGTCCTTTCGAACGGTTTGGTTTTCGCACCCATTCCCGAGCCTTAAATTATCAAGACAGGCAGATCGGTATGAACCACGGTTGGTGGAGCGGATCCTGGGCGGATCACCGGATTCTATCTGCGTTAACGGAATAACTACTCCGCCATCCCCGCCATCCGCCGGCTGCCGAGTACATGTATTTGGTCTACCTCGGTCCGGTAAGAGACCATACATTCCCAGGTTGCCAGCGTTACGTTCGGTTCAATTTCCTGAAGGGCGGCAACGGCGTCTCGGTAGTCCTCAATAAGACCAAGGTTCACACAGGCCTCGGCCAACCAGCCAAGTCCGGGCCAGTACCGCGGCGCCTGACCAACGGCGGCGCGCAATCGGCCAAGTGCCTCGGCGTAGCGCCGTGGTATCAGATAGGCGTGCCCAACTGAGCCCAGCCAGAACGCCGGGTGAAATGGGTTCAGCCGCATGGCCCGCCGCATAACGGCAAGTGCCTTTTCCGTGTGACCGGCATAAGTCAAAAGACGAAGCCGAGCCCGGCGTGCCCGTCCGCCAGACCGGGATCCAGATCGAGCGCGCGGCGAACCGCTACCTCGGCAAGGTGCAGCGTTGCCGGGTTCAGGAAATGCGGATCTCGCGGCTCGGACCAGGAGCGTTGATATGTCATCGCCAAACCGGCGTAAGCTGGTGCGAAGCGCGAGTCGGCCACGATCGCCCTCTCCTTGGTGATGCTGGCGCGCGCCCATGGCGGGTAAGCCAACATGGACCCCGGCTTCGCGGCGATGAAGGAGATCGCCCACAATGTGATTGCTTTCGATCTGTTCAAGACGAACGAGAGTAAATTGCTCACCTGGGGGGTTCGTTAACCGGCTAAATTTCCGCCTGACAATCTGGCCGCGGCGCCCCCAATAACCCGCGAGATTTTGTTTGACACGGTCACGGGCGGGTCGATTCGAACCACCGGGTGACCTCCGCCACCGACCTCACCACCCTGAGCCACGCGGAACAGGATGCGCTGATCGTCGCGCTCTTCGGGCGGTTGGCGGCCGCCGAGGAGCGCATCGCCGCCCAGGCCTGTGCGCATCGTGGCGCTTGAGGCCCGGATCGCCGAACTAGCCCGCCCGCCGAAAACCCCGGGCAATTCATCGAAGCCTCCCTCGAAAGGCCCGAAGCAAGACAGACCCGCCATCGAGGCGAATCGTCCACCCCGCAAGAGCCGCCCCGGCGTAGGCGGGGCTTTGCATCGAAACCCGGATCGGGAGGTCGAACGGAAGCTGGCGACCTGCCCCTGGTCGCGCCCGCCGTATTCGATGGTGCGATCGCGGCCGGTTCCTGGCCTACGTCGAGCCGACACCGAACCCCAGGTTGCTAACCGGCCAGATCCGACTAAACTCGTTAACTATGCAGCATCAAGCCGCCGGTCGGCCTGATCGGGTGCCGGAGCGAGTAGGCTGCTGGGGAAACGCGTATTACCGGCGTGAAAACGGGGAAAAACATGCGAGGCTTCAGTATTCTCATCGGCGGCCTGGGCGCGGCGATGCTGGCTGGTCCCGCACTGGCGCAACAACCCTCCACGGAGGAGCTGTTGCGGAAGATCGACGCATTGCAGCGGCGGGTGGAAGAGCTCGAAAGCCGCGATCGGACGAAACCTGCGCGGGGCGCCCAGGCGCACCATGCGGTGGCCGCCTCCGCCCCGGCGGTACCAAAGTCGGCAACGTCCGCCAAGGCCGCCCCCGCGATAGCCTCGGCCGCGCCTTCGGCAGCGGCTACCATCCCCCCAGCCACCGCGTCGGCCGCCGCACCCGCACCGCCCGCGGCGCCGTTCGAAACGACTGTTTCTGGCCTTATGCCGCCGGAGCCGATGGGCAACCAGTTCTCGGTTGAGGATGCGTTGCGGTCGGATCTTCCGGGATTGTCGATGCGCATTCCCGGGACTCAAAGCCAGGTGCGGCTGTATGGTTTCGCGAAGGTATCGGCGTGGGGCGACTTCAATGGCCGCAACCAAACCGATGTGCCAACAGCGCAAACCATTCCTCTCAACAACAGCGCCGCCGCCACGCAAGGCGGCGATTTCGGCATGACCGCCCGCTTCAGCCGCTTTGGGATAGATACGCGCACGCTGACGAGTTGGGGCACTCTGGAAACCCGCCTCGAAGGCGATTTTGGCGGCGGCTCGCCAACCTCGAGCAACGCGTTGTTCCGGCTTCGCCAGGCCTGGGCCGAACTCGGCGACGAGTCGTTCAGGGTTCTTATCGGGCAGGCGAACAGCCTCTGGAACGAGGGTGTCATCGAGACCCTGATCGACGCGACCAATCTCAATCAGTCGTTCATACGGCAGCCGCAGGTCCGTGTTACTGGGCGGCTGGCGCCCGGACTGACCGGTCAGGTTTCATTCGAGGCGCCAGAAACCCAGTATACCTCCGCGGCTGGCGTGTTCACCCCGAGTTCCAGCGTTACCGGTAGTCCAAGTCCCGCATTCGATTCGGCACCCGACCTGCTAGGGCGGTTAACATACCGGAACGACGGCCTCGTGATGGACATGCGCGGACTGTTGCGCGACCTCAGCATTCGCACGGCCGGCACCGCGGCCGCCCCGCCGGGCCTGACGCGCAACGCCGCCGGTTGGGGCCTCGCGGCGCACGCGCGGGTGCCGATGCGGTGGGTCTCCGATGTGTTCGGACCGGACGAACTGATGGGCATGGCCTACTACGGGCAAGGTATTGGACGCTATTTCAGCGGCAACACCTTCGGCCAGGACGCGCTGTCGAACATCGGTCTGCCCGGCACCTCGACCAGCTTCAGTTTTAACCCGCTGCCGACGTACGGCGTGATTGGGGCCTATCGCCACTTCTGGCTGCCACAGCTTCGAACCAACATTTCCTATGCCTATGCCCGCCAAGACTACCCGTCCTACGCGCTCCAGTTCGCACCGGGGTCGGCGTCGGCATTGGCGCTAAACCGGGACATGCAGCAGGTCTTCGTCAATCTGATATGGAGTCCATTTGGCGAAGTCCGCGACGGGGTATTCGGCTCCGGCTGGCTCGACGTTGGTCTCGAATACGTTTACACGCGGCGCGACCTCTTCGGTGGGTCGGCGGCGGCGGGCTCGGCCGGTTCCGGCCTGGGCGTGGCCAATCGGATCCTGGCAGCCGCCGTGGGGCGGTTCTGAAAATGACGGTGCGGGCGCGCGACGGGCGTTTTCGATACGCCGGCCGGCGCCGGAGTTCAGACTGCTTCCGAAATAGACTGCGCCGTGCAGGCGATTGAACGCGGCGTTGGGGACAGAGCACCGGCGGTCCAATCAAAAACGCGCCATGCACGAGAAAGCTTGACGCTGGCCGCGCAACACACGCGGCCCGGCGGATAATCGGGGGAAAACGAATGAGTGAGACCACGGCCACGAAGAAAACCTTCCTGCAAAAACTGCTGGATGGCGTTGAGATCGTAGGCAACAAGGTGCCGCATCCGGCTGTTATTTTCCTGCTGATGTCGGCGATCGTCATCGTGCTTTCGCAAATTTTTCACATGATGGGTACCACCGTCACCTATCAGGTCATCGATTTGCAGACGCACAAACCCGTGACCTCGACGGCTGTCGTCAACAGTCTCCTCACGGTTGAGGGACTCCGCTTCATCGTCACATCCGTCGTAAGAAACTTTCTGAACTTCGGGCCGGTTGGCGTCATCCTTGTCGCCATGGTGGGCGTCGGCCTGGCGGAAGAAGCGGGGCTGATCCAGGCGCTGATCCGTAAGATCGTGATCGTGGCACCGCGCAGAGCGATCACCTTCATCATCGTCGCGATGGGCGTTCTCTCGAGCGTCGCCTCGGATGCGGGCTATCTCGTGCTGATCCCGTTGGGCGCCGCCGCGTTTCACAGCCTGGGCAGACATCCGATCGCCGGACTCGCGGCGGCGTTCTCGGGGGTCGCCGCGGTGTTCGGTGTCAACCTGATCATCACGCCGATCGACGGCGTGCTGACCGAGATCACCAATGACGCGATTCATTTGCTCAACCCCGGCCTCTCGATTTACCTGACCGCCAACCTGTATTTTTCCTTCGCGTCCTCCATCCTGTTGTGCATAGCCTGCACGGTGATCACCGAACGGATCGTCGAGCCCCGGCTTGGCGTATACCAGGGCGGCCAGTTGGCCGAGGCCGCCACGGCGACATCCACGGAAGAGGCACGGGGGTTGCGGTTCGCGCTATACGGACTGATCGGTATCGGCATCGCGATAGCGTTGCTGGCCCTGCCGTCAGGTGCTCCGTTGCGGAATCCCACGACCGGCGCGCTGATAGGCGACTCGCCCCTTATGGACAGCCTGATCGTCCTGATCATGCTGCTGTTCCTGGTAACCGGGTTCGCCTATGGCAAGGGCGCCGGCACGATCAACACCGCGACGGAAGCCATCGTCGCGATCACGAAGACCTTCTCGGGACTGGGCGGTCTACTGTTCCTGTTCCTGGTGATCAGCCAGTTCCTCGCCCACTTCAACTACAGCAATCTCGCGACGATCGCCGCTGTGAAGCTGGCCGACATTATCGAGGCCGCGAATTTTGGATCGCTGCCGTTGCTGCTCGTATTCGTACTGGTAACCGCTATCGTCGGCCTCGTCATCCCCGCCGCGATCGCGAAGTGGGCCATACTCGCGCCGATCTTCGTGCCGCTGTTCCTGAAGCTGCACGTCGCGCCGGACGCCGTGCTGGCGGCCTACCGGGTGGGAGATTCGCCCGTGAACATCATCACGCCGCTGATGCCTTATTTCGGCATGATCGTCATATTCGCGCAAAGATATCAGAAGGACGCTGGCGTCGGTACGGTGGTCGCGATGATGCTGCCGTATACCGCCTTGCTGCTGGTCATTTGGACCGTGTTTCTGGTGTTTTGGTATGTGCTCGGCATCCCCTATGGCGTGTAACGTGCGGTCGCGAATGTCTTTCGTCATGTCGTGGAACTTAGCGATTAGCGGGCTAAACCCGCGGCGGACCGCATGAGCGACATCGCGTATACCTTCGCGATCGTCGCCGCGATCGTCGTGTTGTTCGTCTGGAATTGCATCCCGGTCGTGCTGGTGGCCCTTGGCACCTCGCTCGCGCTCTATTTCACCGGTGTGCTGAATTTCACCGAAGCATTAGGCGGCCTTGGCGATCCCGCCGTGATCTTCATCGCGTCGCTGTTCGTGGTGAGCGCGGGTCTCGAGGCGACCGGCGTGACAGCATGGGCCGGGCAGGGGCTGATCGCACAGGCGGGGCAGAGCCGCGTCCGGCTGCTTGTCCTCATGATGCTGCTGGTGGCGGCGCTCACCGCGCTGATCAGTCTCGACGGCGCGGTCGCGGCGTTGCTCCCGGTGGTCGTCGTCATGGCGATCCGCCTCGGCCGCGCGCCATCGCAACTGCTCATGCCCCTGGTCTTCGCGGCACATTCCGGATCGCTGCTGGCACTTACTGGGACGCCGGTAAACGTGCTGGTGTCCGAAGCGGCAATAGAGGCCGGGCTGCCGCCGTTCGGCTTCTTCTCGTTCGCCATTACCGGCATCCCGTTGCTGGCCGGAACGATCCTGATCGTCGTGCTGTTCGGGCAGCGGCTGCTGCCGGAACGCAGCGGGAAAACGCTTCCCGTCGACCTCAGCAGTTATGCACGGACCCTTGTCGAGCAATACCACCTCGACGACGGCGTGTTCCAACTCCGCATCCGGTCCCATTCCCCGTACGTTGGTTCGCCATCCGATGCCATCGACCTGACAGACTATGCCGGTTTGAGCCTGGTCGCCATCCAGGCCGGAGATGGCAGCGGCCGCCTACGCAACCCAACGCTCGCGGATGGCGACATTCTCATCGTGCGCGGCGATGCGAAGTCGGCCGGCGGTCTGGCATCCGACAAACTGCTGTCATTCCGTTCGGAAGACGCCCCCGCCGACATCGCGGATACGCTGTTCAACCGCCGTTCCGGCCTGGCCGAGGTCGTGATCCCGCCACGCTCCGGTTTGGTTGGGCAGTCCGTGTTTCCCGGTATGGTCACGCCCAGCGGCGATCTCGTCATCCTCGCCGTGCAGCGCGGCGGGGAGAATCAGGGGCCGAAGGCGACTGTCCTGGTGGCCGGCGACACGCTGCTGCTGCAGGGGACCTGGCCCGCGCTCGATGAGCACCTCGGCGATCCCGATGTGCTGGTGGTAGACTCGCCGGAACTGGTTCGCCGCCAGGCGGTTCCGATGGGTCAGGGGGCGTATGCCGCGATCGCCGTGCTGCTCGGCATGGTCCTGCTGGTGGCGACCGGCATGGTTCCGGCGATCGCCGGGCTCGTCGCCGCCTGCGCCATGGTCCTGCTGCGGGTGGTCACGGTTGAACAGGCGTATCGTTCGATCAACTGGACCACGGTGATCCTGGTCGGCGCCATGATCCCGCTATCGACCGCCATGTCCAAGAGCGGCGCCGCGAACTTCATGGCGGACGCCCTGGTCCACCTGGTTGGCGAAGCAGGACCTTATCCTCTGTTGGCGGGACTGTTCGTGCTGACTGCCATCCTCGGCCAGCTCATCAGCAACACGGCGACCGCGCTCATCATCATTCCGATCGCGGTCGCGGCCGCGCACGAGATCGGGGTATCGCCACGGCCGGTTCTGATGAGCGTCGCGGTCGCCGCGGCCGCGGCTTTTCTCACTCCGGTCGCGACACCGGTGAACCTGATGGTGATGGACCCCGGCGGTTATCGTTTCGGCGACTACTGGAAGCTCGGCCTTCCGCTGCTGCTGCTGTTCTTCGCGATCGCCACCTTCGTTGTCCCGGTATTCTGGCCCTTCTGAAGCCCGGAACCTCCGAAGTCCGCGGCCTCCGAAGTCTGGGGCCTCCGAAGTCTGGGGCTTCAGGCCGGCGGGTAACTCGGCACCCGGCCGGCCGCCAGCTTCGCTACGCGCCGGCCGCGAGCTTGCCGAGAAGCAGCACGTGCGACCGCGTCCCCTGATGGAAACACCGCATTTCGAACTTCTCGTTCGGACTGTGGATCTGGTCGTCATCCAGTCCGAAGCCCATCATTAGTGAGTCGATCTTAAGGGTGCGCTTGATTTGTTCGACCACCGGAATCGTGCCTCCGCTGCCGATCATGACCGCGGGCCTTCCGTATTCCTGCTGCAAGGCCGCGCGCGCGGCCGTCACCCACGGCGTATCCGTGGCGATCTCGATTCCCGGCGCCATGCCGAAGGCCTGGAACGAGACATACATACCCGGCGGCAGACGCTCGGCGGCGAAGCGCTTGAAGTTTTCGAAGATGGCGTGCGGATCCTGATCGGGGACAAGACGGAACGAGACCTTGGCCGAAGCCTCCGATGGGATGATGGTCTTGCTCCCCTCGCCCGTGTAGCCGCCCCACACGCCATTGACGTCGGCCGTCGGACGGGACCAAAGGCGTTCCAGTGCCGGGACCCCGCGCTCCCCGGCCGGTGAGGACAGGCCGATGCCGCGGAGAAACGCGCCTTCGTCGAAGCCGAGCGCCGCCCATTCGGCCTGCCGCTCGGCCGTGACCGGCCTGACTCCATCGTAGAAGCCCGGAACCTGGATCCGGCCGTCCGCATCGTGCAGGTCGCCGAGGATGCGCGTCAGTACATTGATAGGATTGAGCGCCGAGCCGCCGAACAGGCCCGAATGAAGGTCCATGCTCGGGCCCTTCACGGTAATCTCGCAGTTGCACATTCCGCGCAATCGCGTGGTGAGACCGGGGGTGTCGATGTCCCACATATTGGTGTCGCTGATCAGCGCGAAATCGGCGGCCAGCATGGCTTTGTTGGCGACCAGGAACGGCTCCAGATTCGGGCTGCCGATCTCTTCCTCGCCTTCCATCAATATGGTGACCGGCGCGGGGATCCCGCCCCCCGCGGTGTGCCAGGCGCGCAAGGCTTCGATGAACATCATCGATTGGCCTTTGGCATCGACCGCTCCACGCGCGACGATCCGGGGTCCGCGAGGGCCGTCGACCATCTGTGGCTCAAATGGCGGGTTGTGCCAAAGATCCAGCGGGTCCGCCGGCTGCACGTCGTAGTGTCCGTAGAACAGGATGCGCGGCGCTTTCGTGCCGGCGGGCCCGGGATGATGCCCGACGACAATGGGATGCCCGGCGGTTGGTTTGACCGTTGCCTCGAGGCCGATCCAGGCCAGTTGTTCCCGGATCCATTCGGCCGCATGCCGCACATCAGGCTTGTGTGCCGGTTGGGTGCTGATGCTGGGAATTCGCAGAAGCTCGAACAAACGTCCGCGCGCATGGTCGAGCTCGTTGTCGACCTGGGCGAGCACGGCATTGACCACGGCTTCATGATTATCGGTCATCGCGAGTTTCCTTCCGGGATTGGATAATCGTTTCCAGGCAAAACGATGGTTTGCAAGCCCCACGCGATGCACGGCTGGGCAACCGATGTTTCTTATCGTTTCAAGTCGCTGGGCCGGCTCAGGGTTTTCCTTCTTCTCAACAGCTTATTCGCCGTCCCTTCCATCCCCGCCGGTATCCGCGGGCCACCCACCGGAGGCCAGCGCGACACAGGCAAATCGCGGTCGTTGGCGGTCATCCGAACCCGGTTCAGGCCTCCAACTCCCGCGCGACGCGGCGCAGCTCCTCGGGCGTCGCCGGGGGTGGATTGTCCGGTATGTCGCCGGGCTTGTAGTCGGGCAGCAGGCGGGACGGCAGGATCAGAAGCAGTGCGACGCCCGCCATCAACATCAGAACCATTTTTAGTGCCGACAATCGTGCTTCGACATTGACCGCCATCGCCGCCTCGACCTGTTCGGGCGTCGCCGTCGTGCGCTGCAGCGTGGTTAGCAGCCGGTCGTTTGAAACGAACGTGATGTTCTCCAGATCAACCTGCGCGAGTAGTTCGGGGGGAAGCCGTGGGTTCGCTTCGACACGCACCATGATCGCGCTGCTGAGAAGTCCGACCAGCAAGGCGCCCGCGACCGCCGTACCCACGCCGGCCGCCAGGTTGTTGGTGGTACCGCGCAAGGATCCAACATCGCCCGCGATCTCCTTCGGCGCGGCGGTCACCAGCACACTGAATACCAAAGTCACCAGCGCGCCCTGTCCGATCCCGAAGGCGATGAGCCCCAACATGACTGGCACCGCGCTCCAATCGTTATGGACCACGAATGTCAGCCAAAGCAGCGCGACGGTACATATCGCGAATGACCATTGGCCGATCGCGCGAGGCGTGAAGCGATCGTAGAGCTTCACCACCAGCATGGCGGTGAAGAACACCGTGAGGTTGAACGGCAGCATCGCGATCGCGGTCTCCAGCGGCGAGCGGCCCTGGATGATCTGGATGTAAAGCGGGACCGAGAAGTTTAGCATCGCCTCCAGCAGGGTCACGGCGAACATGCACATCACCGCGGCCCGTTCCCGGCCCGAGGTGATTACCCGCAGATCGAGCAGCGGAGTGCGCCCCGCGGCCTGTTCCCGGCGCGTCCAAATGACGAACGCGTTTAGCAGGACAATACCGATGACGATCATGACCGGTGCCGGCGACAGACCCGCGATATCGAACGGCGCTCCCGGGCGGGCGGTGCCCAGGCCCCACCGGTTCAAATTGTTGAAGCCCAGCGTGATCATTAAGATCGACGCGGCGGCCAGCACGACGCCAACGATATCGATACGCACTTCTGGCCGCGGCTTCGTTGGCGTCAGCCGGAAGCTCAGGAGCAGAACCGCCGCCGACAGCAGGACAAGAAGCCCGAACAGCGGCCGCCACCCAACGAAGGTACCTAGCACGCCACCGAGCAGGAATGCGGTGACCCCGGCGCCAGCCCGCGCCGAGCCCAGCGCGCCAAGTGCCGTCGCCTGCTGCTGCCCACTATAGTGGTGCGCGACCAGCGCGACCAGGGCGGGCACGATCACCGAAGCCGCCAACCCACACAGCAATTGAGCGATCAGCATGACCGTGGCGACCGGGCTGACAGCCATCAGGATTTGCGCGATACCGAACAGCGCGACCACCGTACGGAAAACTGGAACCGCGCCGAAGCGCTGGGTTAGTTTCGCACCCAACATCACGAACCCGGCGACGGCGAGCGAATACAGCACAATGCCGGTCCCAACCGTGGTTGGTGGAACATCGAAGCTTCGCACCATACCGCTCATCGCGACCGGTAACGAGGCCACGTTGAAAGACATAAGCGCCTGACCGAGCGCGATCGCGATCATGGGTGCCCAGGAGCCAGTCGTTTCGGCGGGTGCGGGGTTTGCCGTGGCGCTCATGTTCAAGGCCTTTGCAGTCGATAGACGGAAACGTGATTTCGGCTGGATGCGGTGTCCGGACGAACGCCGGGTTGCGTGCAGTTCGGGCCGCCGGCGTCAGTCAGCGGGGGCGGACACGAACAGGTCGAGCCCAAGGCGTTCCGACAGGGAGCGCGCTGCCAGGACGCCGCGCACGCTGTTGCCTTCGGGGTCGAGCGGGGGGGAGAAACTGCCGAACCCGCCTTTCCCCGGAGAGACGGCGACGATGCCGCCGCCGATGCCGCTCTTGCCCGGAACACCAATGTCGCAGAGCCAGTCGCCCGAGGTCTCGTACAAGCCGGCTGTCGCCATGACGGCAAGCGCGTAACGGCAGGCTGTCGCATCCACCACCCTCTCGTGCGTCAGCGGGTTAACCCCGCCGTCGGCAAGCGTCGCTCCCATCGCCGCCAGATCGTGCGCGGTGACCGAAAGCGAGCACTGCTTCGTGTACAGATCCACCGCTTCGAGCGGGTCGCAATAGATGCGGCCGCGGGAGTGCAGCAGATGGGCGATGCCGCGGTTGCGGAAGTTCGTCTCGGTCGCGGAGGCGTAGACCTCGGCATCGAGCGCAAGATCGCGTCCGGCGAAACGCGATAGGCCGTCGAGGATGAAGCGCCAGCGCGCCTCCGGCCCATCGCCCGGGACCAGGCTGGTCGTCGCGATGGCCCCGGAATTGACCATCGGGTTGGTGCGGCCATCGGAACTGACCTCGATCGCGGCGAGCGAGTTGAAGGCCATGCCAGTCGCGTTGGCGCCGACACGGGAACGCACCGCGTCCCAACCGATCGCCTGGCAGACGAGCGCCAGCAGAAATGGTTTGGATACGCTCATGATCGTGAAAGGGTGTAGGGCGTCGCCGGCTTCGTAAACCCCGCCACTGGTTGCCACGACGCTGAGACCGAACAGCGCGGGATCGGCGCGGGCGAGCGCGGGGTAAACCTGCGACACTTGGCCATCCGTATTGTGAGCGTACTGGGCGAGCGTCTCGGCCAGGATAGCTCCGACATCGCCCGGGTCCGGCAAATGACCCGTCGAGACATAGGGCACGGTGCCGCCGCTTGCCGGGGTCGTTATCATGTCCGTTCCTTCCCTTTCGGGCTTATTCCCCTATGTTGGTAATCTTGTCAAATTTCCATGTCGCGGTAATCGAGTAAAAGAAATCCCGCGACCGGTCGGCAAGGCCCTAACTCCACATCCGATCCTCTACCGAATTCACAAAAATTACATCATGATGAATTTTTGTAATTGCTCACCCCGCCCCGGCAACTGCCTTTCCTGCCTTGGGTGCTGACAGCACGAACCGCACGGTATCGAGGACCGAAGCGCGATTGGCCTTGGCGGTGCTGACCACGGAGCGGAAGGCGGCGTAGGTTTCCGCCCCCCACTCGCATCGGAAGCCGTTTGTCACCTTGTGGAAGATCACGCTTGGCCGGATATGCCGTTCGGAGACGTTGTGGTGTACGGCACGTCCCGCCGGGTCATGAACACGAACAGATGACCCCGGTTGGCGAGCATGCGTTTGTGCAGCTTGCGTCCAGGTTCCCCTATGGGGACCGCGGCCATGATCCGGTCGAGCCGGCGATCTAGTGCCCCGCGTCCTTGATTCCGCGGCCAATCTCTGACTCGATGGCTCCGCCCCCAACATCGGAGCGGATTCGTGGCCAGGAAAGAGATCGCCGTCAAAAAATACGTCGTGACGCTCAGCGGGGAGGAACGTGAGCAGCTGATTTCAACGATCAACAAAGGCAAGCACCCCGCGCGGCAGTTGCTGAGAGCGCGCATCCTGCTAAAGGCCGACGCCTCGGACGCCGGCGACGGATGGAGCGACAGTCAGATCGCCGCCGCGCTGGAAACCAGTGTCGACACCGTTGCCAGAACCCGTCAGCGCCTGGTCGAGGGAGGGCTTGAACGGGCGCTGAGGCATCAACATTCACCGGCTTCCGCCCGGCAACGCATCTTTGACGGAGCGGCCGAGGCGAAATTGATCGCACTGACTCTGTCGCCGCCGCCCAAAGGCCGGGCGAAATGGAGCTTGCGGCTACTGGAGGACAAGGTCGTGGAATTGAACATCGTCGATCGGGCCAGCGACAACACAATTGGCCGTACGCTAAAAAAAACCTCCTCAAACCGCATCTGAAGACGCAGTTCGTCGTCCCGCCCGAGGCCAGCGCGGCCTTCGTGGCCAACATGGAAGACGTATTGGAGGTTTATCATCGGCCGCGCGATCAGGACTGTCCCGTGGTGTGCCTGGACGAGACGTCGAAACAATTGATCGCTGAAATCCGCGTGCCAATACCGGCGAAGCCGGGGCGGACCACGCGATACGATCATGAGTACCATCGAAATGGTACCGCCAATCTGTTCATGCTGTTCGCGCCCCTGGAAGGATGGCGGCATGTCGAGGTGACCGGCCAGCGTACCGCGGTGGACTTCGCGCGCATCCTCAAGGAAGTATCCGGCACGCATTTTCCAAACGCACCGAAAATCGCACTCGTGCAGGACAATCTCAACACCCACAAACCGGCCTCACTTTATGAGGCGTTTCCCGCCGCCGAGGCACGCCGCCTCGTCGAGCGGTTCGAGTGGCACTACACACCCAAACATGGCAGTTGGCTGAACCTAGCGGAATCCGAACTCAGCGTCCTGTCGTCTCAATGTCTCGATCGGCGAATTCCAGACAAGCCGGACCTGGCCGATGAGATCGGCGCGTGGGTAACTGATCGAAACAAGAACCACACCAAAGCCGACTGGCAATTCACGACCGGCGATGCCCGGGTCAGGCTGAAGAGGTTATACCCAGCGTTATGAACGACTCGAGGCACTAGTAAGAGGGGCAATAGTCTGGCCGCCTGCCTCGGTCAGGCGTATCGAATTCGCCCTCGGACGTAATGGTCGAGCGCCGCGATGACCACATGCCCCACCATCTTGAGCCTGTTTCCCAGACAGTTCAAGACCGGAACGCCCACCTCGCCACACGTGTTGGTCAGACCGGAAAATGCATCGCGGCAATCGCGGCCAACATCGCTTCGTGTCCCGGCGCTGACCTTCCGCCGCGTGACGTTACAACGGATGTCGTTCTCGGAACCGTTGGTTGAGGTGGTGGACGCCGGCCCCGGCGACTGGCAAAAGGCGCGGACGCTTGTTGGGAGGGCACCGTGAACGCGCGCTACTGGACACTTGTCAAACGGCCCCCTCCGCCCTGGCCCGATGAGACCACCTTCGCGCTGAAGGACGCGCCGGTCCCGGCACCCGGCCCCGGCCAGGCGCTCACACGGACAATCTACGTCTCCCTCGATCCCTATCAGTGGGGCTACAAGCGCCGCGGCGAGGAGCCGGAGGGTGCGCCCTGCCACGCCCGCACGGTGTCACAGGTCGTGGAAAGCCGGATTGAAGGCCTCGTGGCGGGGGATTTCGTCTTCAACACCAACGGCTGGGCCGAGTACGGCTTGATGGGGGAAGGCGTCCCCCGGCCCGGCTACATGGTCCCCCGCAAGCTCGATCCCGCCCGCGGCAAGATCAGCCACGCCGTGGGCGTTCTCGGAATGCTCGGCCTCACCGCCTATGCCGGCATGGCCCTGCAGTGCGAGCCGAAGCCGGGTGAGACGGCGGTGGTGTCGGCGGCGTCAGGCGGCGTAGGGCAAATCGCCGGCCAGATCGCGCGGTTGAAGGGCTGCCGCGTGGTGGGCATCGCCGGACGCGAGGACAAATGCCGTTATGTGGTGGAGGAGCTCGGCTTCGACGCCTGTATCTCGCGCCTGTCACCCAGTTTTGCCCAGGACCTGAAGGCTGCCTGTCCGGACGGCATCGACATTTATTTTGAGAATGTAGGCGGGCCGGTGTTCGACGCGGTGCTGCCGTTGTTCAATCCAGGCGCGCGGATGACGATTTGCGGATTGATCGCGCATTACGGCGATGCCCCCGGGGAGGATGCCAAAGCCCAGGAGCGCCGCCGCGCCGAAGCGCGCGGCGTGGCTGTGCGGGACCTCTCCGTCGGCACGTATGTGGCGGATTGGCACGACACGTTCCTGGCCGAGATGGCCCCTTGGGTCGCGTCTGGCGAGGTCCGTTACCGCGAGTATATCCGCGAGGGATTTGAGGTCATCCCCACCGCCTTCGCCGAGATGCTGCGCGGCGAGAACTTCGGCAAGACCCTGGTCCGCGTGGCGCCGGATCCGACTCTCACATCGGGACGCGGCTGACCTCATCTCGATCGAGCTGGCAGCGTGAGAATGTCCCGGTCCGCCGCGGATTGCCTCCTGTCTTGACCGGGGAGTGCGGGCGCCTCACGCGGCGAACGCCCCAGGCATCAACTGGCGTGCCTGGTAGGCGCCAAACCGCCGGCGCCTCGTTCAAGAAGGGCCGCGCGCCACCTGGCGGCTGGCCACGCCGTTGAGGCCGGTCGCAGCCGTCAGGGGCCCCACCAGGAGCCGATGTCAGCCCCTCGCCAGGTTCACGATGTCGCGCGCGGTGTCTCGGCTGATGTCCGGGCAGCACGAGATGAAAATCTCCGTGGCATGGACCGTTCCCATCACCTGGCGGCAACGGGCGTGCACGCCGCTTCGCAGCAGTAAACGATAGAAGTTGATCCCCTCATCGCGCAGCGGATCGCATTCGTTGACACTTATCACCACCGGCGGAAGGCCCTTGACGTCCTCGGCCTTGGCAAAGCCGGGCCACGCCAGCGGATCCCGCGCATGGAAGGCCTCGATGCCATAGCCCATGGCACCGCGATTGTGGTGGGTACTGATAAGGATGCCCTCGTTCTCGGTCGAGGAGGGGCTCTCCGGCAGCGGCCACTTACCAGCGATGTAGGGACAGAGGGCGTAGAGGCCCTGGACAAGGCCGATGCCGCCGTCCCGGAGCAGCTTCATCCCGGCCGCCAGCGTCAGATTGCCGCCACCGCTCTCGCCGGCGACGATGACACGGTTAGGGTCGATGCCCAGTTTCTCCGCGTTGGCGTGGACCCACTTCAGGCCCGAGACACAATCGTTGAGACCGGCTGGATAGGGCGCGACTTCCGTCGCCGTGGAAGCGCGAACCGCGTTGCGGAAATCGACCATGGCCACCGCCGCGCCTTGCGCCGCGATCATTCTGCCCCAGGCTCGGTAATTGCCGTAGTAGCAGGACATCGTTGCCATCCCGCCGCCGTGAATATAGTAGACGCACGGAAGGATCTTACTGTCCGCCGGGCGGATGAACTGGATGTTGACTGAATTGCCATCGGGCGAGGATGTGAATCGCTCGGTACGGACACTCAGCCCCGAGGACGGCGCGATCTCTTCCGTATCCATGGCATCCAGGAACGCCTTCATGCCTTCGGCCCTGGCAGTCACCGGCGCGGTCGCTTGTTCCGCGAGAATCTCCTCGCGGTTCGCGACGCTCGCGGGCGCCGGAAGCTCAAACGTGGCGAACACCGCCTTGATACGGGGATCGATCCGCGGATCCAGTGCAAGCTTTGAAGCCAAGACTTCCTCCTATATTTTGACGGCGCATCGTGGGGTTCTGTCAGTGATCGCGCCATTGATCACGATTTTCGAGAGCATGCAAAATCGTGGGAACCTGGGTCCGCGGTGGCGATCTGAGACCGGCGTTCAGGCGGGGGTATCCCGGCCTCCGCCCCGCAAATCACAGCATGGGCCCCCAGCAGCGACATGAAAATTCCCACAATTTCGCATG
>Ga0302322_100001901_pt1 | contig 17454 bp, 22 predicted proteins | sample Fen_T0_2_FD_203757 | JGI IMG/M metagenome (GOLD analysis project Ga0302322, IMG submission 203757) | Peat permafrost microbial communities from Stordalen Mire near Abisko, Sweden - Fen_T0_2 | ecosystem: Environmental > Terrestrial > Soil > Wetlands > Permafrost | place: Sweden: Abisko... | reverse complement strand
AGGAGATGAACGTTTCAACCACACTCGCGTCACCACGGAAGTCATAGCTCCACACATGATCAAGGATCTGAGCCTTCGACACGACCCGCTCGGCGTTGCTCAACAAGAACCGCAACAGGCTGTACTCGGTCGGCGACAGATGAATGTCCATGTCCCCACGCGTGACGCGGTGCCGGTCATCGTCCAAGACAACGTCACCGTACTGGAGACGTACCGGCGCTGCTGACGACCCCGACCCCTGCGTGCGACGGCTCAGCACAGCCCGAACGCGCGCGACCACCTCTTCCAGACTGAACGGCTTCGCCACGTAGTCGTCCGCCCCGACCCCGAAGCCGCGTATCCGGTCGGCCACGTCGTCACGGGCGGTGAGGAAGATGACGCCAGCGTCATGACCCCCACCGACCAGGGTCCGGCAGACGTCATACCCAGTCATGTCGGGCAACATCACGTCGAGCAGCAGCAGATCGGGCTGCCAACTAGCGACCTCGGCCAACGCGTCCTTGCCCGTACCAGTGCTCCGCGTATCCAAGCCTGCACGAGTAAGACCAGCGACCAACACATCACTGATGTACGGCTCGTCCTCGACCACCAGTACCCGAGGGGAACCCGGTGAGACAGGTGACAAGGCCACGGCCCACTCCTTCCACGCTCGCCGGGCCAACGCTCGCCCCTCAACCTGTTGGTTACCTGAAGAAGACCTTGCGGTTTGCCAAGAGCTACCCACGTGACCGCCTTCTGGCCGCAGGCCACAGCTGGGGCGCGTAGGTCAGCTCGGGGTACTGGTCCGGTCTTGGGGTCCTTGTCCTTCCTTCCCCCACCGCGTTCTTCCGGGAAGGAAGGGTAGGAGCAGGCGCCGCGCATAGTGCCTCAGGAGTCTCGGCGCGGTTGATCGGCCGGTGGCGCTACGGTCCCGGCAGGCCGTAGCCACCGTGAGCGGAAGGAGCCACCCGTGCTGAAGCAGGTCGCGGAGGGTGTGCTGATCCACGAGAGCGAGTTCTGCCAGAGCAACGCTGTTGTCGTGCAAGGCCGGGCTGGCGTGTTGCTCATTGACCCCGGGGTGCTCGGCGACGAAATGGACTGCCTCGCGAACGACTTGTCCGAGTCGGGCCAGACCGTCGTCGCAGGCTTCTCGACGCATCCTCACTGGGATCACCTGCTCTGGCACGCCAGGCTCGGCGCGCCGTCCCGTTTCGGCACGGCACGCTGCGCGGCGACCGCCCGAGATCGGCTGTCGGACGGGATCGACGCACGTCGGCTCGGCATCCCCGAGCAGGTACCGCTGGACTTGCTCGGCCTCATTGCCGGCTTGCCCGCCGAATCTGCGCGGATTCCGTGGGAAGGCCCTCACGTCCGGATCATCGAGCATCAAGCGCATGCCCCGGGTCATGCGGCGTTGTGGATCGAGGAATGCGGGGTGCTCGTCGCCGGCGACATGCTTTCTGATGTCCTGATTCCGATGCTCGACGTCAACGGCACCGCTGACCCGATCGAGGACTATCTCGCCGCGCTGCGGCTGCTCGAGGGCGTTGCGGGCGACGTCGATGTCCTCGTCCCCGGCCACGGGTCTGTCGGCGGAGCTGATCAGGTACAGGTACGGATCGACCAGGATCGGGCGTACGTGCACGCCGCGCGTGACGGCCATGTTGTCAGCGACCCGCGCGTCGGTGCGTCGGCCAAGCCCGGATGGGAGTGGGTGAGCGACGTGCACGCGGGGCAACTTCAGCGCCTCGCCCGAAGAGGCGAGCACGCCTGACGATGCCGCGGCGGTGCCTGGTCAGCCCGGGTATCCGTCGAAGGCGTACGGGGGCAGGATCTGGCGCCCGAACATCGCCTGGCGCTCGAGCGTGCTGAGCCGCGCGATGTCGGCCACCTCGTTCCAGGACTCGCGGATCGTGGAGACCTGCGCGTCGATGATCTCCTTGGCCCGCGCCAGGGTGAGGCCGTACTCGCCGGCGGCGTTGGCCATGGTGATCAGGCGGGCGTCGCGTGCCCCGGCCGGCGGTGTCGCCCACGTCTTCTGCCCCGAGGTAGCGCTGGAGCGTGCACCGTGGTCTTGCTCCTCGAGGTCGATCCGATCGGACTCGTCCGCCGGAAACGGGGGGGAGGGGCACGACTCCTTTGGCTTGCCCAGTGCGTCAACGACCGTCCCAACGAGGCCTCCCGAAAGATGGATGATTGGGAGCGGCTGCATATCCTGCGGTTCATGACAACTGGTGACCTGTACCTGCCGGTGCTGTCCGATGGCGTTGTCTGCATCCGACCCTTTGCCGCGACTGACGCGGCGGCACTGGTGGACATGTGGTCCGACCCCACGATCCGCGCGCGCAACACGGTCCCCGAACCATCAGAGCACGCCGCACTGCAGTGGATCGCGGGTCACGCCGCAGCGGCTTCGTCCGGCGAAACATGGGAGTGGGCGTTGGTTGATGCGGAGACGGATCAGCTTGCCGGCCGCCGCGCGCTCAAGGCCATCAACTGGGGACATGGACGTGCCAGCTCCGCGTGCTGGGTGGCGCCGGGGTTTCGAGGCCGTCAGTTCGCGGCTCGCTCTCTTCGGCTCGCGGCAGCGTATGCGTTCGCTCGAGGCTTGGTGCGTGTGCAAGCAGAGTGTGAAGCCGACAACGCGGCAAGCCTCCGCAGCGTCCGCTCCGCCGGTATGCGACACGAAGGGACCCTCCGCTCGTTCTTCGTCTCGAACGCTGGCGCGCACATGGACGCGGAGATGTTCGGGCTGCTCGCCGATGACTTGGCGGACGCCCCCGCGTTCCGCTCGTCCTAGTTCGGAAGTGGGTCCGGGCGAGCGACTTGCCAGGGCTTGGGAACGGTTCGACTTCCGGGAAGGTGGGGACGATGAAGGCGATGGTCCACCACGAGTACGGCGCGCCCAAGGACGTTCTGCGGCTCGCCGAGGTCGAGACTCCGGTAGTGCCCCTGGGCACACTCATTCAGTCCTACGGGGACGGCGACCGCTGGTTCGGGCCCGTCGGCAGCACCTGTTCGCTGCATCGGGTCTTGACCGGCGTTGACGAGCACCGCCCCGCACTCGGATCGGCGTCATCCCAACGGCCGGACAGGTGATCCCCTCACGAGGAGCCAGATCCCCACGACCAGCTCGAAGGGCATGTAGGCGACGTACAGCAGGATCGGGGGCTGCACGCCGCCGTCCCACACGTCGATCAGGGTCGCGACACAGACCAGGGCCACCGATCCGAGACCCCAGACGCCCAGCCAGCGCGGGACGAACCGCGTCCGGATGAACAGCGAGTACCAGAGCACCGCACCGACGCTTGCGAAGAGCATGCCGACGGCTGCTGCGTGTTCGTGCAGGTCGAAGGCGAAACTCCCGACCGCGATCTGGGGCGCAGACACCACCGATCCAATGCCGACGCTCGTGCCACCGAGGTCGAGCAACGCGTACAGGCCGAGCATGCTCACCGCGAGAACCGTCGCCTCCGCGAGCCAGAGCGAGAAGGCTACGGTCGCGACCCACCGAACGGTGCCGCGCAAGGCGACATAGAGCAGTGACGTCAGGGCAATGATCCCGATGCTGGTGGCCAACTCGAGCAAGACGACGACGCGGAGCCGCAACGCATCCGCACCCGCGGCGGCGATCGCGTGTGCCGCGTCGCCCGACAGCATCGAGCGCGACAGGAGCCCGGCAGCGAGGCTGGTACAGAACTGGACGACGAACGCGGCACCGACGTAGCGCGGGACCGACGCGTCCGATGAGGGGGTCATGACGAACGTCCCCACCAGGTGCTGGGACTACTTCTTGGGGGTACCTGGCATGGTCAGCGAGCGGTCCGCGCTACGGACGACGCTGCGCAGGAAGTCGTACTGGGTCGTGACGAGCTTGTCGGCCATGTCGAGAGCGGCATCAATGACGCTCTCCCGTCGTGACGGACGGTCGCCCAGCGCGGGGATCACTTCGTCCACCGTGTCGACGAACTTGCGCACTGCGTCGATCGCGGCACGCTGTCCGGCCTCGACTGCCTTCAGAACGTCGGCGGACAAGTCTGCCGTCCGGTCCACCGCAGCCTTTCGCTGCGACGTCGTGCTCTTCTTGGCCGTACTTCTCTTGGCCGTCGTCTTCTTGGTTGTTGTCTTCTTGGTCGGCTTGCGGGTTCGAGCAGCCGACGCCTTCGCCGTCTTGGCGGTGGTCTGAGCCATGATCGCGCTCCTCGGGTTGACTCCGAACTCCTGCAACGAACTGGTCCTGTGAGCCAACTCAGCCAGCCCGCCGGATGAGCAAGCAGCCCACCAATGCCATCGAAGCAGGTGCGTGACCCCCGCCGACAGAGGCCAACGTCCCTGGCCCGGAGTCAGCGCGGATGCCAGGACGAACGAGGTCGCCTGAATCGCGCAGTACTGGGCTGGTGGGGCACGATGACACGGTGAGCAGTCGAAGGTCCGTCACTGTTGTCGTCGCGGTCGTGGTCGCGCCGATTGTCCTTGCTGCTTGCTCTGGTTCGGGCTCCGGTGCGCTCTCGTCAGCGGTGAGCAGCCTGTCGAGCCGGTCTCCGAGTGCCAGCGTGGCCCTGCCGACGGCCGGACAGTCGAGTCCCGTCTTCACCCGCACCGCCACGTCGACCCCGACTCCGACCCTCACCCCAACCCCGACTCCAACTCCCACGAGGACGTCCCAGCCGACGGTGGCCGAGACCGCCACCGCCCCTGCCACTGCCACCCGGACCGCCACCGTGACGTCGGCTCCCACGCCGACTCCGACCTCGTCCGCAGTGATGCCTCCTCCCACGTCCTCCGTTACCGCGACCCCGGCCGGCGAGGCCTCGAGCACGGACTCCTCGTCGACCTGGCTGTGGCTGTTGCTCGGACTGGTCGCGGTGGTGGCCGTGGTGGTCGCGTTCGTGCTGTCTGGCGCACGACGCAAGCGGGCGGCGTGGCGCTCCTCGGTCGAGAGCGTCTTCGCTCGCGGGAGCCTGCTGGCCGACTCGCTGACATCGGACCTCATGGCCGGCGATGGCTCAGAGACCGCGGACCAGGCCGCCCGCCACGATGCGGACCTGACGGCCTTCATCACCCAGGTGACGCCGTTGCCCACGGAAGCGCCATCTGATGCCGTCCGGCCGTCGGCACAACGGGTGCTGGACTCCGCCCAGGCGGTTCAGCGCGCACTCACCCAGATGCGCGTCGCCCCTGTGTTGGACCGGCCAGGCGCCCAGGAGGGTCTGGGCACACACCTCGGTGGCCTCCGGGCGGCCCTGGCCGACCTGCGCGCCACCACGACGCGCGGCTGAACCCGGTTTCGCCAGGCCCACCGGCGCGCCTCATCGGCAATGCAGTGGACGGGGTTCTGACGGTCAAGCAACTCGCAGGGGTGCGGCAGTCGCCGCGGTAGATTCCGTGCTGCTGACCGGGCTCACCTCATGCGGATGAGACCCGACGGGGACAGCTCTCGTGCTGCACCAGGTCGATTGCGTTGAGCCGCACGAAGTCGTCCGGCTGAATCCACGTGAGACACCGAGGACAGATCGCATCGGCGTCCACGTGCAGGGCGGAGTCCCCGAGACCGCCAGGAGGCGCCAGCTCGATGAGGGCAGGCAGCCTCACCTCGTCCATCTCGTCGACGGCGCGCCGGTACATCCAGGCACAGTCGCACATCATCGGTACCGGTGCGGCCTCCGGTCGGTCACGATCCGATGGCGAACCGGTCACGGGGTCTGGGTCCGGCGGGCACCGGCACGATCTACGGTGGGCGGATGCGGCAGCGTGAGGTTCGCACGTTGGCACCGATCGCCGAGGCTCCGGAGGTGGGCCGGTGGCTCTCGGCGATGCAGGACGGACGCCGCGACACGCTGCGTGAGCTCGAGGACGTCTCGGAGGACATGATCGACGTCCGGCCGGCGCGGGGTGAGAACAGCATCGGGACTGCGCTGTACCACGTCGCCTTGATCGAGGCCGACTGGCTGCTCGACGACATCTTCGGCGTCCCGCTCAGCGAGTCGGAACTGGCGCCTTGGTTCCCGCTGGCGGATCGCGACTCCGGGGGCCAGTTGACCGACGTCACGGGCGAGTCGCTGGCCGTGCACCGGCGACGCCTAGCGGCCGTTCGGGAGGACTTGATCGAGCGGCTCAGCCCGATGTCGGTCGACGACTTCCACACCCCACGAGCGCGCGAGCGTTACGACGTCTCCCCGGCCTGGGTCGTCCATCACCTGCTCCAGCACGAGTCCGAGCACCGTGCCGAGATCGGGTGGGTGAAGCGACACGTAGCGTCCGGGTAGGGGCCGAACCGCTCGACGTCAGCAATTCGCAGGTACGCAACCGCACAGACGAGATGGAGGAGGAGCAATGGTTCTGGGAATCGGCGGCTTCAGCGGGGGCAAGGCCGGAGGGCCGGCGTACGAGATCGAGGTGAACGAAGGGTCGGTCAACATGCACCACTTCACCAAGGTGGCGAACGAGCGGGCCGCGAACGGCTACCGCATGGCTCATGTGTACAGCCAGGACCGCAACACGATCGTGGTCTGGGAGCGCAACGGCTGATCCGACCGGTGGGCTCGGACAAGACGCTCAACCGGTGACGAAGATCTCGAGAGCGATCACGTAGAGGCTCACGGTCGCCATCGCGATTCCTGCGGCAGCGCGAGGTGCGAGCCCGTTACGGCGCCACGAGATGACGCCCGCGACGAGGGCGCCAACGCCGGCGACGATGGCGACGAACGACAGGATCGTGGTCAGCAGGGCAGCGACGAGCCCGAGCCCGAGGGCGACGACGGCGCTGGCGCTCGTGCTGGTGCTGGCCTGTGCGGTGGAAGTGTGGACCGACATTGGTTTCCTCCTGCGGTTGTTCCGGCTCGGTGCCGGGCGTCCGTGACGCTGGCCTTCTCCGTCGCAGCGTGGACGGTGGGATCACTGCTGCGGCGGGCCCATGGCCGACAGGCTGAGCTCGAGGACCAGCAGGAGGCGGTCGTCGCAGCGGAGCGGGAGCGGATCTCACGCGAGCTCCACGACATCCTGGGGCACGCGCTCGCGGGCATCTCGCTGACTGCCGGCGCGACCGAGCAGACCGTGACCGAGCCGCAGGTGGCCGCCGCTTTGCGCCTGATCAACGCCACCAGCCGTGACGCCGCCACCGACGTGCGCCGACTCGTCGGGTACCTGCGTGAGGGCGATGCCGAGCCCGACACGGAGCCGCAGCCTTCACTCGAGAGCATCCCAGCCCTCGTCGACCGGATGCGCTCCGCCGGACTCGACGTCGACAGCCGGGTCGAGGGCGTGCCGGTCTCCGCGCCCGGTGGTCTGCAACTCGCGGCGTACCGACTGGTGCAGGAGGGTCTGACCAACGCGGCCAAGCACGCGCCCGGTGCGCGGTCGGAGGTGATCGTGCGCTGGCTGCCCGGACTCCTCGACGTCTCGGTGAGCACCAGCCCTTCAGCACACCCGCCTGACGACAGACAGGCATCGGGGACGGGGCATGGCCTCATCGGCCTTCGCGAACGCGTGGCCATGTACCAGGGCACGCTGGTCGCGGCCCCGACGCCTGAGGGCGGATTCGTCCTTCGTGCCGGATTCCCGCTGTGAGCGCCCTCCGCGTCCTGGTGGTCGATGACGAGGCCATCACCCGGCAAGGCGTACGGATGATCCTGGATCATGACGACGGGATCGAGGTGGTCGGCGAGGCGACCGACGGGGCCGAGGCCGTCCAGCAGGCCCGTGACCTGCTGCCAGACGTCGTGCTGCTCGACATCCGGATGCCAGGCATGAACGGGCTGGAGGCGATCGTCCCGATCGTCGCGACGGGCGCGCGGGTGCTCGTCCTGACGACCTACGACGTGGACGAGAACATGTATCGGGCCTTCCGTGCCGGCGCGAGCGGATTCGTCCTGAAGACCGCGCATCCTGAGGACCTCGTGTACGCCGTGCGTGTCGTTGCTCGCGGGGACGCCCTCGTCGAACCGGGCATTTCGCGGAGGCTGGTCGAGCGGTTCGTGGCCCGGACGCCGGACCGGCGGCGGGCGCCGTGGGTCGGTCGCCTCACCGAGCGGGAGAGCGACGTGCTCAAGGAGATGGCGCGTGGGTCGTCGAACGCTGAGATCGCGCGAACTCTGCACATCAGCGAAGCCACGGTCAAGACGCATGTGACAGCGGTGCTCGCCAAGCTTCAGGTGCGTGACCGGCTGCAGGCCGTCGTCGTGGCCTACGAGTCCGGCTTCGTCTCCGTCACCTGACGTTCGGGCGTTCCACGACGGCAGCCCCTGTCCTTCGCGTCTCTCCGGCGTTACGCTTCGCGCGGTTCGCGACTTCCAGCGACGTGTTGACCAAGCATGAAGGGCTCCGACATGTGGGCACAGCTCATCTCGATGCGGATGAAGCCGGGCAAGCAGCAGGAGCTGCCTGGCCTGTTCGAGCAGATGCAGGCGCTCGAGAAGCCTGGGTCTGGCCTGCTGCGCACGATGGCCATGCAGGATCAGAACGATCCGAGCGCGGTGTACGTCTTGGTCGTCTTCGACAGTGAGGAGAACGCCCGGGCCCGCGAGCAGGATCCGGCCCGTCAGGAGGCCATGAAACCCGCACAAGCGCTGATGGCGGAGTTGTTCGACGGCCCGCCGGAGTTCGTCGACCTCACCGTGCTTCAGGACGTGGCGCCCTGATCGCGTGAGGCTTCACGAGAGGTCGAGCTCGAGCACCAGTTCGCCCTGGTGCACCGCTCCGGTGGGTCGGAAGCCCTGCCTCAGGTAGAAGCCCCCGGGGGAGGCGGGACCTTGCCCGACCGAGGTGATCAGCACCCGTGCGTCGGCCCGCGAGCGCAGGTGCTCGACCGCCAACCGCAGGGCCGCACTTCCGTAGCCCCGCCCCTGGTGGCGCTGGTCGATGAGCAGCCGCCAGAGGTAGTAGGGGCCCAGGTACTCAGGGTTGGCCACGGTGATTCCGTCGCTCAGCATGACGAAGCCGACGGGCTCGTCGTCGGCGTACACGGCGCGGTACCACGGGCGGGCGTCCGGAGTCTCCGCGGCCTCGACGAGTGAGTCCGCGATGCCGGTGACGTAGTCGGACTGCACCTCGGTCACCGACAGCGCCTCGACTGCCGACCGGTTCGCGGACGTGATCTCCCGAAGACTCACGGTGGGGGTGGCGTTCGTCATGCCGACATCTTGACCTGAGCCACCGCGGTCAGACGAGTGGTTCCGGTCGATCCGCCCATGGCCGCTGGGCTGCGCGAGTGATCATGCTGGGCGTCGGCTTCAGGCGCGCGGGTCCCCGAGCCGATGGACCAGCATGGTCGACCGCCTGCGGATCCCTGGGTCCTGGCGGCTGCCCATGGCGGCCTGGCTGGTGGCCGTCGTGGGTTACGGCTTGGTCCTGACGGTCGTCGAGCTCGTTGGTCTTCGTCGGTTCGATCAGTGGCAGCTGGGTCAGATCCAGCGGGCGCTCGCCAGCGGCGACCTCAAGGCCGCCACGATGTGGAGCGCCAACGCTGAAGTGGCGATGGTCGTTCCGTGGACCGACATCGCCGCCTTCGTTGGGGTCGGAGCCTGCGTCCTCGCCGTCGCCTGGGCGGGGTACCGCTGGGTGGCCCTCAGTCTTCCGGTGCTGCTCGCGGTGATCACGTTCGGGCCGACGGTGGACTGGTACGGAGCCCAGCCGCAATACCTCGTCGCCCACCCGATCGGTGAGGGTGGCGGCTACAGCCTGTGGTCGGCCCTGGTTGCCGTGCCAGCGAGCCAGAACGTCACGATGCCTGCCTGGCCCTACCACGTCGGCAGCGTGGTGCAGCTCGTCGGGCTGCTGGTTCCGGTCCTGTTGACCCCTCAGGTGCGGGCCGCATCCTCTTGGCGCCACGTGCTTGGCGTCGCTTCGATTCCGATCGCCGTTGCGGCTTTCCTCGGCCTGGCAACGGCAGCGTCGATCGCGGGCTATGCCGACCTGTCGCCGGCTGTGCTGGCGATCATCGTCGTCCTCCTGGCCGGTCTGATCAGCAGCGGACGACGCGGCGTTGCCGCGCGCGTCGGTGCCGTCGTGCTCCCGGCGGTGCTGGGCGCTGCGATGTACCCACTGCTGTCTCACGTGACCTTCGGCTCCGCGGGCGATCTGCCCCCGTGGGCGTGGTTGGTGGTGTCTGCCCTCACCGTCGGCTGGTTCGCCGCCTTCGGACACCTCCGGGACGCAGCACCCATCCCTGCGCAGCTTCCTGCCTCGGAGTCGTCCACCGGGATGGTCTCCTCTGGGTAGCCTGCGCTCATGGCTAGCGCGAGGTACGACGCCGTCGCGGACTTCTACATCCAGGGTTGGCCGGACACGTACGACGACTCGGTGTCGGTGTCGTTGTTGTCGGTTCTGGGACCGGTCGAGGGCCTGAGCGTTCTCGACGTCGCGTGCGGCCACGGCCGGTTCTCCCGCGAGATCGCGCGTCGCGGAGCGGCACGTGTCGTCGGTCTCGACCTCTCGGTACGGTTGCTCGAGCGGGCGCGAGCGACAGAGGCCGAGGAGCCGCTGGGCGTTCACTACGTGTGCGACGACCTGGCGACGTCTCGTCAGCTCGACGACGAATCGTTCGATCGCGTCTCGTGCGCATTCGGGCTCTCCGACGTGGACGATCTGGCCCCTTCGCTCAGCAACGTGGCCCGGGTCCTGGCGCCTCGAGGGCGTTTCGTCTTCTCGATCCTGCACCCATGCTTCCCAGGCACCGCCGACGTCGCCGGCGCCTGGCCGCCGGACAGCCGCTACTACGACGAGCAGCGGTGGCAAGCCGACAGTCCGGAGTCGACGCTGCGGCAGAAGGTGGGGGCGAACCACCGGACGCTCTCGACGTACCTGAACGGCCTCACGGCATGTGGGCTCAGGGTGGACGCCGTCGAGGAGCCCGCTCCGTCCCCGGAATGGTCGGCCGCGCGTCCGACTGCCGCCCGACTCCCGTTGTACCTCGTCGTCGGGTGCACGAAGGTCTGAGTCAGCCCCGGTCCACGCCTGACGGTTGTTGGCTCAGGCGTGCTGCGTTCCCCGCTCGTCGAAGCTCATGGCACGTTGCAGGGCCGCAGCCCGCAGAGTCTCCGGGATCTGGACCGGCCCGCCGACCCGTTCCGCGTTGATCCCCGCCTGTGCGGCCTCCTCGACGACCCCGCCGACCAGGATCGCCAGGTCCGGTGAGCGGTGGAAGACCAAGACGCCGTGGTTGGCCAGGAGCACGGCGGGGACTCCGGGCACGACGGCGGATCGGATGTTTGCCACCGCCTCGTCGGATCCGCGTGGCCCGTAGCCGGCCACCGGCACACCGCTGGGCAGGCCGAACATCGCCAGCGCCTCGGTCCAGCACCCGATGGGTCGGTGAGCGACCGCGTAGGCGGTGGCGTACGGCGAGTGGGTGTGGATCACGCACCCGACCTCGGCGCTGTCGGCATACATCGCGGTATGCATCGCGACGACGGCACCCTGGATCGGGGGAAGCTGCCCCTCGAGCAGCGCTCCGTCCAGACCGACCCGAACGACGGCCGACCGCGGATGGTCGTGCAGCGAGGGTGCGGCGGTGTAGTACATCTCCTCCGCGCCGGGGACCCGGATACTGACGTTGCCGTGACCGTTCGCCGAGATGGCCCCGCTGGCGACCACTCGTTGAGCGCAGTCGATCACCTGGTCGACCAGATCGTTGTCCACGAGTCCTCCAGAGCCGACCGCCACTTCGACCGGGCGTCGTCTGCCCGGCAGTATGCCGCTAGGTCGTCGACGAGGCGCGGACGGTGTCGCTGGTGTCCCCTTTGCAGAGCGGGGTTCGGGTGACGCGCGCGTAGAACCTGCCGTGACGAAGGCCGGTGGTGCCGGTCGACCACTTGTAGCGAGAGCCGCTGAGCGACGAGATGTCGCTGGCCATCTTCTGGTCGACGCTGGGGTCCTGCGCGGACCCGACCTGCTTGTAGAGGGTGACCTTGCGTCCGTCCGCGCACTGCTTGGGTCGAGGGCTGGTCAGGTAGCCCCAGAACTCGCCGTTCTGGGTCCGGATGGTGACCGTGGTCTCGGCGCGGGCGCCGGTGGTGCCGACGCTGGCGATGGCGGGCGCGGCCAAGCCTCCGACGAGGCCGATCGCGGCAATCAGGGGGAGCAGTTTCGGCGTCACAGCGCCTCCCTTCCTTGGGGCAGCGCAAAGGTGCACTGTGCTCAGGTGATACGCCTACCTTGACCTTTGGTCAACCACGAGCGGTGACATCGGCGTCCACTGCTGCGACGACCACGACCACCAAGAACGCGGCGACACCCCTTGATCGACTCATCATCACTGCGGAACCGGGTCAGGCTTGGAGCCCAGCGGCTCCGTTCTGTGGCGTGCTAGCCGCTCCCTCAGCTGTCCATGACGGTGCCGTGCAGGATGATCTTCGGATCGGTCGAGTCGGTCGACGACCACGACTGGCGCAGCCGCACGAACTCGTCGCCTTCGGTGATCCCGTCGGTGACGGTCGGGATCCGCAGCGTGGCGGAGGTCTGGCCGGGGTCGATGTTGATGCCCAGGCACCACAGTCCCGAGGCCGACAGCGGTTTAGGCGCCGCGGGAACGCGGCCGCAGTGCTTCAGCCAGCGCGCGGGCACGTCGTCGGTGGCGAGTTCGGGTGGGGTCCGAGTCGGCTTGGCCCGGAACCCCATGGACAGTCCGACGTTCGACGGCTCCGACAGTGTGAAGGTCCACTTCAGCGGAGAACCCTCAACCGTCGACGCCGAGCGGGTGACCGTGAGCGTGGGACTGGGATCGTCGTCGAGCACCGTGAATGTCGCCAGGTAGTTGCCGGTCGACACGCCACTGATGGCCTTGAGGAGCACCTGGTAGTTGAGGTCGTAGTCGTCGACGGTGTTGCCGCTCACCGGAATCGGCAGGTCGAACCCGGTGTCCCCGGGGTGCAGCGTCACGGTGGCGTCGATCGGCTCGTTCGTGCCGGTCGAGTCCGACGCCTCGACCCAGAACTTGGCCGACGTGTGGATCGTCCCGGTCAGCGACACGTGGACGTACTCCGTATGCGGCCCGGCATTGCCTTCCTGGACGGTGGCGTCGCTGACGTTCACCTGGGGCAGGTGGATCGCCGGCACCGGCGCCAACCCGGACCGCCAGCCGTGGGCGTCGAGCACCCACACGCGCCCGGTCGGACTGCGTGGCAGCAGCGAGATCGAGCTGATCTGGCTGACGTCGACTCCGGCGGCCGCAGCGGCTGCAACCGGGACCCGGACCGTCTGCGCCCACACCTTGCGTACCCAGGTGGTGCCGGGCAGGGCCGTGACCACCGACGCCGGCCAGGTGAAGCGGTGGCCGTTGCCGTCCCGTACCTGGATCGCGAAGCGCGCCAGCGGCTGCTTCGGGTCCTCGGCGAGCCTCAGCTCCAGCTGCTTCGACGAGCTCAGGTCGGCGCTACCGGTGCTCACCGTCGCGCGTCCGCCCGACGAGGTCCACGACGTGCGCCACGCGTACGGGGCCGGGTCGCGGAACGAGTACCACATGGAGAGGAAGTGCGGGACGCTGAACCGTGGGGCGCAGGACTGGGTCTGCTTCGGCTGGAAGCCGGCGCACACGTCGCTGACCACACTGCCCGTGCTCGTGGCCGAACCACCCGATTCGGGCAGGTAGACCGGCGTGCGGTTCGCACCCAAGGCAGCCGAGTGCACGACGGCCGCCTTCGCAGACGCCACGCGGGCGCGCGATCCGTCGAGCAGAGGCAGCACGCCGGTGTCACCGGCGGCGAACAGATGAACTCCGGCCGCCTCGTACACGGCGCCCACGCGGCGCTGCTGCGACGCGGTGAGCCGGGTTGGCGCATGCGTGCCGCAGGTCGGGTCGCGGGGATCGCCCCAGTCGTCCCACGACGGCGCCTGCGACACCCCAGGCGTCCACTCCCGGTTGAAGAAGTTGTGGTCGGCGCCCATCACCATGACGGCGCTGCGTAGCGCCGGGTCGGTAGTGATGTCGCGCCCGCGGTCGACGAACTGCTGACCCTGCAGGTCGGACACGTCGCCGTCGCAGTAGGGAAGCAGCACCTCGGTGGGAACGCCGGAGGCCACCTGCTGCCCGAAGTCCGTCGGTCCGATCAGCACCTGGCCCGCGATGTGCCACGGGTTGGCGGGGACGCTGTCGATGGCGGCCCGGTTGACGCCCTCGCCGCCGCGGGAGTGACCGATGAGCACCACGTGTGACAGGTCCACGGCGCCGACGAGGTGGTCACCGAACGGGGCCCCGCCGGTGGTCGCCCACTGCGCCCAGTCCTTGAGGTGCTGACGGACCAGGAGCGACCGGGCTTCTGCGCCACCGTCGGCCAACAGGTAGTCCTGACCGTTGATCCCATTGGCGGATATGGACACCGTGACGTAGCCCTGCGAGGCCAGCAGCCGCTGGGTCTCGAGGTAGCCCAGGTAGCTCGGGATCGGGCTCCAGCTCGGCCGACACGGCCAGTCCCCCGACGACCGGTGGCCCTTGTAGCAGGTGGAGTGTCGGCCGTGGAGGAACACGACCAGGGGCCGTGCTCCGGGTGCGCCGACCGGGCGCACGACCCGGCCCAGCATCTCCACCGGTGCTGGGAAACCGGCGATCGGCAGGGACGCCAGCGTGTAGTTCCTGGACGTCGTCGCATAAGGACCACGCACGCCCGGGTCGTCGGCGAGCAGCCGGGTCTGTTGGCGCCAACGGGCCGGCGAGACACCGGGAGCCGGGGTCGTCGACTGGCGTGGTTGCACAGCGCGGGTCGCGTCCAGACGCGTCGTTCCCTGCCACACCTGCAGGCCGCTCAGGTCGGCACCAGGGAGTGAGTCGAGGACGAGGGTCAGGGTCTGACCGTCGGCGGAGATCCGGGGGGAGCCGAGGGCGCTTCCGGCATCGACGAACACCAGCCCGGCGTCGGTGACGCGGACCGGCGACGGTGCCCGCCACGACAGGCGCGCGCGACCGTCCTTGGTTCCGACGAGTGACCAACCAGGAGGGAGGTGGACCGCTGCCGGTGCGAACGCACGGCTCGACAGACGCAGTGCCGCATCGGATCCGGTCGCCCCGGCGGAGGGAAGGCCGAGGGCCAGCAGGGCCATGGTCGCCGCGATCGCGGTGAACGATACCGTCAGTGGTCGACTCATGCGCCGCATGGCGTCTCCGTCCCTGGTGCGCGCGGTCGAACCTCCAGGGAAGCGAGGTCCGGGCGAGCGCTACGTGTGTACGCCACCATCCTCTCGGTTGGACGGCCAGCGCCACCCCCGCGTTCCCCACTTGTGACCGCGGTTGTGCGAATGAGCCTGTTCCGGCAGTCCCCGGCACTGGGCCTACGGTGGGGCGGGTGAGCCCGACGCCGCCGGTCCCACCGGTCCCACCGGTGCCCCCGCCGGAACCCACGATGAGCGGGCTGCCCGGAGCGGTGGAGCGACAGGTCCTCACCCGTCAGCGTGGGTTCGACGTCCTTCAGAGCCGGCACTGGTGGATCGGGTTCCCGATGGCGGTGATGAAGAAGTACTCCGACGACCAAGCGAGCCGCCAGGCGGCGTTGCTGACGTACTACGGGTTCCTGAGCATCTTCCCACTCGCGCTGGTGTTCGTGGCGGTGCTGTCGGCGGTGCTGCAGAACAATCCGGAGCGGGTCGACCAGATCCTCGACCAGCTGGTCTCGCCGCAGTACCAGCAGACGGTGCTGGACGCATACCACAGCCTTCCGTCCAGCGGTCTCCCGCTGTTCATCGGCCTGGTCGGCCTGTTGCTGTCCGGGCTGGGGGCTGCCTTCGCCGTCTACATGGCGCTGAACCAGTTCTGGGCGGTCCCCTACCGGCGTCGCTACGGGATCGGGCCGCGCTACCTGCGGGTGTTCGGGGCCTTGTTCCTCGTGGGGCTGGGGGTGCTCCTCGTGGCTGTGCTCGGCATCGCCGCGGGCACGCTGAGCGGCCTGCCCTGGATCCAGCGGCTGGCCCTCGTGCTGGGCACTTCGCTGATCGGGTTCGCCGGGATCTACGCCACGTCGAAGCTGCTGACCGCCCGGTCGTTGAGCTGGTCGGAGCTCTGGTTGGGGTGCCTGCTCGGAGGGGTCTCGGTGGCGCTGGTCTTCACCCTGGGGAGTCCGCTGCTCACCCTGCTCGTGCAACGCTCCACTCCTGTCTACGGGGTGTTCGCGACCGTGGTCGGCATCTTGGCCCTGATGTACTTCGCCGCCCAGTGCTTCGTCATCAGCATGGAGATCTCCGTCGTCCGGGCGTGGCAGCTGTGGCCGCGAGGCATCGACATCAACCTGCTGTTCGACGCCGACCGACGCGCGTATCGGCTGCTGACCCAGATGGACGAACGGATGCCGAGCGTGCTGAACAGCGCGTCGTTCACGGCGACCGGCAACGACGACCCCGTGCGCCCCCCGCTGTCGGACTTCGCGCGACCAACTCCGGGCGAGCCGCGGTCCCCGCACGACGTCGCGCAGGACCAGCCCTGACCGTTCAGGCTTCCTTCACGATCGCGTACTGCACGCGGTCGGCCACCAGCAGCAGTGCTTCGGAGATGGCCATGAGCCGCCGGTAGAGCTCCTGGTACCCGATGACCGTGCGCAGGTCCTCGTCGGCCACCCGCTCGGACATGGCCACGCGATAGATCCGTTCCAGCCGACGCTGCGTCTTGACGGCCGCCTCGGCGGCCGTGGTCGCGGCAGTCTCGTCGCCACCGAGGGCGTCGAAGGCTGCCTGCAGGTGTCGCACACCCTCACCGATCGCGGCCGCCATGTGCACCATCGCCTTGTCCGGCGTCAGGGTCATGGCCTCGGCCTCCCGCACCGTGTTCTTCGCCCCGTTCATCACCTCGTCGAGTCCGCGCGACAGCTCGAACAGGTCCTCCGGGTCGAGGGGGGTGGTGAAGGCCTCGCGGATGGCCAGCAGCAGCTGGCGCTTCTCGGCGTCGGCCTCGTGCTCGGCATCTCGGACGACGCCGGCGTCGGTCTCGCCCCGAGCCCACGACTCGAACGCCTCGATCCCTCGCACCGTGACCTCGATCTGGGCGCGCAGCATCCCGAGCACGTCGGGGGACTGGGGCAGGAACCACCGACGGGTCGTGGGGCTCATGGGGCGACTCCCTTCCAGACGAACAGGATCGCGATCGCGAGGGCGGCTGCGGCCGGGATCGTCATGACCCAGGCAAGCAGCATGTCGCGCACGATGAGCCAGCGCACGTGCCGCCAGCGGTGACGTCCGGCGCCCATCCCCACCACCGACGAGGCCACGACCTGCGTGGTGCTCACGGGGGCGCCGACCACCGAGGCCCCGAAGATGACGGCGGTCGACGCGCTCTGGCTGGCCAGCGAGTCCAGGGGCTTGAGGCTGTAGATGCGGCTGCCCACGGTCCGGACGATCCGCCAGCCACCGAAGGCGGTCCCGGAGGTCACTGTGAGGCCGGTCGCCAGCTTGACCCACAACGGCACCTCGAACGTGCTGGTCACCCCGCCGGCCAGCAGCAGGGCCGCGATGACGCCCATCGACTTCTGTGCGTCGTTGGCACCGTGGCTGTAGGACAGCCCGGCC
>Ga0302322_100001900_pt1 | contig 17459 bp, 33 predicted proteins | sample Fen_T0_2_FD_203757 | JGI IMG/M metagenome (GOLD analysis project Ga0302322, IMG submission 203757) | Peat permafrost microbial communities from Stordalen Mire near Abisko, Sweden - Fen_T0_2 | ecosystem: Environmental > Terrestrial > Soil > Wetlands > Permafrost | place: Sweden: Abisko... | reverse complement strand
CCGAAAACATTCCGTAGAATGTTTTCGGGGGATTGCTCCACGTTTGCCCCACGTGGTTCCAGGTAACTCGCCCCACACAACTCCGGCCGTTGCGTGCCTGGCCCATTCGTGTTTTATCTTATGTCTTCCCTTCCTCCCGCCACCCTATCTTTAGAAAGCACTGTCGAATCGGGCGACGGATGCTGATACGTTTTCCTTACCGCTTTCCTCAATTCTCTTGATTGCACTCCCTAATACCGTGTGTTCCTCCCAATGCTTCCACGGGTCTTCCCCGGGAGTACAGTTATCGTGTGTCCCAGGCATTGCTGTATGCACGTCAGACATAATACGTTCCCCAATGCGGCGTTGTTAGGGCAGGTCCCATCGTGTTTCGGTCCCTCGCACTCGCACCTTAGGCGGAGTGTCACGCTTCACCTTCCTAGAATCTACGGGGCGGGTTGCCCGTATCGGATATCCGTTGACGTACAGAATGCGGTTTCCGTAGTCGTCCGTTGTCCAACATGTGATGTGTTGGTCTAGCCGAATCTTCACAGGTAGAGTCCTGTCATTGGGGGAGGTTCGGGCTTATTCTTACATCCACAGTTCTGATCTATGCATTCCCTCTCGACACGTTCCGCCGCGCCGAGAATCTTTGAAAGTGCTCTCAGCATTGCGCCGTCTCTTTGGTTTCTGGTTTCGCCCGGTCCTGATATGTCGCTTCCCTCAACCTGTTCGGGCTTCAACATCTGCCATTCCACCGTGGGCCCAGGCGAGACGTTTTTAACCTGAGAGAACGAGAGAGGGATAGAGAATGCGGCGATATGACCTCCGCTCTGGGTCTTGAGCGTTACGGTATACACCCCTACCGCTTCATCATCGATTCCCATTTCCTCCAATTCTTCCAGACTCTTAACATTTCTGGAAAACATCTCCATACCGTCCGTCATGTCAGTATCCTGCCTCTCTGATTCGGTCAATGATGGTGTCAATGGTCATGAATCCGTACTGGCCGAAACGTTGGTCGTATTCCGTGACAAGTAGGTTGAGCACGTCGGCGCGTACGACGACGAATCCGGTCCGCTCCGAGTGATAAGCGTTTGCGGTTCGTAGTCTGCGGTTGATACGCAGGGCGATTTCCACGTCGTAGGCGTTGGCTGGGACACCGAGCCCGTGGGGGACTGTCGCGTCTTGTGTGAGAGCATCGTTGACGTTGACCACAATAAACTCTGTCCCGGTCACGGGGTCCTTCTCTGGCACCATCTCTCGTCCTCTCATCCTTCGGTGTGTTCTAGCATGGTGGACATACTATCATCGTCGCCGAATCCGCGTCCGTACTCTGGCGCTTCGTACAGTTCGTTAACTTCAAACGGATTGCCGATCAGTTTCTTATATGGCTGGCTCGGCACGATAGGTAATCCGCTTAGCGGTTCAGTGCGGTATGCCCTCCCTTCTCTCTCTTGAAACCAAGCCCTTTTAGGACTTTTGCCACGGATAGTGGTTCGGGATGACGAATGTGTCTCCCCTTCGATCCATTGACAGAATATCCCGGGATCGTTTCTTTGTAGAGCGAGTCGATACCCAATGAAGGTATTGTAAGTGACACTAACTCTAGCTTCCCATCCTTCCCTAAGAAAGACATCTTCATATCGTGGTACGTGAGTATGCGGGATTCTGGCAGGTTTTCCGCATAAACAACTAGCGTCGCCCGGACCCACCCGTCGATACCCGTCAATAAAGGGGACGAACGACCCGTAAGATATGCCACGTGTTCTAACTTTCTGTGAGGTTGACCAGTAGTGCCCGGGTTTGGCTATAAACATATCTGGTATTGCCAGGTGTTCCCATTGTCCTAGTTCAGCGGTTCCGTCATTTTCTACCACCCCTTCCATTTTTACTTCATCCAACGTATAGATTCCATCGGTGGCAATCATAACGACGTCTGCTCCGGTCGCTATGACGTCTAGCATTCTAGCTCTCACCAAACTAGTAATGATTCCCGCATACACAGGATTACCGTAAGGCGCCTTACCTACACTCTGGGCAAATTTCCCATACAACGAATTCAACGCAAGTTTTAGAACTAACCCCCGACCTCCCTTACCAATTCGCTTCCTTTCTTCGTATATCTTAGCCACCCACCCGAAAGGGTTAGAACAAGTACATGATGGGACCCATTCCCAGACATCCAATATATGGATATCGTAAGGATGAGTGACAGCTCTTTGTCCCGTCGTAATCTTAAGCGCGGCTCTAATTTCCGGTGACCAGTACCATCCTTCGCCGTTGCGAGGATAGTGGATACTCCCGTTATCGCGCCGTACAGGAAAAGGCCCATATGCTGACCGGCGATTCTGAGAGTACGCACGCCATTTGTTATTAAATTCCCATCGGAGTCTAGCCACAAAGTAACCGGACTCCGGTAGGTCGTCACGCTGAATCCATTTGCCATGGTCTTGCCATTCACCTTTAACCCTCACCCCCAAACACGGTAGTTGCATAATGGCCCACGAATAAGCGCTAGCTAAATCGTATTCGTGGACAACTCGATCAATAGGCCCAGTAACAGAACACTCAAACCTACCCGCGTGGAATGCCGCCTGCGCCGCGTCCCTAACTTCAACCGGCAATTCAACTCTTACCGGGGCCTTATATTTCTTTAGCAGCGCTTGAGCTAGCGCTCCCGCGCCCGTCCAATAGCTAGGCTTGATACCGACATGGGCACAAGCCCTAGCAACTTCCGTCATCAACTGTTCCAACAACACGCACTCTAACCGGTTGTATTCAATCTCTTCCGCCGAATACACCCCAGTCATATTGATACGTTGCTCTTTATTCCTCTGGATCATTTCCCAGTGTGTTTCCCCCACACCCCACTTCTGAATCGCCTTAAGAAAGCTACACGCAAAAAACCCAAACACATCATGCAAGTGGAATGTCTTGCCGATACGTTTCTGATCGGGACCGATTCGTTCCAGCGTAAACGATTTACGCGGGATGTGGTCGAACCGAAATCCCCTCCAGTAAACTCCCTGAACAACTTCCTTGACTTCGCCATTCTTTCGGATAATTCGCTTGGTCCGGGATTCTCTGTCAGCAAGTTTTCTCAGGACATCCCAAGGTAGATCCCTCAAAATGTTAGAGATATCGTAGTCAAAGAAAAAACCAACGAATGTCCCAGACATATCCTGTGCACACTGCCACAAGAAATTGAATGCTTCTAGCGAGCCGATACGCCGTCCCTCCCCGGGATAGAGGACCGACGTACCGACCCGCAATAAATAATACGCAGAAAGACCGTCTACATTTCCGCCTTCACCATCACATCCGATGAAGTTGGGTATGTTCTGCGTATCATCATCGCAGGGTGCGTTTCTACGGTGAACCTTTTTTAAACCAGCCGTGACGTTCACCGCTTCACTAAACATGCTAGTGGTAGAAACCCCACCCATTGACATTTAGTCCGTACTCCTCCGCTAGTGCGCCCGCTTGGAATGCAATTCTCCGAACGGACTGAATATCGTCGCCCCGGTGATACGCTAGGTAGGCTTCATTCTGTAGTTCGATGAGTTCCTCGACTTCTCCGACAGTGAGTCCTTCATCTTGACAGTCTAAAAGCCGATCCATTGCGTGGTCTGTCGCAAGCATTTTCGCGTGCAATTGAGCTAGTGTCCTCTGGCTCCATTTGCCCGCCATTCTTGCCCGCGTGCGTTGTCTTTCCACATGTCGACTGACATGTCCTCTGGCCTGCGCTAGGTCAAAGGGTTCCCCTTTCGCTACGGCTTTAGCTTTCGCATTAGCCACACGTCTTTCGTACGCATTGCGAAATCCCAGCGATCTCGCAATCTCATTTGGATCTCGTCTTGCCAAGTGTTCCCCTTAGAAGGGGGGCGGGCCGTCCTCTCCCGAAAGTTCCTGTAGGCGCATGGTTTCCTCCTCCCTCCACGATGTAAAGGTGTGAACGTTCAGCAGGACTGCAGAACCTTCCGGGTCTTTCTCATGAAAGACTTTTACGGTGTGGTCGCGCCGGGTTGCGTGGCGTCCTCCCAGTAAATGACTTTTCATGAAGCTTTTGCTAGTACGTCTCCTGTAAGCACATTCAAGACACCGAACTACCCATTCCATATCAGTTTCATTGTTGACCGTAGTAACCCGTGTCTTACACGTGAAACAGAAAAGAGACTCGCCACGCTTTGGGGCAGAGCCTCTGGGAATGCGTGCGGTATCTCCGCACGATAGATTGACGGTGACGTGTGACGTGTCTCCACGTTCTCTCGCAGGCATTATCATCTCAATCTTTATGGGGGCCGGTATTGTATCTACCCGTGGTGTCGCGTCTTTCCGGCCCCGGGCGCGGGAGGCATGAGGGGGTAGGGGTCCCGCGATTCAGTTGTTATTTAGTTGCGCTTGTTCAATGCCTTAGGCTGGCGCAAATCGATGTGATACGTGGTGCCCTTGACGAAAGCACCATTCCCATCGGTAACCGTCTTGGACGTGTATTCGGACTTGCTCAATCCGCGTCGGCAGAGAATACCGCCAGCCCGGTTGTGGGTTTCCATGTAACGCATGAGCGTGGGCTGAATCCCCACTTCCTGAGACCCGTCCGTGAAAACGAACTTCGCACCGTCCTCCGTGATTCCGTTCACCAGGGCGTAGGTTCCGGCGTAGTCCGTGGAGTTACGGAAGCTGAACGACGTGATAAGGAACTTCACTCCGATCAGATCATCCTTATTGACAACGATAGTTCCGTCGCCCAGCGTTTCTGCGGCATCGTCAATCTCCTCGATGCCACCGAGTGCGGCAATGGCGTCGTTCCACGATTCAACCTGCGCCATATCCGCGCGGCTAAGTCCCAGGAACATCGGGGTAACCGTTTCACTGGTCACCACGGTGCCGCTAATGCCAGCATCGCTCAGTGTCTTTTCCGCATCGCTGAGCGCGCTTTCATCCTTCACCGGCTGGTCATTCTTGCCGCTCTGTGCCATAATGATTCTGTCCTCTGGTTCGTCATTCTCCCACCCGTCGGGGGTGGGTCCGGGTTTCCGGCCCACCCCCCTCATCGGGCGGACCTAGGCTCATTGTAGGGCATTTCAAGATCCTTTAGGCCAGTTCCCGAAAGTCACTCAGCGTGACAGCCGCCTGGACTGACCGTGACCATACTTGCGAGCGTTCACTATGAGCGAAACCGTTATTATCATTCCTCCAGACTCACCCCCCGCGATTCCTTCCACGGGCTGTTGCGAACATTGCACCGAACATGCTGAGCGACTCGCAGCCCTAGAAATCGTACAGTCTGCCACCATCATCACCACAGAAGCTATCGCGGAAGACGTCGCCGAAATCGCTGCGGTCGTAGAGTCCGCAGAAGAGACAGCCGCCGTCGCCCTGGTCGTGGCCGACGATGCCAGCACCGCGGCTCTTGAGGCAGCCACCATGGCCGAAGAGACGCTAGCCCTTGAGCTCACAGAGCCGGAGCCAGAGCCAGAGCCAGAGCCTGCCCCTGAACCGGTACCCGATGCTGAGCCGATGAGCAAAACGCATCCGTGGTTCCGCCCGATTCGTTCGCCGTTCAAGTCATGAGCCCGGACATTCCTCCGGCATTGTTCGCCGAAGCTGTAGACGTTGATATCTCTGATCTCGATAACATCGTTACCGGCCGTTCGCCCGAACAGATTGACGCGGTCCCAGCTAACGCAACGGGCCTGTATTGTGAAGAGCCTGGTTGCGGCGTCACTCTCACGTATTCAGGTCGTGGCCGTAAGCCTAAAAAGTGTCCGGCCCATCGCAGGTCCGGCAGTAGTGCCAGCGATAAGGCGCCTAAATCATCCGCCCCGCGTGGTACAGCTAAGATCAAGGAAGATGTTTCACAACTTGCCTATATTCTCGGCATGTCAATTGCGCCTTATGATTCGTACGATGCTGCTGTACTGATCGGAACGGCGCCCAAGCTTGCCGATACCGTTGCTACTCTGGCCGTTCGCTATCCGGCTTTCCGGAAGTGGCTGGACAAGGGTGGGGATGGAATGATGTGGTTTAACATCGTCCTTGGATTCTCGGCGACAGTTGTTCCCATCCTTGCGCACCATAATGTTATTCCTATGGATGAGCGTGAGGCTTACAAACGATTCGTTGATCCTAACGTTTCGGTCGACTGACAAACTTAGGAGTTGTTATGACGGTTAGTATGGCAAGACTCTGCACCTGTTTACATACACTCGGAGCCCACCGTCTATCCGCTATTAACACTCTTACGTGTTCGGTTATGATTTGCGAGTGTATTGTGTTCTGTCCACGCGACGTCGATTAATTAGCAGTAGCCTATGCTGACGCAATATGATTTCGTCCCCTGGAATACGTTTCTGACTAGTCATTTCCGTTGGAATCAGGGCGAACACATTATCGTCATTGGCCGTACCGGTAACGGTAAAACAACGCTTCTGTCACAGATTATCCCACAGCGCGAATACAAAGTAATGTTTGTAACAAAAGTTCACGATGATACGATCACAACTCATTTCAAGGGTTGGGATATCTTGCGTGAATGGAATCCGAAACGACATCACAGAAATATTCTCCTGTGGCCTGAATCTAGTGGTTCACTACGCGAAATCAGGGAACGTCAACGGGCAGTTTTCCAAGATGCTCTAGACAAGATTTTCAAGGACAGAGGTTGGACCGTTGTTCTAGATGAAGCCCATTGGATGTCAAACCAATTAGGTTTGGCGGAAGATATGGCAATGTATCAGCATCAAGCACGGTCTAGTTATCTTACGGTTATTAATGGCGTTCAGCGCCCGTCAAATATTCCAGTCATCACCTACGGTTCGGCAACACACGCTTTTCTAGGACGTCAAAATGAGCCGTCAGACTTAAGACGGCTCAGCGGTCTAGGTGGCGTTGATTCACGGGAGCTTTCCCAAAACCTTTTGACACTACCTAAGTTTGAATGGGTTTACGTTGACAATGTCACGCACGGGCGTGCCCCCATTCGTACGCGGGTCGACCTAAGTAGGTAGGTATGCACGTTCACGTTTCCGCAATTATGGGACTTGTTACGGTGCTCTATGTCATTGCCGGTTTCGGCCTTATTAGCGCACTTGCAATGAAGTTTCGTAACCATCCTGCCGCCGAGGCTTGGCTAGACCTTTACGGTCGCGGCACGCAGGCTTAAGCACTTAAAGAAAGGTATATAACTTAACATGGCTCTTACTGTCGCCGGTAACGCGGCTCCCCAGAGCACGGGCAATTCTGCTCCCGCTCAGGACAACAGTCGTAACGCCACTCCGGCTATTCCGTTCCCGCGCGCTTCCCGTCGCAAGTCTATTCTTGCGTGGCAGACTGCCTCTGCTGTTCTGGGCGCGTCTGCTGTTCCTGTTCCGCCGATTCAGATTCCGGCCGCCGGGCACCTTGCTGGCGTTGAGATGCTGGTCAACATTGCCACGACTGGTAACGCCACGACCACTACGGCGCCGACCGGTATTACTGATACCCCGTGGTCTGTGTTCAACCAGATTAGCGTGGTGAATGCGGCCGGTGACAACATTGTGTCGCCGATCGATGGTTACGCGCTTTACCTGATTAACAAGTATGGTGCGTTCCGCGGGCAGCCTCCCTTTGTCGACCCGCGTCGTGACCCGTATTTCTCGGCGCTTACTACGGGTGCGGGTGCCACGGCGCCTACCGGTCAGTTCCGACTGTTCATCCCGTTTGAGATTGACCCGTCCCAGGCTTTCTGCGCGGTGCCCAACCTTGCCGCTAACAAGGCATACATTCTGCAGTTGCAGCTTAACCCCCTTGCGTCTCTGTACGCGGGCGCAGGCGGTAACGGTACTCAGAGCGCGGCGGGCGTCACTACCGTCACCATCACTCTGATTTCGCATTACTGGTCTGTTCCTGCTGCGATGAATGCCGGCGGCGTTCCGCAGCAGCAGGCACCTACCGGTTCTGGCAGTGTGGCGCTCTGGCAGATTGAGCCCGCTCCTGTCACCCCTGGTGACAAGCTTGTGCAGCTGCACAATGTTGGTAACGTTATCCGCGAGGGCATTTTCGTCCTTCGGACCGCTACCGGTTTCCGTACGTCCGCTGATTGGCCTGCGCTTTCTCAGATCGTTCTGAATAACGATCTTATGGAGTACAAGCCTACTGCGGCGTGGCAAGCTGAAATGGCGGAGCGGTTCGGTTACAACACTGGGGCCATCGATACGGCGGGGGGTCTGGATTCCGGGGTCTTTGTGTGGTCCGCTCCGCTCATGGGTGAAAACCTTCTGTCGTCGCCGAGCAATGCACGTGACCCGTACCTGATTACGCAGGATGCAACTCTACTGCAGATTCGGGGGACGTCGTTCGGGGCGTCCGCTTCCACCCTCCAGATGTACACGAATGCGGTTAAGCCGATTTCGGCCGCCGCTCTGTACGAGCCTCACGTTAGGTGATGTGATTCAACATGGCTAAGGTCAAGTCTTCCAAGGTCAAGGAAGCTAAGGTCAAGGATGTTGAGCCGGTTCCGGAGGCTCCCGCCCCTGTCTTTGAGTTTGAGGTAGGGGATTGGGTTCTGGTTCCTGCTAAGCGCCATTACGCGGGCGGTCCGGAGCAGAGTCTGGCGGCCGTTACTCACCAGCGGGACGACGGTACGTATGACGTCGCCGTCCTGGCCGATGAGTACGAATACCGTTCGGCGGTTGAGCTGTAATGGCTGATTCTCCCTACACTCAGGATCTCAAGGACGATACCGACCTTAGTCTTCATGGGGCTCCCAGCGGGGGCAAGGGTGGCGTTACCAGCATGGTGACATCGGATGCTTACGCTTGGGCTTTCGTTGTCGGCGCGATTGCGCTTCTGTGGGTCATCGGCCGGTCGTTCCGTTCGGTCAACAGCTAATAGAGTTGAGGACAACTAAACATGTCTTACGTTAAGGCCAATTGGATGGCGCTTGTTATCGGCATGCTTCTGGGCCGATTCCTGCTGCCTCGTTTCATCTGATCTACCCGGTTCTAATGGCTCTACTTGCATGGTTGCTTATTGGTGGCGGCGCATATCTCATTTGGTGCGCCGTCACCAATAAGCCGCCAATCTCATACGCATTGGCAGTGTTCAGCGGCGGCTCAACTCCTAAAGCTACACCTAAGGCGGCATGATGAACGGAACCACAATTCCAGTCATCGTTACCGGCGGAATGGCTATTCTCGCCCGCGCGGCGCAGGGGGTTTCCCCTACCAATCAGCGCGGGGGCACGTACGGGAAAATTGTTCTGGGAACATTTGTTGTCGGGGCAATGCTTAGTATTCTCACCGGCAGAGCCGAACAGGTCGCCACAATGTTTGCATGGGTCGCCGCTATCACTTCATCTCTAGTTAATGGTCAAGCCGTATTCACCGCTATCAGTAAGGTTACAGGATGAATCGACTCTTCGATATCCTGGCGAGCATTGTTGTTGTCGCTGGGATTACTACTCTTGTCCTCCCCGGTCGTCAGTCCCCTGCCGTTATCAATGCGGGCGGTAATGCGTTCGCTAACGCGCTCAAGGCTGCTACCGGTCAGAACTAAGGAATGGTGGCGTTATGTCTATGTACGGCGCTACCGCGACAGACAGTTACGCTAATGAAGCACCGCCAATTATTGTCGCTGGTTCCTCTGGCTTAGACTATCCGGCAGAGTTTGATTATGCTTTCCCGGGGTACGTTGTCAATGGCTGGCAGAACACAACGGCGGACGAACGACCGCCAGACGCGGAACTAGCGCCCGGGGAGGCGTATTCTTTCGGTTCCACGTTCAATCTCACCACCGATCCCACGGTTGGTTCCCTGCCAGGAATGGTCAACCGTCTGCCGTACGCTAGCGGTCCGGTTGATTCCAATTTGGTTGAAAATTTCGCTATGACAGGCGAATACATCTCGATTCGTCGTAAGGCTGAGGCTAGTAGCGGTCCCGTTGGGGCTAGCGACTATTCTTCCTATCTTGCGGCGGCTCTGACGCAAGCTGCACTTGCTCCTGCACCTGTTGACCGTATCAACGCTGAGCTTTTGATGAGCGTATGATATGGCACTTGATCTAGCGTTTCTCGGGAAAAAGGCAGGACCCCTTACGTATGGGGAATGGTCGCTAGCGGGTGCAGGGGGTATCGCAATTGCCTACTGGTATAAGAAAAAGTACGGTGGTTCGTCTGCTAGTAATGTGGCGAACGCGTACGATCCTCTCGGCAATTCCGATGTGTCCGGCGTCGGTGGCGTATCTACTGGCACTAGCGGTAGTTCTGGTACAGGTAGCACGTCGGGCTATCAAAGTAATGGTGAGTGGGGCAGTGCAGCAGTTGCGGCGCTCATTAAGGCCGGTGTATCTCCGCTCAAGGCCACACAAGCTATTGCGGATTACTTGGCTGGCGCTGTGCTGTCTAGCGACGAACAGGCGCTAGTCGGCCAGGCAATTGGTCTGATTGGTAATCCGCCCGGCGGTCCCCTGCAAATCATCACGACCGGAACCAGCACCGGAAGTGGTACCGGGTCAACAGGATCGACAGGAACAGGGACTAGTGGAGGATACGACGGAAGTTACGGCGGATACGTCGACAACACGCCCACGGTATCCGACACTTACGGTTCGTCTGCCGGAACCGTGGACGGAGGAAGCATTACGACTAGCGCTCCTGCAGTTGGCGGGACGTATGTTGTCAAGAGTGGTGACAACTGGCTCACGGTCGCGGCGAAGGCCGGAGTTAGTGAGGAAGCCCTCTTGGCGGTAAACGCTGCGAGAGGTCCTAGTGCAATGAGGATCGGCGAAACAATTTACCTTCCTGCCGGGGCTCATGCAATTGTCAGCACCAACACCACGAATACCAGTTCGACGGGTAGTACCAGTTCTAGTTCCTCAAGCACTCCACAGATTGTGGGTTACTACACTGTCAGTAGCGGCGATAACTGGATTACTGTAGCGTCTCGGGCAGGTGTCAGTGAATCTGCACTCATCGGTGCCAATCCGAGTAAGCATGGTGCGGCAATGTATGTGGGTGAATCGGTGGCGATTCCGTCCCCGGGTCACGTTCCGGCTACAGTGACAACTACAAAGAATACGTCTACCCCTGCTAAGGCCAGTTACTACACTGTCAAGTCGGGCGACAACTGGATTACCGTAGCGGCTAAGTTCGGTATCAGCGAACAATCGCTGTTGAACCTGAACAGCTCGCGCGGATCAAGCGCTCTGAGAATTGGTGAAAGTCTCAGGGTGAGTTAAATGGGATTGTCTCCTAACATTCCGCTCACCACGGATCAGGCAGTATGTATGCTCTTGGGTTTCGCAGTATGGGAAACCCACAAAGCATACAGGGAGGCAGCACCCGGATTGGCGGAACTGAGAAAGTGCTCTACCGGTAGCGGCGATTACTATACGCAGAGACAGAACCTTGTCGACGCGGACGTAACGATCGGACTTGTAGGATTGGGTGCGGGAATTGCGGCGGCCATCATGACCAAGAGATTAGAGCCACTAATTTTTATCATGGCGACGCTAGGAACAGTCGCGTGGTATCACCATTCAGTGTTGGGAAGTTCGCCCGTCTGACAACTGAATAACAATTGAATACATATCTCCTGTAGGTCGTGGCTATTTCTGTCGTCGCAAACAATGGGTTACAGCGCTGGGACGACTCTACAGGCTTTTTTGGAACGTTACGGATTTGAAGCCATTAGGCGAGCGACGTCCCAGAGCGGGACAAAAGATCCGTTCACAAAACCCGCTCACAAAACTTAGGTTTCAACAACCCGACAAAGAGAGACAATAATGCGTAAGGTATTTCTGGCAATCGGTAGCGCCGTAATTATGGGCACTATCGGTGGAGTTGCGTACGCGACTGTTCCGGTAAATGTTCCTGTTGCGTGTGTCTTGAATACCGATCCGGGACACACTGTCCACACTTTCGCCAACACGTGCCCTAAGGGTTATTGGCGCACGGGGCTTGGTTCTGGGAGCGTGGGCCAGGCGTCGGGGGTCGTGGGGCCGACGGGCGTGGTTGGTCCTACGGGGCCCGTGGGCCCATCGGGACCGGTTGGTCCGGCGGGCGCTCCGTGTCCGAGTGTGGCGACTGTTTATGTTGCTACGCCTAGAGTGGCGTTCAATGTTGATGGTTCGCCTACTGCTACGGCGCCCGGGGTTGTCGGTCCCCTGTCTGTTTGTGTGAAGTGAGGAATAATCATGTCTGACATTGTTATGGGAGAGGTTGAGGAAGTTTCTCAGCTTGATAGGATTGAGCGTAAGCTTGATTATATTGTAACGTTCGTTGACACTCTGGCGCAGGTTGCGGGGCCTATGCTTCCTGGCGGCGGGCCCGGTATTCCGGTTAAGCCATGGTGACATATGGCTAACGTGCCCGCTCCCGGCGGAACGTCAGTGCCGAGTGATAATCAGATTGCTCTTAATGTTCTGAAAGCGGGACAGACGGGTAATGCTGCCGTTGTCAGTACGGCAATGGGTATCGCACAGTACGCGGGTGGGGCATATTGGCTGTATACCGGACGGGCTATCGCCGCTATTAGTGCAGTCGGTAGCCCGTCCGAGAAGGCCAAATTAGCCACATCCGTTCAGCAGACAGTAGCGGGCGGTCAACAGTCTTATATCGCTAACGCAGTTGATAACTCGCCGATCTTTACCGTTCCTTTCTGGCAGCGCATGGGAATGGGATTGGTCGGAGTATGGTGTATGGGACTAGGCTTTGTGCTACTCATTCGTAAACCTATAGAAAGTGCAGTGACCGATGCGCATTCATGACATTAGTCATTTCCCGGGCGAAGAGAATCCTCTGATCAAGCTTTCCGTACCGACGTCCGAAACGACTGACGGTATTACCGCCTATGACACTCTCGGATACGCGTCCCCACCGATTGATAGTGAGACGTTCAGTATTGAGTCGTTGGATCAACACGACATTTTGAACCATCCGCCCGTGCCCACCATTAGTGGGGTTGACCACGTTAACCCTCGCGGGCAAATTCAGACGGACGGCTTGCTCGACGTTCCCGAAAAGTCGGTTGGGTATTCGGATACAGAAGACGCCGTTCAGCGTGTCCTAGACCATAACCGTCGGCTCATTCCTGTTCGCATCGCACGGCCGCCCCGTTTCATTACCAGGCTTGTGCAGGTAGCGGTTACCGACCCGCCTTTCCTTGTAGCGGCTATGGACGACAGTCGGGACCGCGTACGGGTTTCGATTAACTATTTCGGTAGTGGGCAATGTACTGTTGTGCTCGGTTCATTCGCCGAGGTTTCTACCGGTAATGGGTATACGCTTGACACGTTTGTTACCGGTCTGGAAAACGGTGTTGAGTTTCATCACACGGACGATATTTGGCTTAAGAATATTTTCGGTGGAATTGCCCGCGTGAGCGTTCTGATTGAACGATGGGACGACTAACCGATGGGTACGCCCGCCGATACTGCGATTGCATTTGCTAGAGCGCAAATCGGTAAGCCTTACAGATGGGGTTTCACGGGGCCTAACTATTATGACTGTTCGGGTCTTGTGCAGGCCGCTTATTCATCTGCAGGTATTAAATTGCCACGAACTAGTGAGCAAATGTTTAAGGTTGGCACGCCCGTTGGGCGAAACGAATTGATGCCCGGTGATTTGGTCTTTCCAGATACCGGACATGTTCAAATCTATGTCGGGGGAGATGAAGTCATCGAAGCGCCCCGTACAGGTTTGAATGTTCGTCAAGTAAAGATTTGGGGATTCCTTAGCGGTCGAAGGGTTACTACGCCTGGTAGCTCTTTGGGGGATGTGGTGACTAGTCCGCAAAAGTCTGTCGTTAGCAATGGATCGGTTGATTCGTTGCTGGCGATTGCAGGTTTGGTGGAGCAAGTTCCGGGTGTCAAGGAAGCGAAGTTTCTCGGAAAGATTTATACCAAGCTTAGTGACGTGGAATTGTGGAAGCGTATTGGCGTCGGGGCGCTAGGCGCATTCTTGGTTAGTGCAGGATTCGGAATCCTTATTCGTAAACCCGCGATACGTGTCACCGAAGCAATTGCGACGGACGGCGCTAGTGAAATTGTAAGAAAGGCATGATGACATGGCACCTACACTGACAGATAATGCCGTTGCGGCATATGCTTTTGCCGCCGGGTTTACGGGCGACGATTTGGCTATCGCGGTGGCTGTTGCTATTGGCGAGTCAACGTGTAACCCGTACGCTGCCAATACCAATGTAAACCATAGCGTTGACTATGGGGTCTGGCAGATCAACACCATTCACCCCGATGTGCTGGCTATCGGAAATTGGCGTGATCCTGCTGTTAATGCCAGAATGGCACGGATAGTGTGGATGCGGGAAGGGTGGAATGCTTGGATGGTTTACAAGCACAACACCTACTTGCAGTACATGGACCGGGGACGGCGGGCCGCTGAAAGCGTAGGAATGAGCGGTGCCCACATTCAGACAATGTATCGGGTGTTGAGGCTTGCGACGCCTTATGAACAGGGTTCGGATGTGACTGCGGTTCAGAAGTTGGTCGGCGCTGTTCCGTTGGACGGAGTTTATGGGCCGGTGACGGAAGGCTATGTAAAGAAATGGCAGCACAATCATAAACTCGTTGTAGACGGTGCTTTCGGTCCTAAGTGTTGTTTGGCGGCCGGTTGGTTGTTTAAGGTGGACCCGCACCGATGAACTCCAATATGGGACGGACCGTTATTGTCAGCGCGGCCGGTAGTGCTATTGTGCTGATTGTTTGTCTTACGCTGTTGATTGAGACAAACAAGGACCCCGGACCGCTCATTGCATTTGTCTCGTCTTACCTGAGTCTCGCAGTACCGATGTTTATTAACAGTCGGATTTCTGTCAAGACAAGTCAGACGTTGGATGAAGTCAAGGGAACTGTTGATAAGGTGAATACCAACGTCAATGGTCATCTTAGCGTTCTCAGTGAGCGGGCCGGATTGATTGAAAAGCAAGCCCACGACTCTACCGAACCGGACACGGGGCCGTAGGGAGTGTGGTAGAGTGCCCCTAGTAGTTCACACCGGGTGAACGCAAGCTAGGGAAGGAAACACAATGGGAATCTTTGATGAGGCTAAGGACGTTCCCGACATGCGCCGCCGTCGCTCGCGTACGGCCGACCCGGACGTCGTGGCCTTCGTTAAGTCCCTGCCCCTCACGCCGGACGGCGTCGCCCGCGCCGTTCCGCATGACGTGGCGATCTTCCGTACGGTGATCGCCGAGACGCAGCGAGTCGGACGGCTGGAGGGGATTTCGGTTCAGGGTGACTTCGACACGAACGCTGAGGGCGACCCGATCCCCGGACCGGACGGGCGTATCAGTGTCCGCTACCGCGGCTGGTACCCCAAGACGCGGGAGAACAAGAGTGGGCCGGTTACGGTCACGCAGGCTGACGGGACGTCGACCGTCAAGCCGATCAGGAGCGCATCGAATAAGCGATGATGCTCGGACCGGAACGACCCCCCACCCTGCCAGGGTGCGGGGGTCGTTCCATTTGTGGGGAGTGAATCGATGTGGGAGTTTATACAGTCCCGCTTACTGCGGTTACAACGTCTATCTTACCTGGCGGTAATGATAGTGGGCCTTTCTATCTTACTAATAGTGGTTCTGTCCCTGTATATGTTGACAGTGCTCCACAACCTAATCCTACAGATGGTACACTTATTAATATCGGTGCTAGTCTGGAATGGCGAAAGGGAGAAGCCCTTTACGCTAAGGTTGCTAGCGGTACTGGTTCACTTAACGTTTCTAATAGCTCAACTAACATCTTTGATCCTGCCTCTATTGCTTCTCGCATTAATGCTGTGGGCGTCCCTACCATCGATCAGCCTACAACAGTAATTTCTGTTATTCAGAATGTAGCTAGTGGCGCTACGCCTACTAGTAGCAATATTACTGACGTTAGTAAATTCCAGACCGTTTTCATTAACATTAGTGAGAACGGCGCTACAAACAATACTAATGTTAGAAGCTATAAGTTGTCATGGTATGCGGATAGCGGCGGATTGCTATTGTTGGATCAAAACGATTTCGACGTCGCCTCCTATGGCGGAATTGCACAACTCACGCGGCCTGTTAAGGCCGCTTACTTGCAAATCACGGCGAGTAGTGTTGTCAGTACCACAGTTAATGCTGTATCTTGGTCGGTTATTGCATCTTATAGACTGCAATCGAGCAAAACCATTCTTAAGAGCACTAAGAATAATGCGTCCGGAACTATTCAGACAGGGTCCGACGTCTACAAAGGAATTATCCGGACTAGCGTTTCCCTGAACAATGCCAGCATTCAGGAATACATCGATATTCAGACGGGTAAATGTACGTTCTATTATAGAACAACTTCTAGTCCGGCTGGAACGTTTGCGTTCGATTTCTTCGACTTTGCAGGTAACGCATTCTTTGCGCAGGCATTCGCTACAGGAGCGCCTAGCGGTGGTGCTATTTCATTGAATTTGCCACCGCAGCCATTCTCATTCTTTGTCATCAATACCGTTGCCAGCCTTTATACGGCCGATTTCTCTTGGGTTGCCGATCCTTTGTGAAAGCCGATATGATCAAGGTGGTATAAGATATCATGACCTATCGGTTCACAGAGGGATGGGGGTACGGCTAATGTTCCGTTACCAGACACGTGTATGGGCTTTCGCATACATCGTTGCTTATGTGTATGCGGGCCTCCATTCCTGTAGAACTCTTGTTAAAAAGGATGAGGATGGTTTGTGGTGTGTGACCGCTACTGGCGACAGGCGAGCCAAACGATTCGCGATTATTGGACGATGATTCTATTTTGGGTATGGGCTGTTTGTATGGTTGGCGTGCTTGCATGGTGTATCATGACACCTGCGTCGAAGCCAGAGCCGGTTGTCTATCCCAAGACAGGAGTTATCAGCCATGCCGAGTCTGATTGTTTGGGGAATACTGGCACTACGGGAAAGGATTAAAAAGAGTCCGATAGATTGGAATTGGTGGACGTGGATTAACTGGTCTGCTCTCTTTTTGAACGTGTGGATAGCTGGTTACTTAGTCCATACGCAGGCGGGCATCATAAAAATACTCATCGTTACGATCGGTGGAGTCGGTATCAACTACGCGGCATTACGACTCGCACTAGCCCTTGATAGGCAGGACAAACTCATCTACCGGCCTAACAAGGGCGAATGTCCCGGATGCCGCGCACCACAAGATCGATTCTGTTGCGCCGGATGTACGCGAATCGACCCAATGGACCCCTGTAACTGATACTATGCCCATAGGTCGTTGGTCGTGAGGGTCGACGAACGAACAGAGGACACAAAGACGATGGCAGCAGCACCAATCAAGGTCGGTAGCCACTTGGACAACCTCACGGAGGAGGGACGCAAGTACCGGATTGAGCGGCCCGGACGCGGCGAATTCCTGGTGAGCATCCACGTGGAAGGCGACGACTGGTTGCACGTCGGGAAGGTCCGTAGCATCGCCGGTGCGTTGGAAATGATGGACGCCGACAACGCAGAGCGGGAAGCGAAGATT
>Ga0302322_100001899_pt1 | contig 17461 bp, 15 predicted proteins | sample Fen_T0_2_FD_203757 | JGI IMG/M metagenome (GOLD analysis project Ga0302322, IMG submission 203757) | Peat permafrost microbial communities from Stordalen Mire near Abisko, Sweden - Fen_T0_2 | ecosystem: Environmental > Terrestrial > Soil > Wetlands > Permafrost | place: Sweden: Abisko... | reverse complement strand
ACCTGAGCCGGCAGCCGCACTGGCAGCCGATGCTGGGCGGGAGCGGTGACTCGTATGCGATCCCCGACTTCCTGCGCTTCGCCGGCGTCGACCCGGACTCCCGGGGGCAGTGAGCGTGGCGTCGCGCCTGACCTGCGCCCGCCGGTGCTCCACCGTGGCCCCGGCCCCCGTGGGGGATCGAACTTCCAGTTCTGACCAGCCAAGAACGATGCTTGACCTGCGGCGTGAGCGGGGCGTGTGGGAACGCGCGATTCCAGTTCTCAGAATGCGTTCCTCAGTCGATCAAGACTCCAGTTGACCTCGCCGGCTGCGCAGTAGGGAGGTGGATCTCAGAGCGTCTGTCGGCCTTCTTCGCCCACCGGGCCGTCAACCAATTCTGGCGGCTGATCGGTGGGGAAGGCGAAGACCCCGTGTGCGTTTATCCGTGTGCCCATGCCCGGGCCTCGTCCCGTTCGCGCAAGCCGCGGCCAGGTGCTTGGCGAGCTCTGGCGTCTGCGGCGGCCAGTGCCTTGCGCTGCCCGGGTGTCAGGCTCGTGACCTCACGGTGCTGCGGCGAGCCGCCCGGCGCATGGCCTCGAGCCGCTGCTCCCGAGTCACGTTGATGGTGCCACTGGTGGCGCTGGTGCCCTTCGACCAACGTCAGCCCCGTGGCGCTGGACGTCGCGGTGCTCTGGCGTGTCGATGTCTCGTCTGCCACCGCTGCAGGGACCGGACAGCGACACGAGGGTGGGCTACGCAAAGAGGTGCCGCGCTTGTTGGCCGGTCATGTCGGCCCCGAGGAGATCCTCGTGGAGGAAGTCAAGCGACCCGATGCCATCCGGGTGCCTCGCCGCTACCGAATCCAAACGTGCTGCGGACCCAGCGGCTCGAACCCCGCGCCCAGCATGGTCTCGAGGTCCGGACCCCAGGCGTAGTCGAGGACGGCTCGACCGGGGTGGGTCTCCGCCGCGATGTCGAGCAGCACGCGCGGATTGACCGGGCCGTCTTCAGACGACCAGGTGTTGGAGAGTCCGACGACGGTCCCTGCGTCGTGCAGGATCGCCCCGCCCGTGAGGTCATCGCCCTCGTGGCGGGCCAGGACCGTGAAGCGGGGGTGCGCCCACAGGTCGGACGGCAGCACGCCCACCGTGTCGTGCTGCTGGTTCCACCGAGCCATCAGGTCGCAGTCGAGGACGCGGATCCAGCCCGGCGTTGGCGCGGCTGCTGCGACGCCGCGATGGTGGAGCCATGTCGCGGCGAACAGCAGGTCGAACCCCTGCGCGGCCAGGTCGAGGAGACCGAACGAGTCCGCGATCGTGCCGTGCGGGTACCGCTCCATCCGCAGTAGCGCTCCCGACGGGTCCGTCGTCGGGACCAACGTCTTCACGGCCGAGTGCCAGCGCGGTGGCGCGCCGCCCTCGGCCCACCAAAGAGCCCCGTCGGATCCGACTGCGATCCCGTGCAGGTCGAAGATGTCGTCGTACCAACTGCGGCTCGCGGCGACCGCCGCCAGAAGGCGCTGCTCCGTCACCGGAGCAGTCTGCACCTAGGGCGTGTCGCTCCGCGATGCCTCTGCCACGCAGATCAGCACGCGTGAGCCGGACGGCAGCTGTGAGAGGACGTCTCTCAGCGCACGCTGCGCGGCACTGAGCGAGCTGGTTTCGACCAGCTTGGGCCGCCACCTTGGCGCACGCCTTCGCCGACGAGCCCTTGACGGTGTACATGCTGCCGGATCCCACCAAGCGTGCCCGCCATCTGCACGGACACTTCGAGCGGGTCCCGGCACTCGGGCTCGCCACCGGAGAGGTGTGGTGTAGCCCCCGACTGGATGCGGTGGCGTGTTGGATCGCACCCGGTCGGTGGCCGACCACAGACGCGGAGATGGCTGCGTCGGGCCTGGACCGCAGCGAGGAGGTGACCGACGGCCGGCATGGGGACCTATGGGTCATCGGAGTTGAACCGGATCGCAAGGCCAGGGCCTCGGCCGCGCACTCCTCGAGCCCTTCTTGCAGCGAGCCGATCCGAGCGGCGATACCTGCTATCTCGAAACCCTCGACGAGCGGATCGGTTTCGAGGTGCACGTAGCGGAGGTCGAAGCCAGCAGTGGCCTCCCGTACTGGTGCTGTGTCAGACCGCCACGCGACCAAGACACGATGACTGCCCCCCTCATCGCATGTGAGGGGACGTGGCCGGGCCGCCTGATGCTGCCCCCCGGAGTCTCGGGTCTTCAGCGGGCATCGGGTTGGGTGTGGGCGAGGCGCCGACACCTCGCTGCCGCCCGCGCAGAAGTGCAGCACGCCGCGCACGGACAGAGGAGCGGTCACACGCGCGAGGGGACTGCAGTGTCGTTGACCCGGCTGGGGCGGGCTGCCAGCATGCGTGGGGTCGGAAGGGTCGAGTATGGAGCGGCGCCAGGTGGGGACGACCGACATCGAGTTGTCGGCGATAGGGCTCGGCGGCGCATGGCTCGGCCATGACATGCACGACACGTCAGGAGTGTCGAGGGCTCACGCGGTGTTGGAGGCCGTGGCCGAGTGCGGCGTCAACTGGGTCGACACGTCGGAGAACTACTTCGACACCGGCAACGAGAAGGTGATCGGCGCCGCGTTGCGCTCGATGCCGGACTCCTTCCTCGTCTGCTCGAAGGCGGCTCCGGGGTCAGTCCACAGCGGGGGTGGGAGCGGCTTCCGGCCGGAGCAGATCCGCCGAGCCTGCGAGGGCAGCCTGCGGCGCCTGGGTCGGGACCACATCGACGTCTACTTGTTGCACTGGCCGGACAGGACCGGAACGGTTCCTGTCACAGACACCTGGGGTGCGATGGCCGCGTTGGTCAACGACGGTTACGTCCGCAGCATCGGGATGTCGAACTACGCGCAGGAGGACATCGCCCGCTGTCACCAGGAACGCCCCGTCGATGTGATTCAGACCGGGCTCAGCGTGATCGACTACCTCGACGATCGCGACCTGATCGCGTGGTGCGGGCAGCAGGGCATCGGGGTCACCATCTACGAGCCGCTCGCGAACGGGCTGCTGACTGACACGCCTTTCGAACAGATCCGTGAGCACTGGATCGGCTCCGCCTGGGAAGGCCTCACGGTCTACCCCGAGCTGCTGTGCCAGGAGAACGCCGACCCCGTACGTGAGATCGTCTCCGGCCTGCGGACCATCGCCGACCGGATCGACGCGCCCGTCGCCCACGTCGCCCTTGCCTGGGTCCTGCAACAGCCCGGCGTCATCTCCGCGATCGCCGGATCCAGCAACCCCGAGCGTGCCCGTTCCAACAGCCTCGCCGGCGACGTACGCCTTCCGGACGACGCCATGAAGACGATCGAAGAGGACCTGATCCCCTTGACCAACCACATCGCCGGGCGCACGTGACATCAAGGAGGAGTCAGCGCACTCTTCCCAGAGAGAGCCCGCTCACCCCGCTGTCCGCTCGTGCGTGTGTCGATGAGCAGGCAGTTTCCCCCGCCCTCGGGCCGGACCGCTCCTACTAGGGCGCCCATTCAGCGACGACCGTGAGGTCGGTGAACTCCGGCGCACCGGCAAGGGCCTTCGCCATCAGTTCCTGGAGCGCTGCTTGGCCTTCAGCCCGGCGCGGGTCCTGCTCACGATCACGCGCCTTCTCCTCGCTCTCGAAGAGCACGAGAACATAGGCGGAATCCGCATCCTTCGTGTCGTGCATGAAGAGCTCCCGGAGGAGACCCGAGTCCGGCTGCTCGAACCTGTTCAGTACGTCGGCCATGCCGGTCATATCGAACCCAGGCTGCAATCGCAGCTTGATGAGTTGTGCCCACATCGCGCTCTCCCTCTGACGGTGACGCTGAGACTACGACTGTGTCTCCTGGCGGTCACCTGAAAGTGCTTCATGCGAGCGCTACCCAGTGGCCGGATGATCCGGAAGCCTTCCGGCCATCCGTCGGCGATTGCCCCGGACAGAAGTTGGTCATCCGACCAAGGCTGGTGACCGAGCAATCTGTCGGGGACTTCCGAGGATCCAACCCCCAGGATGCGGCAGCATTGAGGTTCCTCGCGGCGTCGCCTCGACCGGAAGAGCAGGCGCACACGCCACAGCTTCTGTCCCTCCGCGAGGGTCGGCCGACGCCATCCCACTGCCGTCGGGGTGCTACGTCAGGCCCGATGCACGCCCAGGATCTCGTCGGCCCGGTGGACGACCCGGTCGATCTCTTGCGCCATGACGTGGGCTGCCGACTGCCACGCGACCGCGCGCAGCCTGGCGAGGTTCAGGAGGAGCTCTTCGGTGCTCGCCTCTCCCTCGTACTGCCCGCCGGACTCGGCAGCCCACAGCCTCAGGAAGTCCTCGGCCATCCTGCGGGTGCGGCGACGAAGCATGTCCCGGGAGGCGGCGCTGAGGGCGACGTCGGCACCGATTTCCGCCAGCTGCAGGGCACCGCGCAAGAGCGGCAGGTCGTCGGCCTGCCAGAGTGGGCCGTCGGCAGACTCGACGCGCCGCAGGTAGCGGTGCTGCTCGAGGTCGCTCACCAGGCCGAGGTTCTGCTCGCCCAGGAACTCGGCCAGCTCGACCGCCGTGAACGTCGCCGACGCCTCGGTGAGCCACCGCTCGCTGACGAACTCAGGCCCGAGCAACGCGACCACGGGCGCTTTGCCGACGGACCGTGCGTGCAGCATGTCGCGGATCGCGTCCAGCTTGATGCCGCGTCCCTGGAGTTCTGCGATCTGGCGCAGTCGCTCCAGGTGGACGTCGGTGTATGCCACGCGCCGTCCCGCTCGCGCTGGCCGTTGCAGAAGACCGGTCGCCTGGTAGAAGCGGACAGTGCGCGGGGTGAGGTCCGCGGCCTCGGCCAGCTCCGGAAGTGCGTACGACGCCACCCGCGGATGCTAGCGCAGCAGGGCTTCGAAGTCCTGTATCCGAGACATCCCGGACTGTCATTGACAGCAAACACTGTCACTCATACCGTGTGCCCACCGGGCCTCCTGGACGAGCTGGGACCCGGAGTCAGGAGCGTCCGCATGACCGCCACAAGCCACCCGACCAGATCCACCTCTGACACCGATCTCGACGGCTTCGACGCTGAGGCGTGCCTCATCGGCGCCGGGGCTGCGGGGCTGGCTGCAGGCAAGGCGCTGGCCGACCGTGGGATCGAGTTCGACTGGTTCGAGAAGGGCTCGATGGTCGGTGGACTCTGGCGGATCGACAACGACAACGGCGCCGTGGCCGCCTACCGCACGCTGCACCTGAACAGCTCGCGTCCGCTGACGCAGTACCCGTCGTACCCGATGCCCGAGGACTGGCCGGACTACCCGACACACGAGCTCATCGCGGAGTACTTCCAGAGCTTCGCCGAGGACAATGACCTGCTGCGACTCATCACGTTCAACTCCCCGGTATCCGCGGTCGAGCCGGTGCCCAGGCCCGGGCCCGGTGCTCCTGGCGAGCACGGCTGGGCCGTCACCACCGCCACCACCGGGACCCGCACCTACCGCAGCGTCCTTGTTGCCAACGGCCACCACAGCAGCCCCAAGGTGCCCACGTTCCCCGGCACGTTCACCGGCGAGGCGTTCCACTCCCACGACTATCGCGACCCGGCGGTCTTCACCGACAAGGACGTCGTCGTGGTGGGCGTGGGCAACTCCGGCATGGACATCGCGTGCGACGCCACCAAGACTGCGAGGAGCGTGCGGCTCGTGACCCGGCACGGCGTCCACGTCATCCCGAAGTACGCGTTCGGCAAGCCCATCGACCAGCTCGGCTCTCCGCTGATGGCCTACCTTCCCTTCCCCGTCGAGCGCAAGATCTACGAGATCCTGCTTCGCCTGAGCACTGGGCGGCCGCAGGACCGTGGCCTGCCCACCCCCGACCACCGCCTGCTCCACGCCCACCCCACCGTCTCCGCCGAGCTGTATGACCGGGTCGGCCACGGGGACATCAAGATGAAGCCGGGCATCGAACGGCTCGACGGCGACCAGATCCACTTCGCCGACGGCACCGTGGAGCACGCCGACCTGCTCGTGTACGCCACCGGTTACGACATCTCTCTGCCCTTCCTCGACCCGGAGGTGTTCGATGCCACGGGGAACCAGATGCCGCTCTTCCAGCGGGCCGTCGCGCCGGATCTCCCCGGGTTGTTCTTCATCGGGTTCATGCAGACCGTCGGTGCCAACATCCCCTTGTTCGAGTATCAGTCCGCTTGGATCGGCGATGTCCTGACCGGTGCCGCGGCGCTCCCGAGTGTGGCCCAGATGAAGGCCTGGATCGACCAGGACCAGGCGGCCCTCGCCGCCCGCTACGTCCGCTCCGAGCGGCACACCATGCAGGTCGACTACTGGCACTACATCCGGGCCATGAAGGAGGCGCGCGCGGTGAAACCCCACCCCTCCTTGACGGACCGCGTGAGCCAGGCTCTGGCGGGCCTCCGATGAGCACGGCGGACACCGTGCGGTCCGCGCACGGACGGCCGGCGCCGGCGTTGCCGGGCACGATTCTGGTCACGGGCGCCAACGGCTTCATCGGACGCGCCCTCTCGGCCCGCCTGCGTGAGCTCGGCACCACGGTCCTCGGTGTCGATCTGGTCCCCAACGAGTCGCTCGACATCGTCGCCGGCGACATGCTGCGAACGGAGGGGTGGGCCTCGGCGCTCGAGGGCGTCGACGCGGTCATCCACACCGCCGCGATCGTGTCCAACGCCGCGAGCATCGACCAGGCGTGGACGGTCAACGTCCTCGGCACCCGACGCGTGCTCGACGCCTGCGTCGCCGCGGGCGTCACCCGGTTCCTCCACGTGTCGTCGGTGATGGCCTTCGGCCTCGACTTCCCCGACGGCGTGGACGAGACCTACCCGGCCCGCGTGTGCGGTCATAGCTACCCCGACACCAGGGTGAACTCGGAGGCAGTCGTGCTCACCGCCCACGCTGCCCACGAGATCGACTGCACCATCATCCGTCCGGGCGACGTCTTCGGCCCGGGCTCGGTGTGGGTGAGAGAGCCGCTGAAGCTGATCAAGGCCCGGCAGATGGTGCTGCCCGACGGCGGGCGTGGCATCTTCACCCCGGTCTACATCGACAACCTGGTCGACGGGATCCTGCTGGCCCTGGCCTCGGACCAGGCGATCGGCCAGGTGTTCACCCTCACCGACGGCTACAGCGTGACGTGCGCGGAGTACTTCGGCCGGCTCGCGACTCTCGCGGGCGGTTCGATCCGGACGCTGCCCACGTCGATCGTCGTCCCCCTCGTCAGCCTGGTCGGCGCGATACAGCGACGCCTGGGTCAACACAGTGAGCTGAATGCCGCGAGCCTCCTGATGCTCGCGCGCACCGGGACCTACTCCAACGAGAAGGCCCGGACCATCCTCGGCTACCAGTCCCTGGTCGGCTTCGACGAGGGCATGACCAGGGTCGAGGCCTGGGCCCGGTCCGAGGGCCTGGCCTGAGATGCGCGCCGTACTCGCCGACCTGAACACCCAGCGGTACCTCTTGACGCTGGGTGCCCAGAAGATCCCCTACGGGCGCGGCAAGGCAGCCGGATGGGGACCGGGCGGCCTGTTGCGCGCCACGGACCTTCCCGAGCCGAGGCTGCCCGACGCGCCCGGCTGGGTCCGGCTGCGCCCGGAGCTCTCCGGCATCTGTGGCAGCGATGTCGCCATTGCGCACGCGAAGTCGTCGTTCGTACTGTCGGCGTTCTACCAGGCCGAGAAGCAGATCCTCGGTCATGAGATCGTCGCCGTCGTCGACGAGGTCGGTCCCGGGGTTACGCGGGTCTCGGAGGGTGACCGGGTCGTCCTCGATCCCGTGCTCTCCTGCGTACACCGCGGCTTCGACCCGGTCTGCCGATCCTGTCGAGACGGCTTCCCCTTCGTCTGCGAGCGGTTCGACGAGCCGGGCACGAGCGGTTGTTCGTCGCCCACGCAGGGCTTCGACGCGGTCCTCGGCGGCGGCTGGGGTGAGCAGGTCCTCGCCCACGAGTCCCAGCTCTACGACGCCGGCCGGATCCCGTCTCATCGCGCCGTCCTGGCCGAGCCTGCGTCGATCGGCCTGCACGCCGCGCTGCAGTGGGAACGCCGGGGTGACCGCGTGGCGGTGATCGGCCCCGGCACGATCGGGCTGCTCGTCACCGCGGCCCTCCGGATGCTCCACCCGGACCTGGACATCGTCATGGTCAGCCCCGACGACTTCGGCTCCGAGCGGGCCTTGGAAGCCGGGGCGACCCGTGTCGTGCCATCCGGGTCCGCGGCCGTCGAGGCCCTCGCGTCGACGGACGGCGGTCGCGTGCTGCGGCCCCGGATGACCAAGACCCCGATCCTCGAACAGGGCCTGGACGCCGTCTTCGACTGCGTGGCCCTGCCCGAGACCCTCGATCTTGCGCTCCATCTGCTGCGCCCCACCGGGATGCTCGTACTGGTCGGCGGTGCCGGCAAGCAGGCGGTCGACTGGTCGCTGGTCTGGAGCCGCCAGCTGACTGTGCAGGGGACCATCAACTCCGGTCCGGAGACAGCGCTCGGCGGGAGCCCTACGATGGCCCAGGTGGTCGAGTGGCTCGGCGACGAGCGCTATCCGGTGGACGGGCTCGTCACCCACACCTTCGACCTGACGGACTGGAAGCACGGCCTCGAGGCTGCGTCGGCCGGACCGCGAGCCAGGTGCGTCAAGTCCACACTGCGGCCCAACCCCGAACTGCCGCTGGTGGATCGACCGTAAGAAGGGTCACCCGCATGTCCGAGCGCCGGACTCCGATCCGCGTGGAAGACCTCACGTGGCTGAACATGGACCGCCCCAACAACCTGATGTCCGTCAGCGGCCTGATGTGGTTCCGGGAGGCACCGACCGCTTCGAACGTGGACGCGATCGTCCAGGAGCGCATCGTCGAGCGCTTCCCGGTCTTCTCTCGTCGACCGGTCGAGGTGGACGGGTCGTGGTTCTGGGAGGACGACCCGACCTTCTCGCTCGACAAGCATCTGCATCACGTCACTCTCGACCCCCCGGGCGACCTTGGCGCCCTGCAGAGGCACATCTCCGCCGGCCATGCCGAGCCGCTGCCGAAGGACCAGGCACTGTGGCGCTTCGAGCTGATCAACGGCGTGCACGGCCTCGACGAGGCGGGACCGGTGTCCGTCCTGTTTGCGAGGTTCCACCACGCGATGGCCGACGGCATCCGGCTCGTCCAACTCCTGTTGAGCCTCCTGGACTCCCAGGCAGACGCCGCGCCGGTCTCGCGGGTCGGCCACGTCGCCGACGGACGACAGAGCCTGGCCGACGCCGTACGCACCGAGGCGTGGCGGTCGGTCGGCCAGCTGGGCGACCTCGCCACCGGCGCGGTGCGGGCCGGACTGACGACCGTGTCGTCGGCCCGTCTACCGACGCTCCGTGTGCCGACGGTGTCTGGCCTCGCTCGGTCCCTGAGCCCACCACGGGTGGTCGATGCGATCGCGGGAGTGAGCTCACCGGACAACCGCCTCGTCAACGACTGGGCCTCGGCCAGCAAGCTGCTCGTCTCCCCGCCGGCACCGCGGACGGTCTGGAGCGGCGCCCCCGGTGTAGAGAAGACCCTGCTCTGGATCGGCGGTATCGAACTGACCCAGGTCAAGGCCCGGGCCACGACGGGATCGGCCACGGTCAACGACGTCCTGGTCTCCGCGGTGGCCGGGGGGCTGCGGCGCTATCTCGAAGACTGCGGGGACACCCGGACTCGCGACCTGCCCTGGATGATCCCCGTGGCGCTGAAGTCGCTGGAAGACAACCTCCCCCGAGAGCTCGGCAACCACTTCACCCTCGTGAACCTCACCCTCCCCGTCGGCATCGCCGATCCCGTGGACCGGCTCGAGGAGGTCAAGCGCCGGATGACCCGGCTGAAGAACAGCGATGAGGCGCTGATGGTGTTCGGGCTGGGCCAAGTGGTGGCCCGTGCTCCAACAGCAGTATCGGTCGCGCTGACCAACCTGGTCGCCAACCACAACACGGGCGTGATGTCGAACGTGCCCGGTCCCGTGGCACCCATGTCCCTGGCCGGTTGCGAGGTGCTGACCGTCGTCGGCTGGAACCCCACCTCGGGCAACCAGCCCATCTCCATCTGCCTGTTCTCCTATAACGGTGAAGTGACGATGGGCCTGTGCACTGACAACCTGCGGATCCCGGACCCGCACCTCGTCGCGCACCACCTCGCCGCAGAACTCGCCTCGGAGGACCTGGTGCACGTGACCTGAAGGGGCGATGCCGAGACTCCCGCCCAGGCAAGGGCGAGCACTGGACCGCAGGCAGGTCAGGACGGTCGAAGACGGGTTCGCCGTGCTCAATCGCGTGATGGACTACGCCGAACTCGATGCGATCGAAGCCCGCTGCCGGGCCGGTCGTCTACGTCAGCCCGGACGAGTTCCACGTCCAGGTGGCACAGCCGCTGCCTGTCGTTCCTCCTCAGCCGCCGGGGCCCGGGCCCGCGCCCGCGGACCTGGATCGGGCGGCGCGTCTCGAGATCGAGGCACTGCAGTCGTTGCTGCGGTCGCTGCCGCCGGGACAGGCCGGCGACCTGCGGTCCGAGGCGGGCACGCGCATGCAGGAGCTCGCGACCCAGCTGGGGATCCAGCTCCCTCCGGAGGCGCTGAACCCGGGAGGCAACTGATGCCCGGCCCACCGGTCGACCCGGCGGCGAGCATCTGCATCGACGCCTACACGGGAACGGACGCCGTCAGCGGGACGTTCGCGGGCGACGTCAAGCCGTGGGCGCTCACCAGGCCGTCGTACGGCGAGAAGACGCAGCGACCCGGCGAGATCAACGAGGCCTGCTGGCAGGACCCGGCGATCGGGTGGGGCGTGGTCCTCAGCGAGCCGCCCGGGCTCGCGCCGGAACAGCTCGCCACAGCCGCCGGCGCGCCGGCACCGATCCAGGCCCCTGTGGCGGCCCCTGGCGGCAAGGTGATCCGCCACCGGGATGGGAATGAGTTCTCCGCCTGGACGCTGCGCGACTATGCGGGCGGCGGCGACCTCCTCAACGCGGCCTCACCGGAGGGGATGGGGCCGAAGCCGCTGCCGAAGTACCTCCTGATCTATGGGACGCCAAAGAACGTGCCGTGGAACGTCCAGCTCTTCCTCAACCCGTGCGCCACGTGGGGCGGCTCGACCTCGAGGGGGAGGCGCTCGCCAACTACGTGAACGCCCTGATGGGCGACTGGAAGGACTCCGCCAGCTCGTACACCCAGCCGGTCGTCTGGGCCGTCGACCATGGCAGCGGGGACATCACGACGCTGATGCGCGACACGGTCGCCAAGCCCCTGAACGACGCGCTCGACGACGGGGAGATCAGGCCGACGTTCATCGACGGGTCGACGTCGTCGGCCACCGGTGTCGCCCTCCTCGACGCCCTCGCGGGCAACAAGCCGGCGTTCGTCGTGACCAGCAGCCACGGGATGACCGGCCCCCTCGACGACCTTGACGCGATGGCCGCCGACCTCGGTGTGCTCGTGGACCAGGAGCACCAACGGGTCGCGCCGGCTTCCATCGCGGCACGCTGGGACCCGGACGGCGCCATCTGGTTCGCCCAGGCCTGCTGCTCGGCCGGTGCCAACAGCCCCACTGAGTACGCCGGCCTCTTCGAGGCGGGCACCACTCTCGAGCAGGTCCTCGCCGGGGTCGCGAAGGTCGGTCCGATGACGTCGCCGCTGCCACGGGCTTTGCTCGGGGCGAAGAAGCCATTGCGAGCCTTCATCGGGCACGTGGAACCGACGTTCGACTGGACGCTGAGCTTCCCGCCGAACCGGCAGGCCCTCACCAGCGACCTCACCAAGTGCCTGTACCAGCGCCTCTGCATCGGACAGCCGGTCGGACTCGCGATGAGCGACTACTACCCGTCGATCGCAACACTCCTCCTCACCTACGTCTCGGAGCGCCAGAAGTACGAGGCGCTGGTGGGCGCGGCCGCGAAGCCATCGCTCGACATGCTTGTCTACAGCAGGGTGACCGCCCATGACCGCGCGAGCACCGTGATCCTGGGTGATCCGACAGTGGCGTTGCAGGTGCCCGTCGGGCCCTAGGGTCGGCTCACGATGGGCCCCACTGACGGTGCGTCACACCGCATACTGGCTGCGGCCAGGGCTTGGTCACTCACCGGACTGGCCGCGTTGGTGCCGTCAGTCGGTGCTACCTCTCGATCGACCGGGGACTCAACCTGCGGCTATGCGTGCCCCGCAAACGCGCGACGGGACCGTGCTGGGTGCCCTGGTTGGCATACTGGGCGCCTGGAGATCGGAACTTTCAGCGGTCTGAACCACAGCGCTGTTCTTCCTAGGTTTGTTTCGACTGTAGTTTCGATCCCCGCCCCCGTAGCTCAGCTGGATAGAGCAAGAGCCTTCTAATCTCTAGGTCGCAGGTTCGAGTCCTGCCGGGGGCGCCTGCCGGGGGCGCCGGGGGCGCCGGGGGCGCCGGGGGCGCATCGTCTCTTGTGTCACCTCGGGTGACACGTGACAGTCGGGCTTCGGCTGATGCTCGACGGTGCTTCGGTTGATTCCTGACCGGTGCTTCGACTGATTCTTGACACAGATCGACCACACCCCCACCCGCAGGACGAGCCTGCCGTACTGATGCGCCGTCAGCCGGTGGATTGACGGAGCCCGTTGGCACCCTAGGGGCTGTCGGTTGGGTCCTGGCTGCTCGTGGCTCAGTAGTGGTAGAAGTGCCGGCGCGCGCGCTCTTCGGCCTTGGCGATGCGGGCGGTCATGTGTGCGGAGGTGCGGAGGTCGGCAGGCAGCGAGGCCCTGCACGCGGCGCGTGCGCACGTGACGAATCTGTTACACACGCCCGTGAGCTCGACGCGGAGGGTGTCGGCGCCGTGGCCCTTGAGGTTGTTCATCTCGAGTGGATCGTCGAGTAGGTCGTACAGTTCGCTCTCGCTGGTGGCGTATCTGATGAAGGCGTAGCGGCCCGTGCGAATACCGACGGTGTTGAGACCTCGCATGACGTGCCGCTCGCACCTGCCGTGGCGATATCTCGGCTGGAGCATCCTTCCCTCGATGACGATCGGTCTCTTCCAGCCGTGGTCGCCTCGGCTGATAGTGGGTCGCAGGTTGGTGCCGTCTGCCTGGGGCAGCCGTGTTCCTCCCCAGGCGGCGACGGTGACGGCGAGGTCCGCCATCGAGGCTGGGTCATAACGAACGCCCCGCGGGATGCCGGGTCCTGCGATGACCAGGGGTACCCGGATCGAGGGTTCGTGGAGTGTGATCTTGCCTTGCCGCTTGCGATGCTCGCCGAGGTAGTAGCCGTTGTCGGAGTTGAAGACGACGATCGTTCTCGACAACTGGCCACTCCTCCGCAGGGCGGACAGCACGTGACCGACGCGGACGTCGAGCACGTACAGGGCCTCAGCCCGCTGCCGGGTGACGGTGCGCTCTGCCAGCTTCTCTCGCCTGGTGAGCGAGGGTGCGTGACGGAGGTAGACGGGCTTGTCGGAGACATCCGCCTCTGCCGGCTCGTCCGGTGGGGTGCCAGCACCGTGGGTGATCGAGGGGTTGAAGCGGCCCTTGACCCACGACGGTCTCGCGGGCGTGGCCCACGGCATCCGGTCTCCGTTCGACATGGGGATGAGGCCAGGGTCATCGGGCTCTCTGGGTCCCCCGCCGTGGGGTGCCAGTGGAGTCCACCAGATGAACCACGGCTTCCTGGGTCGTGCACCGCTGAACGTCCGGACCAGCGACTCTGTCTGGCGACCGGTGACGACAGTGGTGTACCTGCCCGGCCACGTGCGGATGTGTCCGTTCACGTTCGCCGTGAGGTGGAAGTAGTTGAAGGTGCCGCCTCCAGGCCAATGGCCGCGACGCCCGCGGTGAACACTAGAAACCCACCACTGGGTCCAGCCAGGCGGGATGTAGTGGAGGGAGGGATGGTGGCCACGGAAGGTCGGCATTGAACCGTATCCGTTGAGGTACTTGCCCACCACCGCTGTGCGGTATCCCGACCTGCGCAGAACAGTGCCCAGCGTCGTTGAGTCGTCGAACGCCGCGAAGCCGTAGGGGCGAACGACATCCAGCACCCGGTGGTTGTGTGAGTAGCGGCCGGTCAGGAACGTCGCCCGCGCAGGGCAGCACAGCGGGTTGGGTGTGAACGAGTTGCGGAAGACCAGCCCTCGCGCAGCGAGTTGATGCCGCACCCGGGGCATCCACCGCAGGTCATCGGAGCGCATGTCATCGGCCGTGATCACCAGGATGTTCGGCCGGACCACACCATGTGTTCGCTCCTTCTCTGGGGTCGTGCTCGCCTGGGTCGACGCTCCGACAAGCCAGACGAGGTCGGGTTCATCGTGGCGCCTCCGTGATCCGCGCCCATCGGCATGAGCAAGAGCGGACAGCGGGACGTCAGTGCGTTTCGGGGAGACGCACCCGGTCCCGAATCAGGATCCGAAGGGAATCGCAACTCGCGCATCACGGAGACGCCTGACACAGTGACCCGATGCTGAATCAGGTGGCCGACGGCGTCTGGGTCCGGCAGAGCGAGTGGGTCTGGAGCAATGCCGTCGTCGTGCGCGGGGAGGGCGGGTTGATCCTGGTCGACCCCGGCATCGACGGTTCCGATCTGGACCAGCTCGCCGATGACGTGGACCGGCTCGGCATTCCGGTGGTCGCAGGGTTCTCCACCCATCCCCACTGGGACCACCTGCTCTGGCACTCTCGGTTCGGCGACGTGCCGCGCTACGCCACCCCCGCCGCCGCCCACGCTGCCAGTGAAGCCCGAGAGCGGGCGCAGGGGATGGCGGCGGAGAGCGCGTCGGGCATCCCTCTCGAGCTGATCGGGCTGCTCACCCCGCTGCCCGCGGACGCGGAGCCCGTGCCGGGCGAGATCGTCGAGCATCAGGCACACGCCATCGGCCACGCCGCGGTCCTCCTCGCCGATCGTGGCGTCCTGCTCGCCGGCGACATGCTCTCCGACGTCCTGATCCCGCTCCTCGACCCTCACCGCCCCGATCAGGTGGGCGCCTACGAGGCGGCACTCGACCGCCTGGGCCAGGCCGCCAGGCACGTCGATGTCCTGGTCCCCGGCCACGGCGCCGTTGCCAAGGGCCCCGAGGTGGCGGCCCGCCTCGCCGCCGATCATGACTACATCGACGCGCTGCGGCGAGGCGAGGAAGCGGTCGACGCCCGTCTGGGTCAAGACTGGCTCTCCGGCCCCCACCAGTCGAACCTGGAGCAGGCCCGCCGCTCATCCGGATGAACGTCGACGTCATCGCGCTCGTGCTCGCCACCCGGTGAGCGTCCGATCGGCGGCCACGAAGGCACCCGCTACTGACGACCACTCATCGGCATACGCGCTCACCGGACAGCGGCACCACCACTGGGCGTGCGCTGGTCAACCAGCGTCGTACGAGGCGCAAAGGTCAGCGTCGTCGGCGTCGCGGTAGAGAAGGCTGGCCCCGACACCAGCCGGGGAAGAACACCCCTCAGTGACGAGGAGCTGGCCCTCCACGTGCTCGGTAGATGACCAACAATGCGAGACCTACGGCGATGTTCGAGAACCAGATCACCGACGCCCCGGTTCCTGTCACCAACATGACGGAGCCCAAGAGCACCAGAGCCAGGGCAAGCCAAGGGAGCGCTTTCATGGTTGCCACCTCCTGTTCCCTTCAGCCTCGCCCGCTGCGGCCAGGTGCACCAGAGGCTCAGGTCACAGCGCTAAGGAAACGCTCGGACACGGCATCCGTAGATCCGTGCGCACTCAGCCGGACAGCGGCAGAGCGTGGCATCTTCTAACTCGCCGCTCAGTCACGGCTCAGCGACGGTTGAGACACTCACCCCATGACCGCCGCGGACAGCGACCCGGGCCTCAACTGCAGTTCCGGCGACTGCCCCTACAGAGCCAACGTGATTGGTCACTTGACGGTGCGCGCCAAACCGCTGGCCAATTCCACTCGAGTCGAAGATATTCACACCTTCTGGCTCCCGTTCTGCGACGACCACGCCCATGAGCTCCGCGCCGGTGCCACCATCATCGACTTCAACAGCGGCATCTGACCAACCCTGCCCCCGGGAATAGTTCTGGAAGTCAGATGGACCCGACTCGACCGTCGACATTCTGTCATCGGGTGTGACGAATCCCGGAGGGCTTCCCTGCGTGTCAGGGTGAGTTGAGTCCACTGGCTCACAGCAAGCCCGCCTGACGCAGGGCGAGATTCAGGATCGGTTCACCATGTCCAGTTCAGTTCTGTCGAGTCCGATGAGCATCATCGATGATGGTGCGATGAATGGTTCCTCTGCTCCTCGTGCCGGCGGCCCCTCGCGGCGCCGGTCGTTCACCCCGGCCCAGAAGCTCGAGCATCTGGCCGACTACGAGGCTGCCTGTGAGCGATCCGAGGGCGGTGCCTACCTGCGCCGCAACGGCCTGTACTCCTCGTTGATCTCGGAGTGGCGCCGGCTGCGTGACGCCGGGGTGCTGGCCGGCAAACAGCCCGGTGCGAAGGTCGGACGCCCGAGTGCCGAGCAGGCCGAGATCGCCCGGCTGCGCCGCCAACTCGCGGACCGTGAGCGGAGGTTGGCGACGACCGAGACCGCCCTGGACATCATGGGAAAAGCACACGCGCTCTTGGAGCAGATCTCCCAGAGCGCGGACACCGAGGACACCGAGGCGCCCGTGCGGCCGCGCAGGAAGCGCTGATGGGCACCTATGTCGAGCTCACCACCGCCGGGGTGACCACGAGGGCAGCGGCGGTGCTGACCGGTCTCTCCCGGGCGACCGCGACCCGCACCCTCAAACGAGACACCGGGGCCGACCCAGTGAGCAGGACGGTGGTGCCGGCGAACCGGCTGAGCCTGGCCGAACGGACCCGGGTCCTGGAGGTCCTCGACTCCACGGAGTTCGTCGACCAGCCCCCGCTGCAGGTCTACGCGAGCCTGCTGGCGCGCGGGCAGTACCTGTGTTCGGTCTCCTCGATGTACCGGATCCTCGCTGCGGCCGGCCAGGTCACCGAGCGGCGACGCCTGGCACGGCACCCCGCCCGGACGGTGCCCGAGCTGGTCGCGACCGGACCCGGGCAGGTCTATACGTGGGACATCACGAAGCTGCCCGGCCCGACCAAGGGCGTCTACTACGACGCCTACGTGATGATCGACATCTACTCCCGCTACCTCGTCGGTGCCCACGTCCACGCCCACGAGTCCGGTGTCCTGGCCGAGGAGCTGATGAAGGAGATCTTCGGGGTCCACGGCATCCCGGTGGTCGTGCACGCCGACCGCGGCACCTCGATGACCAGCAAGTCGGTCGCGACTCTGCTCGCCGACCTGGGCGTGACCCGTTCCCACTCGCGACCCAGCGTGTCGAATGACAACCCCTACTCCGAGTCGCTCTTCAAGACGATGAAGTACACCCCGCAGTTCCCCGACCGGTTCGGATCCATCGGCGACGCCCGGGGGTTCCTCGACGTCTTCGCCATCGCCTACAACCACGAGCACCACCACACCGGGATCGGCCTGCACACCCCCGCCGATGTCCACTACGGCCACACCACGGCCGTCGCCGCTCAGCGATCAGCAGCGCTCGC
>Ga0302322_100001898_pt1 | contig 17465 bp, 15 predicted proteins | sample Fen_T0_2_FD_203757 | JGI IMG/M metagenome (GOLD analysis project Ga0302322, IMG submission 203757) | Peat permafrost microbial communities from Stordalen Mire near Abisko, Sweden - Fen_T0_2 | ecosystem: Environmental > Terrestrial > Soil > Wetlands > Permafrost | place: Sweden: Abisko... | reverse complement strand
CGGGCATCGCTCGGGCATCGCTCGGGCATCGCTCGGGCATCGCTCGGGCATCGCTCGGGCATCGCTCGGGCATCGCTCGGGCATCGCTCGGGCATCGCTCGGGCCTCGCTCGGGCATCGCTCGGGCATCGCTCGGGCATCGCTCGGGCATCGCTCGGGCATCGCTCGGGCATCGCTCGGGCATCGCTCGGGCGTCGCTCGGGCGGTCACCGGTTCGCCACTTGGATAGCCTCGCCGGGAGTGCCGTCTCCCCACCGCACCCTCTCCCGTCACGACGTGGCCGGGTTCGTCGCCTCCGAGGTGTTCGCACCTGACGCGAGCGGACGGGTGGGCATCGAATTGGAGTGGGTCACCGCGCCCACCGGCGACGCAGCTCCGCCCTCCCTCGAAGCGCTGCGCGCCGCCCTCCCCGACCCGCTCCCCGGTGCGAGCCGGGTGACGTTCGAGCCCGGCGGCCAACTGGAGCTGAGCGGGCCTGCCGCCGACGGCCTGCCCGCGGCGATTGCGGCGATGACCGCCGACGTCGTCGCGGCGCGACAGGCCCTCGCGCCGCTCGGCGTCACCCTGATCGGCACCGGGCTCGACACCGGCGGCGGGCGCGACCGCGTGCTCGACGCGCCCCGGTACCGCGCGATGGAGGAGTACTTCGACACGCACTGGCCCGCGGGGCGCACGATGATGCGCCACACCGCGTCGATCCAGGTGAACGTCGACATCGGCTCCGAGGGTGACGTCGCGTCGCGGTGGGCGCGGGCGCACGCGCTCGGCCCCGTGCTCGTCGCCGCGTTCGCCAACTCGCCCTTCGACGAGCGGGGTCGCGCCACCGGTTGGTGCTCCACCCGCTTCCACGTGTGGGACGGCATCGATCCGTCGCGTACGGGCGCGGTGCACCGCGACGGGCTCGACCCGTGCGCGGCCTTCACGCAGTACCTGCTGGACGCGCGAGTGATGATGATCTGGCCCCGCGGACCCGACCTCGACGACCATGCGGTCGTCGCCCGCCCGCACCTCACGTTCGGGGAGTGGATCGACGCCGGCCACGACCTGGGCTACCCGACCGCGGCCGACCTCGCGTACCACCTCACCACGTTGTTCCCGCCGGTTCGGCCACGCGGCTGGCTCGAACTGCGCATGATCGACAGCCTCCCCGCCGAGTGGTGGCCGGTGCCCGTCGCGGTGACCGCTGCGGTGCTCGACGACCCCGGCGTGGCGGCCAGGGTCGACGCCGCACTCGAGGCCACCCGCGGCGAATGGTCCGCCGCGGCGCGCAACGGGCTCGCGGACCGCGCCCTGCAGCAGGCCGCGGCGGTGTGCTTCGACGCCGCACACGACGCGCTCCCCCGCATGGGCGCGAACGACGCCACCGTGGCCGCGGTCGACGAGTTCCGGCGGCGCTATGTCGACCGAGGTCGCTCGCCCGCCCACGACCGGCTCGACGAACGGATCGCGGCGCCCGCATGACCGCCATCGACCACGACACGGTGATCACGACGCTCGAGGAGGCGCGGGCGCGCACGCTCACGCTGCTCGACCCGGTCCCCGAGTCCGACCAGGTCCGCCAGGTGTCCCCGCTGATGTCACCGCTTTGCTGGGACCTCGCGCACATCGGCCACTACGAGGAGCTGTGGCTCGTGCGGGCCCTCACCGAGGCGCCGCCCGCCGATCGACGCTTCGACGACGTCTACGACGCATTCCGCCACCCCCGCTCCGAACGCGCGCGTCTCGACATCCTCGGGCCCGCCGCCGCACGCGAGTTCGACATCGAGGTGCGGGCGCGCGCACTCACCGCGCTCCGCCACATCGACCTGCGTAGTGGCGCGCCGTTGCTGCGCGACGGCTTCGTGTACGGGATGGTCGCGCAGCACGAGCACCAGCACGTCGAGACGATGCTGGCGGCCATCCAGTTGATGGAGGAGTTCGCCCACCCGGCCGCCGATGGCCATGACGCGCCGACCCACGCGCCCGCCGCCCGCGCCGCGCTGCCCGCCGAGGTCCTGGTGCCGGCCGGCAGCTTCACCATGGGCACCGACACGTACGCGTGGGCGTACGACAACGAGCGTCCCGCCCACGAGGTGGAGCTCCCCGCGTTCTTCATCGACACCACCCCCGTCACCAACGGCGCGTACCTCGAGTTCGTCGAGGCCGGCGGCTACGCCGACGACACGCTCTGGACGCGCAACGGGCGCGAGTGGCGCGACGAGGCCCATCTGCGCGCGCCCCAGTTCTGGGCCCGCGCCGACACCGGCGCGTGGACGCGCCGCCGCTACGGCCGGGTGGAAGCGCTGCCGCTCGACGAACCGGTGCAGCACGTGTGCTGGTACGAGGCCGACGCCTACGCGCGGTGGCGGGGCACGCGCCTCCCCACCGAGGTCGAGTGGGAACGCGCCGCGCAGGGTGCGCCGCTCGCCGCCGCGAACCTGTGGCCCCAGGGCCCACACCGGTTCGGCCCCTCGCCGGTGGGCTCGCGGCCCGACGGCGCGAGCGACTGCGGCGCACACCAGATGCTCGGCGACGTGTGGGAGTGGACGAGCAGCGACTTCCACCCGTACCCGGGCTTCCGGGCCTTCCCCTACCCGGAGTACTCCGAGGTGTTCTTCGGCGACGAGTACAAGGTGCTGCGCGGCGGTTCGTGGGCCACCCACCCGCTCGCGGCCCGCACCACGTTCCGCAACTGGGACTACCCGATCCGCCGTCAGATCTTCGCCGGTTTCCGCTGCGCGCGCGACACATGAGGGCCGACGCATGAGGGCAGACGCATGAGCGCGCGGGGCTGACGTGTGCCGCCACCTCGCCGCGCTCGGCAACCCCGTTGCGGCCGACCTCCTCTTCGATGCGCCGCACGCGCTGCGCGACCAGGCCCGCACACCGAAGCACCAGCCCGTCGGGCGCACCAATCCCGACGGTTGGGGCGCGGCCTGGTACCCGCGGTCTTCACCAGTGGGCGCGACCCCCGAGCACTACCGCACGGTCACCTCGATCTGGGACGACCGCGCGTTCGTCGACACCGCCCGCGCCATCGAGTGCCGCACGCTGATCGCCGCGGCGCGCCTCGCGTCACCCGGGCTCACGCTCGCGGCCACGAGCAACGCGCCGTTCGTCGCCGGCAAGTGGGCGTTCTCGCTCAACGGCCACGTCGAGGGATTCGACGGTCATGTCGGCCGCGCACTGCGTGACGCGATCAGCCCACCCCGCGCAGCCACGCTCCAGAGCGACACCGATTCCGAGGTGCTGTTCGCGCTGGTGCTCGACCAACTCGCCGTCGGAATCACGCCGGGCGGCATGGCGCCGGCGGACGCGCTCGCGGCAGTGATGCACCGCGTCACCGCGATCACAACCGGGAGGGTCAACCTCTTGCTGACCGACGGCGACGCCGTCTACGCAACTCGGTGGGGCAACTCCCTCTTCACCTGTGGCTCCGTCGTCGCGTCGGAGCCACTCGACGACACCACCAACTGGACGGAGGTCCCCGACCATTCATTGGTGGTCGTGGACTCCGACGACACGAGGATCACCCCACTGTGACGGCCCCCGCCGAGAACGACATCCGCGTCGACGTACACCTCGCGCCCGACGCGATGGCGCACGCGCTCGAGGCCGACGTGCGCGCCGGGCTCGGCGCGTCACCGAAGACGCTGCCGCCCAAGTGGTTCTACGACGACCGCGGCAGCGAACTGTTCGACGAGATCACGCGCCTGCCCGAGTACTACCCCACCCGAACGGAGCGCTCGATCCTGGTGACGCACGCGCCCGACATCGCGGTGCGCACCGGGGCCGACACCCTCGTGGAGCTCGGATCCGGCACGAGCGAGAAGACCCGGCTGCTCCTCGATGCACTCACCGACGCGGGCACGCTCACCCGCTTCGTGCCCTTCGACGTGAGCGAGCAGACCCTGCGCGACGCCGCCGCTGCGGTGGCCACCGAATACCCCGGTGTCGCCGTGCATGCGGTCGCCGGTGACTTCGAGCACCACCTCGATCGCATCCCGGGGCGAACGGGTGCCGATGCCCCGCGCCTGGTCGCGTTCCTCGGCGGCACGATCGGGAATCTCACCCCCGAGATGCGCGCGACGTTCCTCGCCGACCTCGCCCGCGGCCTGCAACCGGGCGACGCGCTGTTGCTCGGCACCGATCTCGTGAAGGACACCGACCGCCTCGTCGCGGCCTACGACGACGCGGCCGGCGTCACCGCGGCGTTCAACCGCAACGTGCTCGACGTGATCAACCGCGAGCTCCACGCCGACTTCGACGTCGACGCGTTCACCCACGTCGCCCGCTGGGACGCCGACAACGAGTGGATCGAGATGCGGTTGCGCGCCGAGGGCCCGCAGAGGGTCGAGATCCGCGACCTCGGTCTGCGCGTGACCTTCGCCGACGGCGAGGAGGTCCGCACGGAGATCAGCGCCAAGTTCCGGCGCGACACGGTGACCGGGGAGCTCGCCACCGCGGGGTTCGTCCTCGACGAGTGGTGGACCGATCCCGCCGGCGACTTCGCGCTGTCCCTCGCGTTCCTGCGCTGAAGCGACCCGCTGAAGCGACCACCCGAGCCGCCTGCCCGAGTTTCCACTATCGCCGTAGTGCTAATACACTGGCGGCCATGACCGCCTCTTCCGGGCCCGCTTCCGGGCACGATCCCGGGCCCGCCCCGCTCCTCGAGATCGACGACCTCCATGTGGCCGTCGACGGCGCCGAGATCCTCCGCGGTGTGAGCCTGTCCGTCGCCGACGGCGAGGTGCACGCGCTCATGGGCCCCAACGGCTCGGGCAAGTCGACGCTCGCCAGCACCCTGCTCGCCAACCCCGTCTACGAGGTCACGGCCGGCCGCATCCGTTTCCGCGGCGAGGACGTCACCGACCTCCCCTCCGACGAGCGCGCGGCCCGGGGCATGTTCCTCGGGTTCCAGAACCCCGAGGCGATCGCCGGGGTCAGCGTCCTCAACTTCCTGCGCCAGACGATGGCCGTGCGCAAGGGGATCAGCGACCTCTCCGTCCTCGAGGTGCGCCTCGCGCTCATGGAATGGACGAAGCGCCTCGGGATGGACGACCGTTTCCAGGAGCGCTACCTCAACGAGGGGTTCTCCGGCGGCGAGAAGAAGCGCAACGAGATCCTGCAGATGGCCCTCCTCGAACCCGACCTCGCGATCCTCGACGAGACCGACAGCGGCCTCGACATCGACGCGCTCCGCGCCGTCGGCGAGGCGATTGCCATCGTGCGCGCCGACCGCCCGAACCTCGGCATTCTCCTGATCACGCACTACCAGCGCATCCTCGACCACCTCACCCCCGACGTCGTGCACGTGCTGCTCGACGGTCGCATCGTCGCAACCGGCGACGCGCAACTGGCGAAGCGCATCGAGGCCGACGGCTTCGACTCCTTCCGCAGCGAGGTGGCCGCGTGAGCAGCGTCGATCGAACCGCCGACGACACCCTGGACGTCGCGCGGATCAAGGCCGACTTCCCGATCCTGAAGCACCAGGTCCACGGCAAGCGCCTCGTGTACCTCGACTCCGCCGCCACCTCGCAGAAGCCGCTCGCGGTCCTCGACGCGATGGACCGCTACTACCGCGAGATCAACTCCAACGTGCACCGCGGCGTCTACACGATCGCCGAACAGGCCACGCAGCAGTTCGAGGCTGCACGGGCGAAGGTCGGCCGCTTCGTCAACGCGCGCGAGAGCGCCGAGATCATCTACGTGCGCAACGCAACCGAGGCGATCAACCTCGTCGCCTACTCGTGGGCGCGCGCCAACCTGCGCGCGGGCGACGCCATCGTGCTCACGCACATGGAGCACCACGCCAACATCGTGCCGTGGCAGATCCTCGCCGCCGAACGCGGCCTGGAGATCCGCTGGATCCCGCTCACCGCGGGCTACCAGCTCGACCTCACCGGCCTCGACGACCTGCTCCGGGGCGCCAAGCTCCTGGCCGTGAGCGCGATGTCGAACGTGCTCGGCACCATCAACGACATCCGCCCGCTCGCCGACGCCGCGCATGCAGCCGGCGCGCTCGTGCTCGTCGACGCGTGCCAATCCGTCCCTCACCTCGCCGTCGACGTGCAGGCGTGGGACGCCGACTTCGTCGCGTTCTCGGCCCACAAGATGTGCGGACCGACCGGCATCGGCGCGCTGTGGGCCCGCCGCGAACTGCTCGACGCCATGCCCCCGTTCATGGGCGGCGGCGAGATGATCAACCAGGTCACCCTCGACGGCTTCGTGCCCAACGAGGTGCCGTGGAAGTTCGAGGCCGGCACGCCCGCGATCGCGGAGGCAATCGGCTTCGGCGCCGCCGTCGACTACCTCACCGGGCTCGGCATGGACGCCGTGCGCGCCCACGAGGTGCAGCTCACCGGCTACACCCTCGACCGGCTCACCGAGCGCTTCGGCGACCACCTCACCATCTACGGCCCGCGCGACCTCGCGGTACGCGGCGGAGCGATCTCGTTCCTCTTCGAGGGCATCCACGCCCACGACATCTCGCAGGTCGTCGACGAGGAGGCGATCTGCGTGCGGGCCGGTCACCACTGCGCCAAGCCGCTCATGAAGGTGCTCGGGGTGCCCGCCACCACCCGCGCCTCGTTCTACGTCTACAACGACGAGGCCGACGCCGACGCCCTCGTCGACGCCCTGGAGCGCGCCGAGAAGTTCTTCGCCTTCTAGGCTTCTCGACGCGAAGGAGAACCACCATGCCCGGTCTCGAAGACCTCTACCGCGAGATCATCCTCGACCACTACCGAGCCCCGCGGAACCGCGGTGAGCTCCCGGTGCCGCCCGCACACAAGGTCGAAGGGTTCAACCCGCTCTGCGGCGACGAGGTGATCCTCTACCTCGTGGTCGACGGCGACACCGTCACCGACCTCAAGATCTCGGGCCAGGGCTGTTCGATCAGCCAGGCGTCCACGTCGATGATGTCGGCCGCGGTCAAGGGCAAGTCGGTCGCCGAGGCCCGCAAGCTGATCCGGGCGTTCAAGGCGCTGATGTCGATCCACGAGTCGAAGCTCGAGGGTGAGGACGACGGCGACGCCCTGGCCGCCGAGCTCGAGGGCGTTCGCCTGGGCGACCTCGAGGCGCTGCAGGGCGTGGTGAAGTTCCCGGTGCGCATCAAGTGCGCCACCCTTGCGTGGAACACCCTCCAGCAGGGCCTCGACGAGGCCGAAGGAACCCCTGACGCCTGACAGCTTCGGCCGGGATCCGTCTCTGACCGCAACCGGCCGGAAACAATGATGAACCCGGAAGGAAACCGTCAGGCGATAGGTTGTGTGCCACGGAGGTCATGCTGATGAACACGCAAGAGCTCACGAACGTGATCGACGAGGCACTGGAGCGTTTCCGGGGCCGCGATCTCGTAGCCAGTGCCGAAGTGCAGGATGTGCTCCTCGACCTGCGTCTGTTGCTGATCGACGACGGTTCCCTCGAGCAACTGCTCGACGAGCCTGCCCCCGCTGTCGCGGGCTGACACCGCGCCTACCCCTGTCCCGCACCCGCGGGAGGGCGGTAGGCTGGTGCTCCCATGTCCGAACCGATGACGCCCCCCGAGCCCCCCACCGGTGAATCCGGCTCCCGGGCTGCCGCGCGGGCCGAGCAACGCCAACAGCGGTCCAAGCGTCGTCGCACCCTCCTGATCGTCCTCGCGGCGATCGTCGCGCTCGTCCTCGTCGTGGGCGGCGTGGTCGTCGCGACCAGTGGCGGGAGCGACACCGCGCAGAAGGCGGCGCCGGTCACCACCCTGCCCACCACGTCGGGCCCGGCCGTCAACGCCACCTTCACCGCCGCGCCCTATCGCACCGCCACCACCAAGGGCACCGACATCGCCGTGTACGCGACGCCCGACGCCAACGCCGCGCCGGTCACCACACTGCCGAAGCAGACCGAGTACCAGCTGCCCCGCTCGTTCCTGGTCTTCGACCAGTACGCCGACTGGCTGCACGTGTACCTGCCCACGCGACCCAACAGCAGCACCGCGTGGATCAAGTCCGCCGACGTGCGCATGGGCGCGCCGCTCACCTACCAGATCCGCGTCAGCCTGGCCGACCGCACCCTCACCCTGCTGCACAACGGCGCGGTGGTGTTCACCGAGCCGGCGGCCATCGGCACCACCGACAACCCCACCCCGACCGGCGTGTTCTTCTACACCGACCCGCTCGACCTCGCGAACCAGCCGGGGAGCGCGTACGGCGTGTTCGCCATCGGTCTGTCGGGCCACAGCAACACGCTGAGCGAGTTCGCCGGCGGCGACGGCCAGATCGCGATCCACGGCACCAACGACCCGGGCAGCATCGGCACCCCGGTGTCGCACGGGTGCGTGCGCGTCAACAACGACGTGGTCCTCAAGCTGGCCAAGCTCCCGCTCGGCACCCCCGTCGTCATCACCTGACGATCTTCCGTTTTGGCGTCACCTGGTGTCGCCAGAGCGACTTCTCGTGACGCCAAAACCTCAGAAGCCGAGGGGGTCGGCGAAGGGGTCGGACTCCACGACCCGATCCGCGGTGAGCTCCAGCACGCCGAGGCGCTCGGCCACGCCCTCGTACCCGTGTTCCTCGAGCTCACCGGCCACCTCGGGCCCGCCGCTCATGACCACGCGTCCGTTCATGAACACGTGCACGACGTCGGGGCGCAGCTCGTCGAGCAGGCGCGCGTAGTGCGTGATCGCGAGCACACCGAGGCCGTCTTCGGTGGTCATGGCCTCGACCCGACGCGACACGTCGCGCAACGCATCGACGTCGAGACCGGAGTCGATCTCGTCGAGCACCGCGAACTTCGGCTTCAACACTGCGAGCTGCAGCGTCTCCGCGCGCTTCTGCTCACCACCGGAGAACTCCACGTTGAGCCCGCGCACGAGGAAGCGCTCGTCGACACCGAGGCGCACCGCCTCTGCGGCGACGCGCGCCGGCAACCCCGAGGGATCGCCGCCATGGCCGCGCACCGCGGCATCGAGGAAGTCGCCGATCTTCACGCCGGGGAGCTCCACCGGGTACTGCAACGACAGGAACAGGCCCGCCGCCGCGCGCTCGTGGGTGGGCCGCCCGAGCAGCTCCACGCCGTCGATGGTGACGGAACCGCCGGTGACCTGGTAGTCGCCGCGCCCCATGAGCACATGCGACAGCGTGCTCTTGCCGGAGCCGTTGGGCCCCATGAGCGCATGCACCTCACCCGAGCGCACCTCGAGGTCGACACCCTTGAGGATCTCGTGACCATCGACGCTCGCGGTCAGGCCTTCGATCTTCAGGACACTCATGAGCCGTCCTTCGCGTTCACGGTCACGATCACGTCGTCGCCGTCGACCCGCACTGCGTACACGGGCACGGGCTTGGTGGCGGGCAGGCTCTGCGGCTCACCCGTGGTGAGCGAGAACGTGGAGCCGTGCTGGGGGCACTCGATGCCGCACTCGTCGGCCCACACCTCGCCCTCGGCGAGCGAGTAGTCGGCATGGGAGCACCGGTCACCGATCACGTACCAGGCGCCGCTCGCCGACTCGTCGTCGAGGTGCACCACACAGAGGCGGTGGCCGTCGACGTCGAAACGCGCTGCGGTGCCGGGCGCGACATCGGCGGTGGCGCACACGCGCACGTCGCCCATCACGTCCGCCATCACACGCCCGCCATCACACGCCCGCCCGGGCGATCGGGTCGCGGTGCTCCAACTTCTCGATCACGCTGCGGCGCAGTGGGGCCACGAGTGAGCGCACCGGCAAGCGGTCGAACACGTCGTCGAAGAAACCGAGCACCACGAGGCGCTCCGCCTCCTCGGGCGGCACCCCGCGCGTCGCGAGGTAGTAGAGCTGGTCCTCGTCGATGGGGCCGACCGCGCTCGCGTGCGAACAGCGCACGTCGTCGGCCTCGATCTCGAGGTTGGGCACGGAGTACGCCTCGGCACCCTCGGTGAGGACGAGGTTGCGGTTGGTCTGGTGGGCGTCGGTCTTCTGCGCGCCCTCGCGGATGCGGATGAGCCCCGTGTACACCGACTTCGCGTGATCCTCCACCGCACCCTTGAAGAGCAACTCGCTGCGCGTGTTCGGCGCGACGTGATCCTGCAGTGTGCGGAAGTCGAGCATCTGGTTGCCGTCGCCGAAGTAGACCGCGGTGAGGTCGCTCTCGGCCCCCTTGCCGTCGAGCCGGGCTTCGCTGCGGAGGCGGGCGTACTCGCCGCCCAACGCGACCACCGCCGACTTCAACGTGGCGTCACGACCGAGGTGCGCTCGCTGCAACGCGATCTGCCACGTGCGCGGACCGTGCTCCTGCACCGAGAGGTAGCGCACATGCGCGTTGTCGCCGAGCAGCAGTTCCACGACCGCGTCCACGAGGTGGCCGGTGGTGCCGGGGCCGGTGTCGGTGGAGCCGTAGCGGTCGAACACGGTGACCTGTGCGCCGTCTTCCGCGACCACGAGCGTGTGCGGGAAGCTGACGAGGCCGTCGCCCTCCGACCAGTGCAACACCACGATCGGGTGCTCGACGGTGACGCCCTTCGGCACGCGGATGTACGCGCCGCCGGCGAGGAAGGCGTCGTGCAGCAACGTGAACGCGTCGGGCGACGCGTCGGACGCGGCGCCGAGCACGCCTTCGAGCTCGGCGGCCTCGCAGGTGGCGAGACCACACACCCGCACGCCCTTGCGCTCCAACTCCTCGGACATGGTGTGGTGCACGACGCGGCCGTTGCGCACGACCACCAGCGCGGCGCGCTGGCCGGCCTCGGCGGCAATGGGGCCACCGCCGGGCGCCGACTCCACCCCCGCCTCACCGAGGCGTTCGGGCGGCACCGGGCGGAAGCGGCCGAGGTCGAGGTCGTCGATCCGGCTGTAGCGCCAGATCTCCTCGTGCGACGTGGGCCACGGGGTGTCGGCCAGCTGCTCGAGGGCGGCGAGGCGACGGGCAGCGAGCCAGTCGGGGCCTGGCAGGGCCCGCGCGGCGTCGGCGGTGAAGTGCTCGGTGTTCGTCATCGACCTGCGCGTGCGGGAGCTACCCGACGCTGCCTTCCATGTTGAGCTCGATGAGGCGCGACAGCTCCACGGCGTACTCCATCGGGAGGGTCTTGGTGACCGGCTCGATGAAGCCGTTGACCACCATCGCGGTGGCCTGCTGCTCGGTGAGGCCGCGTGCCATCAGGTAGAAGAGCTGGTCGTCGCCGACCTTCGAGACCGTGGCCTCGTGGCCGATGCGGGCGTCCTTCTCGTCGACCTCCATGTAGGGGTAGGTGTCGGAGCGGCTGTCGTCGTCGAGGATCAGCGCGTCGCAACGCACCTGGCTCTTGCAGCCGTGCGCACCCTCCTCGACCTTCACGAGGCCGCGGTAGGTGGTGCGGCCACCGTCCTTCGAGATCGACTTCGAGTCGATGATCGAGGTGGTCTCCGGCGCGGCGTGCGTCATCTTCGCCCCGGCGTCCTGGTGCTGGCCGGCGCCCGCGTAGGCCACGGAGAGCACCTCGCCGTGCGCCTTCGGGCCGGTCATCACCACGGCCGGGTACTTCATCGTGAGCTTCGACCCGAGGTTGCCGTCGATCCACTCGACGGTGGCTTCGGTCTCGGCGCGGGCGCGCTTGGTGACGAGGTTGTAGACGTTCGGCGACCAGTTCTGGATGGTGGTGTAGCGGATGCGCGCGCCCGGCTTGGCGATGAGTTCCACCACGGCAGAGTGGAGGGAGTCGGTGGAATACACCGGCGCCGAGCAACCCTCGACGTAGTGCACCGAGGAACCCTCGTCGGCGATGATCAGCGTGCGCTCGAACTGACCGGCGTTCTCCGCGTTGATGCGGAAATAGGCCTGGAGCGGCATCTCCACGTGCACGCCCGGCGGCACGTAGATGAACGAACCGCCCGACCACACCGCGGAGTTGAGCGCCGCGAACTTGTTGTCGCCCGGGGGGATCACCGTGCCGAAGTGCTCGCGCACGAGGTCGGGGTAGTCCTTCAGGGCCTGGTCCATCGAGGTGAACAGGATCCCCTGCTCCGCGAGGTCGTCGCGGTTCTTGTGGTAGACGACCTCACTCTCGAACTGGGCCGTGACCCCGGCGAGGTACTTGCGCTCCGCTTCGGGGATGCCGAGCTTCTCGTAGGTGGCCTTCATGCTCTCCGGGAGCATGTCCCAGTCGGCGACCTCACCCTCGGTGGGCTTGAGGTAGTAGTAGATGTCGTTGAAGTCGATGTCGGGCATGTTCTCGGCGAACCACGCGAGCATCGGCTTCTTCTCGAAGCGCTTCAGGGCGTTGAGGCGGAACTTGGTCATCCAGTCGGGCTCGCTCTTCTGGTGCGAGATGTCCTGGACGACGCCCTCGTTGAGGCCCTTCTTGGGGGCGTAGACGTAGTCGTCGGTCGAGTCGTGCCAACCGAGCTTGTACTTGCCGAGATCGATTCCGGAGACGGCCATCGTTCTCCTACCTGGCCCGCGGCGTGCGCGGACGGGGGTTGTGGGGCTTCGACGTGCAGTGCGGGGGGATTTCCACTACGTCGATAGTAACAATCCCCCGCCCGATCTCCAACCCGGAACGGTGGGCGTGCTACTTGCCGGCGGCCGCCTGGGTCTGGGCCTGCTTGATCAGCGTGCCCACCTCTTGGATCAGGGAGGCGTAGGTGGTGAAGTCGCCGTTCTTGAGCGCCGCCTGGGCCTGGTCGTACTTGCTCGCCGCCTGGGCGATGAGGTCGGCCGAGCTGCCGGTTGCCGGGGGGACCGTGGTCGCCGTGGGCGACGTGGTGGCGGTGCCCGGGGTGGTGGTGGTCGTGGCCGCGGGCGAACCGCTGCCGGTGCCGCCCGTCGTGGCACCGTTCGCCACCGAGCACGTGGTGACCGCGCTCGTCTGACCGGTGAGCTGCTTGAGCCCGTCCTCCACGGTGGGGGCGCAGAACGCGCCCTGCCCCTGGGCATACACCACCACGAACTGGAACTGCGGGTACGACCCACTGCCGCGACCCTGGGCATAGAAGGGCCTGACGTAGAGGAGCGTGTCGCCCACCGGGATGAGCTGCATGCTCCCCTGGATGATGCTCGAACCCTGCTGGTTGAGCAGCGTGATCGCGGTCGAGATCGCGGGCGTACGGATGATCGCGTTGTTCACCTGCACCGGGCCCTGCACGTTCTCACCCTGCGGCATCACGAACGCGCGCAGGCGCCCGTACTGGCCGGGGTCGGAGTCGGCGGTGAGGAACGACACGAGTCGCGTCTGACTGTTGCCCGAGGACACCGGCACGAACGGCGTCATCGCGATGAAGTGTTCCTGTGCTTCTCCCGGCAATCGCAGGTACAGGTAATAGGGATCGATCCGCTTGCCCGTGGACGTCGCGGACTGCGGCGCGGTGGTGGACTGCGTCGCGCCGGTGTCGAGCGTGGAGAGGATGTCGCTGCCGATCGCGCCCGAGCCGGGGTCGGGCGACACGAGCCACTTCGCGCTGCCGTCGTAGAAACGCTTGGGCTCGGTCACGTGGTAGCGGCCGAACATCGTGCTCTGCGCCTTGACCAGGTCTTCGGGGTAGCGCAGGTGGGCCTGGATGTCCTTGGGCATCTGCGACCCGTCGGTGAACAGGTCGGGGAACGCCGACCGCCACGCCTTGATCATCGGGTCCTTCGGGTCGAACACGTAGAACTTGACCGTGCCCTGGTACGCGTCGATCGTGACCTTCACCGAGTTGCGTACATAGTTGAAGTCACCCGACAGCGACCCCTGACCACCCGTGGTCTGCGAATAGGGGTACATGTCGGAGGTGGTGTAACCGTCCATGATCCAGACGGTCTTGTTCCCCAACACCACGGGGTACGGGTCGGCGTCGAACTGCAGGAACGGCGCGAGCTTCGTGACGCGGGCGCGGATGTCGCGCTCCATGAGCAACTTCGTCTTCGAGTTGATCTGTCCGGAGATCAGCGGGTCGAGACTCCCGAAACGCAGTGCGAACGCGGCGCGGCGCACGAAATTGGAGAGGGTGACACCGTCCTTGCCCTTGTAACGGGTGAAGCTGTCGGTGGCACCCTTCTTCTGGTAGTTGAACTCCTGCGACTGGGCGCCGGTCAACACGTAGCTGTCGAGGCCCTCCGCGAAGTAGATCTGCGACGCGGGGCCGTTGTCGAGCTTCATGCCGAGCTGTTCGGTGGGCACGTTCTTCAACAGGTACTGCGGGTTGCCGTCGGCGTCGGTCGCGTTGCTCGGCGACGCGACCACGCCATAGCCGTGCGTGTACACGATGTGGCGGTTCACGAACGACTGGCTGGGCAGGTCGGCGCTGTTCAGGCCACGCGCCGCGATCAGTACCTGGCGCACCGAACCGTCGACGAGATAGCGGTCGACGTCGACGTCGCCGATCTTGTAGTAGGTCTGCAGGTTCTGCAGGTTCGCGTAGGTCTGCTGGATGACGCCCGGATCCCAGAGACGTGCGTTGCTGATCGTGCCCACGTTGGTGCTGATGAGCTGGTTCGCCGCGCCGGTGTCGAGGCTCCCGAGTTGCGTGTAGTCGTAATTCTTCGTCTCGACGTTGGTGAGCGCGAAGGCGTCACGCGTCGCGCTGATGTTGCGGGTGATGTACTTGGCCTCGGCCTGGTACTCGTTCGGGCCGACCTTGAACTGCTGGTAGGCGGCCGGGTACACGGTGCCGACGACGAGCGACACGAAACCCCAGAGGCCCACCGCGAGGATCGGCAGCACCCAGCCGCGCCGGCGGATGTTCCAGAGGAACAGCCCTGCGGCCACGACCGAGATGAACATCAGCAGGTTCAGCGCGGGCAACTGCGCCTTGACGTCGGTGGCGCTCGCGCCCTCGACCACGCCGCGCGTCGAGAAGTTCAACTCGAAACGCGCCAGGTAGTACTGCGCGGTCTTCACCAGCGCCATCACCGCGAGGATCACCGACAGGTGCGCCTTCACCTGTGGCGTGACCCGCTGGAACGGGCTCTGGAAGCGGATGCCGCCGTTGAGGTAGTGCGCGACCGCGGTGACGAGCAGCACGATCACCAGGCCGGCGAACAGCCACTCGGTGATGAACTTCAGGAACGGCAGCTGGAAGACGTAGAAGCCGATGTCCTTGTGGAACTGCGGGTCGGTCTTGCCGAACTTCTGCGCGTGGGTGAACAGCACCCACTGCTTCCACTGCGACGAGACGCCGATCCCCGCGATGAGCGCGAAGAAGAGCGACACCCCGCTGCGGATCAGCATCGTGTGCCGGCCCGCCCACGCCTGATAGCGAGCGACCAGCTCGTCCTCCGGCCCGGTCGAGCGGTACCTCGGCGCCACGCGGTCGGCGATCACCAGGTTCACGAACATGATCACGAAGAACGCGACCGTGAACACCAGTGCCGGCACCACATGGGCCGAGATCAGGCTCCGCCAGGTGTTGCCCTGACCGAGCGAGTCGAACCAGAGGAAGTCGGTGTAGAAGCCCGCCAGCCCGCGGAGGCTCAGCAGCAGGATCGCGAGCACCGCCACGATCACACCGAAGATCCAACCGCGCGAGCGGGAGCGCCGACGGGGAGCGGCAGTGGGGGGCGTCGGGACGCGCATCGGGCCGCAGCCTAGAGGGCGGCGGCGCCGCGAAGCAGCGCGGGACTGCTGAGCTGGTGCCGCCGCCGATTCAAGTGCTGTCGCGAGTGAGCAGGCAACGACACCCCGGGTGCGCGGGCGGGAACTTCTGGCCCGTCGGGAACTCGCCGCCCTTCACCGTGGGTTCGAGCGAATTGTCGTCGCAATCGGGGCACTTGCCCTCGTGGGTGGGGATCCACCGCAGGCGCGTCCCGTCGGGCACCGCGTCGTACACGCCCCGCGAGTAGGCGACCGCCAGGGCGTCGGTGAGCACGTCCTCGAGTTCCTGGCCCCGCCACTCCCGGTACCGGGCACCCAGCCGTTGCGCCACCGCGATCTCCATGTCGGCAGGAGTGCGGGCCTCCACCGACGCCAACGACGACGACAACCGGTCCCGCAGCGGCGCCACCGCGGCGTCGGCCAGCTCGGACAGCAGCGCCCGAGGCGTGGCGCTCACCGAACCCCCGGCCGAGGCGGCGCCGAGCGAATAGGCCTGGTCCACGCTCGGCTGCAGCACATGGGCCCAGCGACTGAGCTGCTCGTCCTGGCTCGGGAGCACCTTCGTGAGATCGATCTTCCCCCGTTGGCGCCGCAGGCCGTCGAGCACGTCGTTCTGCTCGTCCTGCAACGCCCGCTTGCCCCGCCGGGAGAGCTCGTCGGCGACGTCGGCCAAGGCCGACTCTCGCCCCCGCAACGCCTCCTGCTCGGGCGTGAGGAGCTCCTCCTCCTCCTCCTCCATGGCCGCCTCCGGCGGCTGGGAATCTGCCTCGGGCTGGTCGACAGGTTCCACCGCGGCTTCGGGTGCCGCCTCGGCGACCGGGCCGGAGGGCTCGTCGTCGCCGGACTCGGAGCGGAGCTTCTCGAAGAGGGCGTGGACGTCCTCTCTGGGCTCGCCTTCCTTGCTGGGCTCGCTGCCGCTCGCCTCCCCATCTGCGTCAGGTCGGGACGCCGCTTCGGCAGTCGGCACCGGTGCCGGGGCAGGGGCCGACGGGACGGGGGCGGGCGCGGGCGCGGGCGCGGGAGCGGAGGAAGTGGGCGGTGCGGGGGCTTCGGGTGCGGGTGCGGCCGGGGGCGCCGCGGCCTCGGGGGTGGCGGGGGCCTCGGGGACTGCCGGAACGGCCGGAACGGCCGGTGGCGCCGAGGGTTCCTGCTCGATCACGCGCCGGGCGTGCGCCAGCGCGCGCTCCACCAGTTCATAGGTCTCGACCAGGCGCCCGCGACCCTGGCGCAGCTCGTCGATCTGGTGCTCGAGCGCAGTCTTGCGCTCGCCGAGATCCTCCAGCACGCGCTCGCGCACGGTGCGGGCCTCGGTGACGATCTCCTTCGCCCGGGAGCGCGCCGCGTCCTCGGCCTCGCGGGTCTTCGTCTCCACTGCATGTTGGGTGGTGGCCCGCAGCTCGCGCGCGGTCTCCTGGGCTTCGCGCACCACGCGGCGGGCGTGCTCCTCGGCCTTGTTGCGCAGTTCCTGCGCCGAATCACGTGCCTGACCGAGCACGCGCGCGGTCTCCTCGCCGAGGGCCTTGATGAGGTCGTCGTCGGTGGGCGGCAGCACCGGTCGGCGCGACCGCTCCTCGAGGTCGCGCATCCGGGCGCTGAGCTCGCGCTCCCGCGCTGCCGCCGAGCCCAGCTCTTCGGCCACCAGCCGGAGGAACGACCGCACTTCATGCTCGGCATAGCCCCGCTTCACCGAGCTGAAGTTCCGATTCGCCACCGTCTCGGGCGTCAGTCGGGAGTCGCGTGCCGGGGAACCTGCAGTGTCGGTCATGCCCTCATGATCGCGCCGCGGTCGTGGACGGTGGCGGCACTCGTGCACCGCCCGCCTGCTCGAGCGCGCGGAGCGCGTCGTCGATCGTGTCCACTCCGACGACGCGTACGCCACCGGCCCCGGCTTTCGCGTCCTTCACCTCGGACTTCGGCACCAGCATCAACTGCACGTCATTCGTCTTCGCGGTGATCGCCTTCTGCTGCACCCCACCGACCGGTCCGACC
>Ga0302322_100001896_pt1 | contig 17472 bp, 18 predicted proteins | sample Fen_T0_2_FD_203757 | JGI IMG/M metagenome (GOLD analysis project Ga0302322, IMG submission 203757) | Peat permafrost microbial communities from Stordalen Mire near Abisko, Sweden - Fen_T0_2 | ecosystem: Environmental > Terrestrial > Soil > Wetlands > Permafrost | place: Sweden: Abisko... | reverse complement strand
GTCCTCGGCGAGCGTGAAGGCAAGTGTGTCGACGAAGAACGCGATGGCCGCGTCGTAGTCGTGCACGACGATGGTGACGAGGTCGATGCGCACCGCGGCAGCGTAGGTCGGCTCGGCCCTGGACCCGTTCATCGCCTTCGTCTTCTCCAGGCCCGCTGCCGAGCGGTCCTTGGTGCTGGGCCGTTGGCGGGCCCACGGCCGGCAGGGGACGACACGGGCAGCAGTAGTGTCCGCGGCCGTGCGTGCCTGGCAGATCCACCGGAACGGCCCGCCCCGGGAGGCGCTGCGCCTCGTCGACCTCGATGACCCGGTTCCCGGTCGGGGTGAGGTGCGGTTGCAGGTTCGGGCCGCCGCGGTGGGGATGCCCGACGCGTTCATGTGCCGGGGCTCGTACGCGTTCCGTCCTGCGATGCCGTTCGTGGCCGGGCAGGAGGTCTGCGGGGTCGTCGACGCGGTCGGCGACGGCGTCGACGTGCCGCTGGGCACGCGGCTCATGGCCGTGACGAACTTCTTCGACGGTCGGGGCGGGTTCGCGGAGCGCACGATCGCGCGTGTCGAGTCCGCGTTCCGGGTTCCCGACACGATGGGAGACGCCGACGCCGCGTCGTTCCGGATCGGGTACTCGACGGCATGGGTCGGGCTGGTGCGCCGGGGTGCGCTCGCAGCGGGGGACGCGCTCCTCGTGCTCGGCGCCGCGGGGGGCTCGGGCACCACCGCCGTGCTGCTCGGGCGCGCCCTCGGGGCGCGCGTCCTCGCGGTCGTGGCGGGGACGGAGAAGCTCGAGGTGTGCCGGGACCTGGGCGCCGACGTGGTGATCGACCGGACCGCCGAGTCCGTTCCCGACGCCGTGCTCGCCGCGACCGACGGCCGGGGAGCGGACCTGGTGTACGACCCGGTGGGCGGTCCGGTCGCGGACGCGACGGTGGGGTGCCTCGCCCGTGACGGGCGGCTGCTCGCGGTCGGCTTCGCGAGCGGTCGCTGGGTCGAGCCCGACGTGTGGGCGCTCGCTCGCCGCAACGCGTCGGTCGTCGGCGTGTACGCCGGCGGCTACACCTGGGACGAGAACGAGGCCGACCACGAGGCGCTGCTCGCACTCCACGCGGAGGGCCACCTGCGGAGTGTCGCCACGGTGGTGCCGTTCGCCGACCTCCCCGACGCCGTCGCCGCGGTGGACGAGGGGACCGCCGTGGGCAAGCTCGTGGTGCAGACCACAACGAAGTAGCGGCGCCGCGCGTGTCGTGTGGGACGGGGGGAACACGGTGGGTCGATTGGAACACAAGGTGGCCTTGATCAGCGGAGGCGCGCGCGGGCTGGGTCGTGCGATGGCCGATGAGTTCGTGGCCGAGGGCGCGCGCGTGGTGATCGGCGACGTCTTGCACGACGAATCCGAGGCCGCGGCCGACGCGCTCGGCGACCGTGCGATCGCGGTCGGGCTCGACGTGACGAATGAGGACGCGTGGGCCGCGGCTGTGGCGGCCACGACGAGCGCGTTCGGCCGCCTGAACGTGCTGGTCAACAACGCGGGCCGGGCCGAGGGGTCGCCGCTGGCCACCACCTCGCTCGAGAGCTACCGGCGCGTGACCGAGGTCAACCAGACCGGCGTCTTCCTCGGCATGCGCTCCGTCATCGAACCCATGACGGCCGCCGGCGGTGGGTCGATCGTCAACGTCTCCTCGATCGACGGTCTCGTCGGCTCACCGCGGATCATCTCCTACGTCGCCAGCAAGTGGGCCGTGCGAGGGATGACCAAGGCTGCCGCGATGGAGCTCGCGCCCCGCAACATCCGAGTGAACTCCGTGCACCCTGGCCACGTGCACACGCTGCTCGCGTCGGAGCCGGGCCAGGACCGCGCGCTGGTCGAGCGGATGATCGACGAGCACACGGCGCGGTTCGCTCCGATGCAGCGCACCGGCGAGCCGATCGAGATCGCACGGCTCGCGGTGTTCCTCGCGTCCGACGACAGCAGCTACTGCACGGGCTCGGAGTTCGTGGCCGACGGCGGGTTCACCGCCGGGTACGCAGGCCCCGGGTCGGCCAACCCGTTCTGAGACCCGGTCGACACCGTGCCAGGCTGATGCCATGGACGTCACCACCGCACCGATCCCCGACCTCACCGCGCTGCTGCTCGACGGCGAGTTCTACGCCGGCGACCCCCACCCGGTCCTGGCCCGACTGCGGCGCGAGGCCCCCGTGGCGCGCGACGAGCGCGTCGGCTTCTGGGCCTGCACCCGCCACCGCGACGTGCACGACGTGTCGCGCGACAACGCGGTGTTCGTCTCCGGCTACGGGGTCAACCACGCCCACTTCGTGCCCGAGCCCCTGGCGGTTCCCGGATCGCTGCTCTCGTGCGACCCGCCGACCCACACCCGCTACCGACGCATCCTCTGGGAGGCGTTCACGCCCAACGAGATCCGCGCACTCGAGCCCCGGATCCGGGCGCGGGCTGTCGACCTGCTCGACGCGCTCGAGCCCGACGCGGTCACGGAGTGGGTCTCCGAGGTCTCGGTGCCGTTCCCGTTGGTGGTGCTGGCCGATCTGATGGGCCTGCCCGCCGACGACTGGCGCGAGTACAGCGAGTGGATGGACGCCGCCGTCCGGACCAACAACCCCGACGCGTCGGACGCCGACCGCGCCGTCGTCGACGGCATGCGGGTGTTCCTCCTCGACGCGGTGGCCGAGCGTGCCGGCACCGACGCACCCGGTGTGATCACCATGGTGGCCAACCACCGCAACGACGAGGGCTCATCGCTGACCCCGCGCGAGCAGCTGATGTTCCTGCTCCAGCTGTTCATCGCGGGGAACGAGACCACGCGCAACACGATCACCGGCGGGATCGTCGCGCTCGCCGAGCACGCCGAGCAGTGGGACGCGCTCCGCGCCGACAGGTCGCTCATCGATCCTGCGATCGAGGAGATCCTGCGCTGGTCGACCGCGGTCACCCACTTCTTCCGCACCGCTGCAGTCGACACCGAGATCGGCGGTGTCGCGATCGGCGCGGGGGACAAGGTGTTCCTGAGCTACACGTCGGCCAACCGCGACGAGGAGGTGTTCGGCCCCACCGCGGATGCGTTCGACATCACCCGCGCGCCCAACCCCCAGATCGCGTTCGGGTTCGGCGCCCACTTCTGCCTCGGAGCCGCGCTCGCGCGTCTGGAGGTGCGGGTGCTGCTCGAGGAGATGCTCGACCGGTTCTCCGGGCTCTCCGTTGCCGGCCCGGTCGAGCGGCTGCCCAATGTCGCCATTGCGGGGTTCGGCCGAGCCGACCTGCTCGTCTCCCGGGTGGGGTAGCGCGGCCAGCCGGGGGCGGTGGTGGGTACCGTGCCCGGCATGGACACCACGATCGTTCGGCCAGACCCCGGTACCGAGCTCCCCACCTCGGAGGCATCCGCATGACGGGTCCCGGGTGGGCCGACGACTACGCGGCGCGCAAGGCCGGGCACGACTGCGCGTTGTGCGCGTCGCTCGGCAAGGGCGACAACGACCAGACGCTGGCGGTGATGACCCTCGAGCACACGGAGGTGCGCCTCGACCGGCGCAGCCGGCTCCCGGGCTACTGCATCGTGGTGTGGCGCCGGGGCCACGTGGCCGAGCCGACCGAGCTGGCCGATGAGGACGCGGCCGCCTACTGGCTCGAGGTCGGCGCCGTCGCCCGGGCCGTCGAAGCGGAGTTCGCGCCGGTGAAGCTGAACCTCTTCACCCTCGGCAACCGGGTCCCTCACCTGCACACTCACGTGGTCCCGCGCTACCTCGACGACCCCGCGCCGGGCGGGCTCATCCCCTGGGACGACATGTTCCACCCCGAGCCGGTCGACGCCGACACGCTGGGGCGTCGGGCCGACGCGATCCGCGAGCGAATCCAGCGCCCCTGAGCCCGAGTGTCGCGAGACACCACTGCGACCGCTACTGGTTCAACGGCTACGACCGCGACGGCGGGTTCTTCTGGGCGGCGCGATGGGTCACTACCCCAACCGCGGGGTGATCGACGAACTTCGAGCCCGCGCCGATGCAGATCTTCTGGCTCTGGGCCCCGCTGCACTTCGACGACTGCTGCACGCACCTGCACTTCTCCCACGGCTCGAACCACGGCGAGCCGGAGGTGGGCGGTGAGTCGATCGCGCTCGACGCGTTCGAGCCGCAGGACCCGTCGTCGATCCACATCCAGACGCTGTGCCGCGTGAACATGGGCGACAAGTCCGGCGTCGGCGTGTTGGAGCAGCTCACGTTCGGGCCACACGCGCCGACGGGGCTCACCGGTCTCGTCGACGGGTACACGCCGGCGAGAAGCCGCGGCGCGCGGCTCACGCCATCTCGGCTCACCCGTCCCAGCCGTACTGCGCCCGCATCCCGGCACTCATCGCGTTGATCGCGTCGGCGGCCGGGAGCCCGCGCAGTGCGTCGTAGATCGAGCGGTTCTCGTCCCCCACGACCCACATCGGCGCTTCGCCGAGTCGGGCCAGGCCCTCGCGGGCCACCTCGTCGGGCTCCATGCCCGGGAAGTCGTCGGGGTCGAAGTGGGCGCCGCTCGCGAGCAGCGTGGGCGTCTTCACGTTGCCGAGCACGAGGCCGATGACGTCGACCCCGTGGGGGTGGAGCTCCGCCCACAGGCCCTGGGCGAGCACCAGGTCGAACGCCTTGGCCGCCGAGTAGGCCACGGTGCCGTCGGTGCCACAGATCCCGGCGAGCGACGAGATCAGGATGATCCCGCCCCGACCCCGGGCACGCAGGCGGCCACCGAAGTGGTGACAGACCCGCACTGGCCCGAGGCAGTTGAGCCGCACCAACCGCTCCGCCCGTTCGGCCGGGTGGTCGAGGAACCTCCCCACCGAGTCGGTGCCCCCCGCGACGCATGCGACGAGGCCGACGTCGAGGTCGGCGGTGCCGGCGATCAGACGGTCGAGCATGTCGTCGGCGATCAGGTCCACCTCGAGGGCGCGCACCTCGACTCCGGTCGCGACGCGGAGCTCGGCTGCGGCGGCGTCGAGGCCGTCGTCGGGCCGCGCGACCATCACGACGTTCAGGCCCTTGTCCGCGATCTGGCGCGCGAATGAACGACCGATTCCGTGGGATGCGCCGAGCACGAGCGCCCACGGTCCGTAGCGTTCGGGGAACGAGGTCGTTGCTGCGTCGGACATGGCGCGACCTTAGGACGGTGGTGCATCTTCGTGGTCTGGACCTGCCGCAATCCGGCTCACCGCGTCGGCGGTGAGGCGGTGCCACGTGGTTGCGTGGCGGAGCATGGCGTGGTCGCCGCCGGGCACCGGCAGGTACTCGACCGAGCGGGCGATCCCCTCGATGCCGGCGGCGAACCGGGCCGAGCTCTCCGGCGAGGTGCGGTGGTCGTCGGTGCCGTGGATGACCACGACGTCCTTGCCTGCGAGCTGGGCCACCGGGTCGTCACGGGGGATCCACGGCGCGAGCGCGAGCACACCGACGACGTTCGGATCGCCGGCGGCCCGGATCGCGGCGCGTCCACCCATCGAGTGACCGACCAGCACGACGGGCAGGTCCGGGCGACGCGCGTCGATCCGAGCGAGCGCGTGCCGCACGTCGGCGACCGGATCGGCGGCCGCGCCGTTCCAACCGCGGTGGCGGTAGCGCAGCCGGGCGACGGCGATGGCCGGGTCGCGGCGGTGGATGGCCCAGCCGAACGGCAGCATGCGCAACGGGGGGCCCGCCCAGCGGGCGACCGGCTCGGTCCCGTCCTCTGCGCCGCCGTGCAGCAGCACCGCGACGGCGCGTGTGCGTGCGTGGAGGTGGGGCAGCGTGAGGTGCGGAGTGTCGGGTGCCGCCGTCACTCGGGCGACTCGCGCAGCACGGCGTCGATCATCTCCGCGAACAGCTGGCTCGTCGGCGGGAGGCCCGGCATCTGCTCGGGTCGGCTCGGGTTCTCGCCCGCGTGGATCGAGTCCCACCGCGCGGCGGCGAGGTCGAGCCACTCCCGGCTCGGCAGGATCCAGAAGCGGTCCTCGGTCACCGCGGTGACGACGTGCTCGGCGACCGCGGCCGGCGTGAGGCCCTCGGCGATGGCCCGGCGGATGTGGGGCTCGATCGCGCCGGTGGTCACGGCCCGGGGCGGGGGCGCGCCGTGCTCGGCCGGCCAGTTGCGGTCGGCGTCGACGATGTTGGTGCGGACCCAACCGGGGCAGAGCACGCTCGCGCCCACCGGCGCGAGCTGGGCCTGGAGGTCGAGGTAGAGGTCCTCGGTCAGCGCGACGACCGCGTGCTTCGACGCGTCGTAGGGCGCGCCGACGCCGGGCGCGAGGCCCGCCATCGACGCGGTGTTGACGATGTGCCCGCGGCCCCCGGCGAGGAGGTGCGGGAGGAACGCACGCACGCCGTGGAGGACGCCCCACAGGTTGACGTCGAAGACCCACTTCCAGGCGTCGAGCGGCCCCAGCCACGGGTCGGACCGCGACGACACGCCGGCGTTGTTGCACACCACGTGCACCGCGCCGAAGCGCTCCAGGGTGGCGGCGGCGAGCGCACTCACGTCGGCTTCGTGGCGCACGTCGACGCGGTGCGTGAGCACCTCGGTGCCGTGGGCCCGCAGTTGCGACGCAGCCGTCGCGAGCGCGTCGTCGTCGACGTCGGCGGCGACGACGTGCAGCCCGGAACGGGCAAACCGGTCGGCGAGCGCGAACCCGATGCCGCTTGCGGCTCCGGTGACGACGGCGACATCTCCCTCGCGAAGTTCCATGCCCGGAAACCTATCGGCGTCGGGCGATCCGGGTGAGCGTCGTGAACGAGCAGAGGTAGACGTCGTCGTCGAATCCCGCGGCGGGGAACAGCACCGACTGCAGCGGGCTGCCCGAGTCGACCCGGACCCGCTCGGTCCCGGTCTCGATGTCGAGCACCACGACCTGGTCGGCCATGCGGGTCGGGTCGTAGTCGTTCGTGACGAGCTCCCCGGTATCGGGGAACAGCAGGGGGTGGCACGCGTGGTCCTGGTCGCGTTGCCAGCGCGGGCTCGTGGAGCCGTCGGCCGCGATGTCGAACGCCGCGAGCACCGCGTTCGCGCTGTCGTAGCCGACGACGATGCGCCGGCCCTCGTCCACGATCGGCGGGTTCGCGATCAAGCCGTGGGGCCTTCCGCAGATCTCCGTGAGGTCCACGGCGCCGGTCGCGAGATCGACGCGCACGAGGTGCAGCGGTGATGCGGACGCGCCGATCCCGCGGAACGTGCCCGCGAACCGCTCGCTGCCCTCGCCGTTGTCGAGGAACCACGCCGCGCCCAGCGCGAGTATCGCGTCCCAGCCGTAGGTCTGGCCGGGGAGCGTGCGATAGCGCGGGGTGAAGTCGTCGTCGCGCTCGAGCCGCTCGCCGTTCCATCCGAACCGGTGCAGGGCCGAGGTGCCCACGACGTAGACGGTGTCGTCGAGGGCGGAGATGCGGGCGACCGACGGTTCCGGGACGGTCGCGCGGGCGACGACCGCGAGCGAGTCGGGATCCAGCACGAGGAGCTCGGCGGGTTCGTCGACGCGTGCGGTGGCGCCCTGTCCCGGGAGGCGACCGCCGAAGTCCTTCGTCACCAGATGACCGTCGGGGAGCACCACGAAGCTGTTGTACGGCCGCAGGCGGGGCAGGCTCGCCGAGGCGCGGAGCGCGAGGTCGGGCCCGAGCCGGTGCGCGTGGTTGCCGAACACGACGTGGAGCGAGCCGTTGGCGTGCACGGCGAGGCCGCCCGGCCACGCGGGGCCGCCGGGGAGGTCGACCGACCGTCCGGTCGTTGCGAGCGAGGCCGGGTCGATGCGCTCGACCCACGACACGGCGTCCTCACCGCCGGTGTGGCAGAGGAGATAGGCCTCACCGGGGTCGCGCAGCACCACCATCGTCGCGGCCAGTGCGTCGCGTGCGGTGACCGTGACGGTGTCCGCCGAGAGTCCGGGGCCCGACCCGAATGCCGGGCGGCCGGGCCGACTGGGGCCGCCGTCCTCGCCGGGCCAACGCGACGGCCAGTACCCGGGTGCGCTCACGGCCGCGTGCCCTGCATCACCGTGGCACCCTAGGGCGCAGGCCATGGGGTTACAGTCCCGGCTGCGGACGGGTCGCCCAGCCGTCCGCACCGAGTTCCCCGAGGAGAGTCCGCATGAGAGTCCGTCGTCTCCATCGCGTCGCCGCATTCGTCGCGGCCGCGGCCGCGCTCGGCTTCGGGGCCGCGCCCGTCGCGAACGCGGCGTCCACCGGCACCACGGTTCGCATCGGCCTCGAGGCCCCGCTGACCGGAGACCAGAAGGCCGTCGGCGACGGCATGCTGCGCGGCGCGCAGCTCGCGGCGAAGCAGCTCAACGCCAACGGCGGCATCGGTGGCAAGCAGGTGGAGATCGTGCCGATCGACGACGCTGCCGACCCGACCACGGGCGTCACCGCGGCGAAGGCCGCGATCGCGTCGGGCCTCGACGGCGTCGTCGGCCCGTACAACTCGGGCGTGGGCGCGCAGACCCTGCCGCTCTACATCGCGGCGGGGCTCGTGCCGATCCGGCTCACCTCGGCCGACAGCACCAACGGCCTCGGGCTCACGCTCCAGCCGATGACCTACCAGATCGCGCCGGCGGCATCCGACGCGCTGACGAAGTGGCTGAAGGCGAAGTCGGTCGCGATCATCTTCGACGACTCCACCCTCTACACCCAGACGGTGTCGTCCGCGCTGAAGTCGCAGCTGCAGACGGCCGGCGTCACGATCTCCGCGTTCGAGCCGATCCAGCCGGGTGCGAAGACCTATGCGAGCACGATCGACAAGGTCGTGGCCACGAACCCCGAGGTCGTGTACCTCGCCACCTACTACCCCGAGGGCGGCCTGATCGCGAAGGAGATGGTCGCGGCCAAGGCCACACCGAGCTGCATGGCCGACTACGGCGCGTACTCGAACGGGTTCGTCGATACTGCGGGCAAGAAGGCCGCGCAGACCTGCCCCGTCGTGGGTGTCCCCGCGCCGAACGAGTTCTCCGGCGCGAAGAAGTACGTCGCCGCGTACCGCAAGGAGTTCAAGGACGCACCGGGCGTCTGGAGCCCGTACACCTACGACTCCGTGAACTTCCTCGCCCAGGGTGTGCAGCAGGCCGGTGGGTTCGACGCCGCGAAGCTCGCCCCGGCGCTGAACAAGACCAGCTTCTCGGGCTGGACCGGATCGGTGACCATCGACCCCAGCACGGGCAACCGTGAGCCGGCGACAGTCGTGGTGCTGGAGGTCGACAAGGCAGGCAACTTCCAGATCGACAAGTCATGGTCCAAGGCGGTCGGCGCGAAGTTCTGACGATCTTCGTGCCGGCTCTCGTCACTTCGCCTGTTGGACCGTCAGCTCGAACGTCGCGGCGACGGGCTGGCCGAGGGTCGCGGTGCGGCTGCCGCCGAAGGTGCCGGTGCCGGTCGCGTTGACGTACTTGCCGGTGCCGTTGAGTACACCGAGCGTTGACGCGAACGTCGTGGTCCCGCCCGCGGCCTTGGTCGCCGCGCCCTGCATCTGCACGCCCAGCGTCGAGCCGTCGCTGAACGTGAACGTGATGAAGCCGGAGAACGGACCGCTGCCGTTCGTGTAGGCCACGTTGGCGAGCATCTCGATGGCGACGGGCCCGCTCGCGTCGTTCGCCGTGGTGGTCAGGCGGTTCCACCCGTACGTGCTGGTTCCGTCGGGACCGACGGTGGCGAGCCGGGTCTCCTGCGACACGAGGTCGCCGGTGAGCCTGATGGGGGTGCCGGTGACCTTCGTGCCGATCGGCGTGGCGAGCGGCGCGCCGGTGTTGAGGAGCGCGGCGAGCTCGATCACGACGGGCTGTGTGCCCGCGTTGGATCCCGTGTGCTCGAGGCTCTGGACCTCCACGAGCGACTCGCCGCGCTTGAGGCGGATCGTCGTCGGCCCGGTGACCGACTCGGTGCTGCCGTCGCGCCGGGTGACCTGGGCGGTGCCCGAGATCACGTCGTACGTGAGGACTCCCGTGACCACCCGGGCGACCTGGGTGCCCTGGTGGAAGTGCTCCACGAGCTTCTCGCCGGGCGGGATCGTCACCCGCTGCAGGTAGAGCGTCTGGCCCGGCGCGTTGAGCGGCTGGGCCTCGCCGAGGGCGTCGCGGGTGATGCCGCTCGACTTCGTGCTCGCGGTCGTGGAGGTCCCGGTGTCGGCCGCGGCGGCCGGGCCGGCGAGCAGCCCGAGGGCCGTGAGGGCGAGGGCCGCTCCGACGCCTGCACTGCGGCACGGGAGGTGGGGGAGGCGCGGACGGGTGGTCTGCTTCCGGGTCTTCTCCACGGTGGAGATTCTGGCAGTCCGCGCGGGCGGCACCACCGCAAAAGGGGTCGAGGGGGAGTGGGAGCGGTACGCCCTGGTCGGGTGCACCCGCTCGGCACTCCCCCTCGATTCCCAAGGGGTCCTCAGACGTCAACCGTTCAGATGTTGACCGTCTTCTCCTTCGAGGTGCTGAAGGCGTGGATGAACCCGGCGATCGCGGCCAGGAACAGCACGAGCGCCACGGCGAAGCACACCAGTGCCGCCTGCTGGGCCCGTTCGCCGAAGATGCTGAAGCCGTACGACGTGAGCAGCAGGCCGCGCAGCGTCTCGCCTCGGAACAGGGTCTGGGTCTTCCCGTCGAGTGCCTTGGCTGCTGCGGTGAGCTGGGCGGCGTTCGCCGCGCCGTTGGTGGTGGCGGTCGCGGCTTCGGTCGCCGCGGCACGCGACTCGGTGCTGGTCTCCGCGTAGGTCTTGCCGCTGTTGATCTCGGTCAGGTGGAGCGCGATGTACCGGTTCGCGTAGCACTCGGCCTGCTTGCCGGTCGTGAGCGGCTCACCGGCGTACTTGACGAGGCAATCGGCCTTCTTCTCCTCGGGGGTCAGGCCCTTCGCCGGAGTGAAGACGATCTTCTGGGCCGAGAGCTGGTCGTGCACGTAGTTCTTGGCGAAGTCCGCCTGGTTCTGCAGCACGAGTCCGAGGATGAGCAGGAGTCCGGCGAGGGCGACTGCGCCCACGCTGAAGATGATGTCGAGCGTGCGTCGATGCATGGCTGAACCTCCGGGTTGGGGTGCCCACGGGTGGGGTGTGATCACAGGGTCCCGCATCGTCGGACCCGGGGCACGGGTCCAAGGTCCCGACCTGGGCTGCCGTCCGGCACAGTCCGCCAACCACTTACGATCAGGGCGCGAAGCTGCTCTGGCGCTGCATCGACTCGGAGGAAACGTGAACGACCCCGACCCGAACGCCCCGCAGGTCCGTCCCGCCGAGATCGCCGGCTGGCCACTGCTGAAGATCGTGTACCGCACCGACCCCCACCGCATCGCCGATCTGCTCCCGCCGGGGATCACGCCGGGCCGCAACCCTCACGTGCACGTGAACATCTACAACGTGCCGATCAACGGTGAGCCGGAGTACGGCGTGTCGACCAAGGTCGAGGCCGACTACGACGGCCGAGAGGGCTACTACAGCCTCGGCCTCGGGATCGACCAGGAAGCGGCGATCTTCATCAGCCGCGAGATCAACGGGCAGCCGAAGTTCCCGTGCACGATCCGCTACTTCCGCCTGGGCGACACGATCGAGGCACGGTGCACGCACCAGGGCTACACGTTCCTCGAGTTCTCGGGGCAGGTCACCGGCACGGTGGCCGACCCCCGAGGCGAGACCACCGAGCACGAGTGGTGGATCAAGGTGTCGCGTGCAGTCGGTGGTGCGGAGAAAGAGTACGACTTCCCGCCGCGGGTGGTGCGGGTCACGAGCGTGAACGACGTCGCGTACGAAGAGGAGCTCGACGGTGTCCTCACGCTGCGCGACAGCCCGTGGGACCCGTATACCGAGCTCCTCCCGATGCACGAGCAGCTCTCGGCCCGGCTCGTCACGCCGATCTTCACGGCGCGCGAGATCGCGCTCGAAGGGCCGCTCGACCCGATCGCGTTCTGGCCGTACGCCGACACGATCGGTGGATCGCGCTGGCCGGGCGAGCGGGGCGGGCCCCGCCGGTAGGCGGGTGGCCCGCTCCCCCCTGCTACCCGGCCGTGCGAAGCTCGACCTCAGCGGAGAGGCACACGCCGCCGGCGCTCACGAGTGCGGAAGGCGGCGGGCATCGTCATCTCACGCGGTGCGGATCTCGAAACCGTGACGGGTCATCGACCACTTGAACCACACGACCGACGCGGCGACCATCACCACGGTGATGCCCACCGACATCGCCGGCTTCACGAGGATGTAGGTGCTGGTCGTCTGCGAGTGGAGCAGCCACAGCGTGACGGCGGCGTTGGCGAACCCGACGACCGCCCATGCGAACGACGCACGTCGGAAGAAGTGGTGCACCCGGTGATCGGCGAGCACTTCGTCGGGGAGCTTGCAGAAATCGCCCGCGAACCGCCCGGCGAGCGGACGGCCGCGCACCACCGACACGAGGAACACGGCGGCGAGGCAGGCGGTGCCCACGACGGGCTGGAAGAAGTAGAGGAACGCGCTCCCCGAGAGCAGTCCGAGCAGGGACCGGGCGACGAGCGTGGAGCCGCGCAGCACGATCAGCCCCGGGACGCGTCGGCCGCGCACGGCCCGCACCGTGATGCCGGCCACCGTCCAGCACAGCGCGGCGACGATGCCGGCCGCGAATCCGAGGAAGTGGTTGGCGGCGATGAAGAGCGTCGCGGGGACGACCGCGCCCTCGAGGATCTGGGGCACCGCGTTCCTCCCGAGGCGGGGGAGCGAGGGAATGGTCACGTGGTGGCGCTGGGCCAGCAATGGGGCTCCGAGATCGGGTCCCGCAGCACCAGCATTCAGGGAGGTGACGAGCGGTGCAGGAATCGAGTGCGCAGTTCCGTGCGCACTTCGACCGTACCAGCGAACTGGGTTGGGCACCGGCCTTCGGCCGGTGCCCAACCCAATCCCGATTCCGGGGCTATACGGCCACGGGGCGACGCAGGCTCACGATCGCGGCGATCAGCACCCACAGCACGAGGAGGAGCATGGGCAGGAAGAAAGCGCCGAGGAGGAACACCAGCACCCCGACCACCGCGCCGACCCAGCCGAGCCAGGCCGGCAGCGCCCGGGTCCGGGCCGACCCGATCCCGGCGGCCACGAGCATCAGCGCTGCGGTGGTGCCCCCACCGAACAGCAGCGCCGCGAAGCCGAGCTGGGGCGCCAGGTAGACGAGCTCACCCTTCGCGATCGGCGTGCTCCCGAAGGACTTGGCGGCCGGGATCCACGCCACCGCGGCCGCGCCGACGAGCGTGATCGTGGCGAACATGATCGAGCCGGCAAAGGCGAGGCGCCCGCTGGTGGCGGCGCCGGCGGCGGCGAGCCGGTCGCGCAGGTGCGAGCCGAACACCACGATCGCGATGCAGGCGCCGGCGAGGACGTACGCGCCGAGGATCAGCTGGGTGCGGTTGCCGCTGTCGGCGAAGACCCGGTGCCAGTCGGCCGCGTACTTCACGGGCTGGTCCTTGTGCGTGTCGTTGGGCGTCGGTCCGAGCATCATCGTCACACCGACGAAGTACAAGACGGCGAAGACGACGCCGCCCCACGCGGTCGCCCGGCTCGGTGAGCGCTGCACTGTGGCTTCCATGGTTCCCCCTGCCCCGTCCGGAGGCGGGTGGTTCCCCGCGTGTCCCCGGATCGCTCGGCGCTCGCAGGGTCGCATCGGTCGGCCACTCGGGGAACGGTGCTGGCTCGCCGACTCCGGGGGTGTCAGCATCACCCCATGAAGTTGGACTTGCTGTACGAGATCGACGCGCCCTATCCGTGGAGCGACCTCCCGCACCCGTACGACCAGCGCGAGGCCGAGCAGCGCGCGTACCGCGACACGCTCGAGCAGATCAGGCTCGCCGACCGGGTGGGGTTCAACACGGTGTGGCTCGTGGAGCACCACTTCCGTGAGAACCGGTCGCACTGCCCGGCTTCGGAGGTGGTGCTCGGGGCGCTCAGCCAGATCACCGAGCGGATCCGGCTCGGGTTCGGGGTCACGCTCACCCCGCACGGCTTCATCCACCCGGCGCGCGTCGCGGAGAAGGTGGCCACGGTCGACGTGCTCTCCGGTGGGCGTGTCGAGTGGGGGATCGGCCGGTCCACGCCGATGGAGCAGCAGGCGTTCGGTGTCGACCGTGAGAAGAGCCGCACCGAGATGTTCGCCGCGTGCGAGACCGTGGTGAAGATGTGGGAGGAGCGGTACTACGAGGAGCACAGTGAGTACCTCGAGTTCCCGTCGCGGATGGTCACGCCCAAGCCCGTGCAGGACCCGCACCCGCCGGTGTGGATGGCGTGCACGAGTGTGGAGTCGGCCCGGCTCGCGGGGTCGAAGGGTCTCGGCATGCTCTCGTTCAGCCCGGCCCGGCCGCTGGCCGTGACCGCGGGGGACATCGCGGCCTATCGGGAGGCGGCCGCGGACCCCACACCGTTGACCCGCGTCACCACGAACAAGGTTGCCGGCTACACGCTCGTGCACTGTGCCGACTCGATGGACGACGCAGTGGCGAACGACGTGTGGAGCGCGGTCGACTGGTGGTATCGCGGCCTCATCGACTTCGTGCTCAAGTGGGAGTGGGAGGCGCTCTTGCCCGAGCCCGACCAGATCGCCGAGACGTTCCCGATGCTCACGCGCCCCATCGAGGAGTACAACGACCAGGACATGATCATCGTGGGTGACGTCGCCCGCTGCGTCGAGAAGATGCAGCGGTACGCCGATCTCGGCGTCGACCAGCTCCTCTGCTACGTGCAGTTCGGGAAGCTGCCCCACGACGCCGTGATGCGCAGCATCGAGCTGCTCGGCACGCGGGTCATCCCCGCGCTGGAGGCGTACGAACCCCGGCGGTGACGGCACGGCGTGCGAGCGCGCGACGTGCGAGCGCGCGACGTGCGCTACCAGTCTTCGCGGGTCATTCCCTCGACCGCGGCGCACACGCCGCCGTCGACGAGCACGTCGCAACCGGTCATGAAGCTCGCGTCGGGGCTGCAGAGGAACGCGACCACCGCGGCGATCTCGTCGGCAAGGCCTTCGCGCGGGATCGGGCTGTACTCGAGGAGGGTGGCCATCGCCGGCTGCTGCGCAGCTTCCTGGCGGCCCTGGGGCGTGTCGATCATGCCCGGCGACACCGAGCAGATCCGCCCGCCGAGCGGACCCCACTGCAGCGCCGTTCGGCGCACCAGGCGCTGCACCCCGCGCTTGGCCCAGCCGTACGCGACGGCGCTGTCCTCGATCGTCGGGCCCGCGGCCGCGTGGACCCGGTCGAGGAAGCCGGGGTCGAGGGGCCGGTCGATCGCGGCGTCGATCGCGGGGTCGCCCGCGGCGGCCATCAGCTGCGCCGCCATCGACGCGAAGCACACCATCGCCGTTCCCGGCACCACGAGCGGGGCGAGCGTTTCGATCAGGAGTGCGCTGCCCACGAGGTCGACGCGGAAGATGCTGCGCCAGTCGGCCATGGTGGGCGAGATTCCGGCCGCGTGGGCCACGGCCTGGATGTGGCCGATGTCGCGCAGGTGCGCACCGAGCGCGTCGAGCGCGTCGGCGTCGGTCACGTCGAGGGTGACAGCCACCACCTCGGGCGCGGCTTCGGCCAGGGCCCCGGCGGCGTCGGCCAGGCCGTCCTCGTCACGGTCGACGAGGACGAGGACGTCGGCCGTGGGGGCGAGGCGCTCGGCGCAGGCCCGGCCCATGCCGCGGCCCGCTCCGGTGACCAGGGCGATCGAGTCGTTCATGGCCGGATTCTGGCACTGATGTGGCACCCTCGTCCGTAACGGCGTCGGCCGGGGAGGCAGGCATGGCAGGAGACACGTCACGGGTCGGGGCAACGGTGAGCGCGGCGCGCGCCCGGGTCGACGACGTCCGCGGCCGGGCGGAGCGCACACTGGTGTGGCGGGTCTGGGAGCGGATGCTCGAGATCGAGTTCGTCGACCGGAGCGTGGCGCTCGCGGGGAAGGCGTTCGTGTCGTTCTTCCCGCTCGTGATCGTGGTGGCGGCGTTCATGCCCGCGTCCATCCGGACGTCGATCTTCTCGACCCTGACCCACCGGCTGGGGGTGAAAGGCGAGTCCCTGGCGATCGCGAAGAAGGCCTTCGCCTCCTCGAAGGACGTCCGGCGGGCCACCGGGTTCCTCGGGCTCGCGTTCACGGTGTTCTTCGCGGTGTCGTTCACCACCGCACTCCAGCGGATCTACCTCCGGGCGTGGCGGCGTCCGCCCACTGGCGGGAACGGGGCCTACAGCCGCGGGCCCGCGTGGTTGGTGGTGATGCTCGGATTCATGGCGCTCTCGGGTGCCTTGCGCGCGCTGCTGAGCGGACCCTTCACCGGCCTCTTCCTCCTGCTGTCGCTCGCCACCACCACGGCGTTGTGGGCCTTCTCGGCCTGGTTCCTGCTCAAGGGGGCCGTCCGCTGGCGGGTGCTCGTGCCCACCGGCCTCATCACGGCCGTGACCATGGGCTTCTACACGGTCTACGCCCAGATCTGGATGTCCCATCTCGTGAAGCGCAACGAGGCGCAGTTCGGGTTCTTCGGGATCGCCTTGTCGCTGGTGAGCTGGTTCTCGGGCGCCGCGATCTGCATCGTCATCGGGGCGTGCGCGGGTCCGGTGCTGGCCGAGGACCCCGGCCGGATCGGTCGGTGGGTGCGCGGGGCGAACCCCGACGTGCTCGTGCCGGGCGCGCCGCCGTCGTTGGCGCCGCCCGACCGCGAGCTGCGTCTCCGCGACGCGTTCACCCCGGTGGAGGACGGCGCGGGCGACGTGTAGGCCCGCGTGCCGTGGATCAGGTTGCGACGAACGTGGTGCGGTCGACGGTGATCGGCGCGCCGACGAGCTCCTCGTGGGTGACGCGCGCGGCGAGGTCGGCATCGGAGCACGCCGCGATGCAGCGACGGCCGTCGGGGGTGTCGGCGATGGCCGTGGTGCGAACAGGGTCGAGCCCCTCGAAGAACACGGTGTACGCCGCGACCGTCGCCGTCCCCTGGTAGCCCGCGACCACCGGGAGCCGGCCGGTCACCGCAGCCGCCGGCGCGGCGAGGTCGGCCACGAGCAGGGGCTTGGCGCCGGGCTCGGTGGACAGCACCGTGAGGCCGGGCTTGTTCATCAGGCCGCTGAGGGTCGTGACGAGCCCCGGCTCACCCGGGGTGGTCCGCACCCGCTCGACCATCGCGGCGGTGGTCTGGAGCACGAAGTTGTTCCACGGCCCGCCCGCGAACGCCTCACCGCCGGTGATCGTGGGGACACCGTCGGTGGGGAGCCCGAGCGCGCGCTGTTGGACGCGGACCGCGGCGGGAAAGCAGCTGTAGAGCTCGATCGGTCCGATCTCGCGCAGTGCGTACCCGAGGTGCGCCTCCGCCGCCGCGCCGAGCACCTCCATCGCGGGCCAGCGGTGGATGTGCTCCCGCTCGGACACCGGGATCGACAGGCTCGACTCGAGCGCGACGTGCGGGAAGACGATGCGCGCGGGATCGACGCCGAGGCGCCGGGCGGCCTCGAGGCTGCAGATGAGGATCGCACCCGCCTGGTCGACGTTCATCTGCGCACAGTGCCACTTGTTGTACGGGAACGCGAGCGGAC
>Ga0302322_100001894_pt1 | contig 17479 bp, 14 predicted proteins | sample Fen_T0_2_FD_203757 | JGI IMG/M metagenome (GOLD analysis project Ga0302322, IMG submission 203757) | Peat permafrost microbial communities from Stordalen Mire near Abisko, Sweden - Fen_T0_2 | ecosystem: Environmental > Terrestrial > Soil > Wetlands > Permafrost | place: Sweden: Abisko... | reverse complement strand
CGGTGGGAGTTGCCGCTCCGCCCGTGATGGTTGCCGCCGGTGCGGAAGGCGCAGTCGAAGGGGCGTCCGCGTTGCGCGGCACGCCTGCGCCCCCTTGGCGCCTCTGGCTCGCGATGAACGCGCCAACGCCGACCGCGGCGACGATCAACGCGGCCGCCGCGAGCCACTTCCTCCAATCGTTGGTTCGGTAACGCACGTGTGACGGTGTCGTCCCCGTGCGCCACTCCCGCACCACAGGACTTCGCACCCGCGGAACTATCGTCGCATCGACCGCGGAGAGTTGGGGAACGCTTCGCGCCCGGACCGGCGCGCGCCCGACGAATCGCTCGGCAAGAATGGCGACGAGCTGCTCACGCCCGTCCCTCGGGTAATCAGCGCAGGCCATCAGCGCGGCCGCGGCCGCCGCCGCGCTGGGGGTCCTGCGCTCCAAAGCGCGCGTGAGCAGCCCACTCACCACCGTCGCCAGGTCTTTGGGGCAGTCCTTGCGGAGGTCCCGCACATTGGGTATCGGACCGCTGAATACCTGATATAGCGTTGCCTGGTTCGTATCACCGGCAAATAGCGGCTGTAGGCAGATCATCTCGAACATCATCACGCCTACTGCAAATAGGTCGCTCCGACCGTCCAGCGGCTCGCCGTTCGCCTGCTCGGGGCTCATGTACGCAGGCTTGCCCTTGATCATGATGCTCGCGGTCGCAGCCGTCTTGTCTCGGGCTTTCGCGATCCCGAAGTCGGAGATCTTCACGGCTCCCGTCCACCCCAGCAGCACATTGTGGGGAGAGATATCCCGATGCACGAGTCCACGCACACCGTCGTTTCCGAGCGGCAGGTCGTGCGCGTAGTCAAGGCCACGGAGGATTTCAGCTGTAAGGTAAATCACAACCGGAAGCGGAAGGGGTCCGCTCGCGAGCAAGCCAGACAGGTCCGTCCCATCGACAAGCTCCATGACCAGGTACAGATTTCCTTGGTCTCTCAGGAAGTCGAGGACGGAGACGATATTGGGGTGCTGCAGGCGCGACGTCAGCTGCGCTTCTGCGATGAACATTTCGGCAAACTGCGGGTCCTGCGAGTAGCCGTCGAGCACCCGCTTGATCGCCACGGGTCGGGCGAATCCTTCCGCCCCGACGGTCCGTCCGGCAAACACCTCCGCCATTCCACCCCCGCCCAGCCGCCGGTCCACTGCGTACTTGCCGTTGATGGTCGTCCCGATCATGAGGTCACCGAGAGACAGTAGGATACCAGCTATACGAGAGCGCGAGGCCTCCCGAGATGCCGTCGATCGACGCGACTCCAACCCCGGCCTGGTGTACGGCCTCCGCCGACACTCCGACGCTCCACCGACGGTCGACCCTGTGCTCGATGCCAGCCCGCACGATCGCCGCGCTGTCGAGCGCGACCTTGCCACCCAGTCCATCGGGTGTGAACGAGTTTTCCCCACCGGACATCAGCGTCGCGGCACCCTGCATCCGGGCCCCGAGGCCGAGCCCGAGATGCAACGTCGATACCCAGGCGACGCCGGCACGGAGCGTGGCACCGACGCGAAGTTGCGCGACCCGCGTCGTGCGGGTGACCCGCCCCATCGTCGGGGCGCCCGAGAGCGAGACCCACGCCCCGTCATACGTCGCTTGCGTGAATCCGGCCCCCAGGAGGTCGCCCTCGAGATCGAGCCAGTTGCGCACGCCGTGCGCGACGCCGAGCTCGCCACCGGCGCTGTACGCCGTCGCACCTACGGGACGCGATGCCGAACCCGGACCGCCATCGTTTCTACCGACATTCTCTTGAACCCTCCCCACCCCTCCGACCGGACGCACCGTGACGGTCACCTCGTAGCGGTCTGCCAGCGCTGTGGGCGCCAGGACGGTGACAGCGACCATGCCGCCGGCCGTGACCCGCAGCCACAGCCACTTCACCGGAACACGATTCCGCGGTCGATGCGGATCGGCTGCGAGCCGTGCGGGCCGGTGACGATCAGCGAGAGCGGCTGGCCGAGCAGCTTGTCGACCGACCGAACGACGACCACCCCTTGGCTGGTTCTACCCGCTGGGACGACACCGAGCGTGCCCTCGAGCGGAGATACGCCGGCGACGAGATGCACCGCCCCAGTCACGTCCTGGCTTCCCACGGTTACCTGGACGCTGGCAACTCGGAACACGTCGGGGGAGCGGTTCTCGACCGACATCGTCAAGTAGCCATCCGTCCCGAGGATGGAGCCGTGGGTAACGTGGACGACGACGTGTTCGTTGCTCCGCTCGTGCGCCGAGATTGCGAAGGTCTCGTTGCGCTGTACGATCCGTTCGGCGATCAACCGCTCCGCTCGCGTCCTGGTGAGCTCGTCGAGATTGTTGCGCAGCCCGAAGAGTTCGATTTCGAGCCGGCCCACACGCCTCTCCACCGCCGCGTCTACTTGCGCGGTGAAAGCTTCCTCTGCGGTCACTGCCCGAAATCGCACGTACGTGACCGCAGGCTTGTCCGCTGCCACGACGGTCAGCGTCACGTTCACCTTCAACGTGTCGCTGTTGGTGGCGATCGCCAGGGTTGTCGGTTTGGCGTTGGCGCGCAGAGGACGAACGGCGACCTCCTTCTCGCCCCAGCGTTTGATCTCGAAATCGTCCGAGCTCACGAGCGCGAGCCGCCCGGAGACCAGCTCCGGGAACGACAGGATGGCAACCGTCCCGACGTGGATGGAGACCGTGGCGGTGCCTCCCTGCGGCGGGACCAAGATCTCTGTGTCCGACCTCTCGGATGCTTGTGGTGGCGTGGGCGCCGCCATGGCCAACGTCGCGCTCGCAACGAGCACTACTACTATCGGAGCCAGTGTCGATTGCATTTAGCCTCCAGGCTTTGCTTGCGACTACGCGCCGGGCTTCAAACAGATAACCGTCGCCTTGACATCGATGGGTGCAGTGCCTGTGTTTCGAAACGAGCAGGCCCACCCGTTTGGTAGTGCCGGAGGCATACCGAAGAACCCCGACTCGATCAACACGAGGTCGGTGGGAATTATGTTGGGATTTGTGCCAGTGCAACTTCCTGATATTATCTGAGCACCCTCTGGGCAAGTACCCGCGGCCTGTCGCACCATACCGGGGGCTATAGTTACCGTTCCTGCTGAGCTCTGAGTGACAAAGCGTCCTGCGAGAGGGGGTTCACTAGCCGGGCACCCGCATGCAGCATCAGCCCTACTTGTCGTGCTATCTCCGCACGACAGAATTAATGCAGTTGCAAATCCAGCGCCGGCCACAAGGGCCGCTATTACACGGATCGGTCTCGAACTCATATGGATTCCTCGATGTTCTGCACTAAAGGTAGCCTACGGCCAGGGCAGTTGCGATGCACTCATGCTCGTGGACCAGCTATATCCAGTAGAGGTTTGCGCATTACCGCCATCGACGTTTGATGTAACGGATGACTTTATGGAGGTCCCATAAGTGCTTAGCAGATTTGATCCTGGGAGGGTTAGCGTCAGCGACGTCAACGCGCGATAGGCGTGGTATTCTGTATCTTGCCTGCAATGCAGAAATCTATCAAAGCTAGAGCATCCGCTAATGAACGCGCCGTTGATACCGCTAATGTGAACGCCATTGACAGTAAAGTCGCTAAACACTCCGTCTGCGCCGTGTGTGCTATCAATCGGCTGCAGCGCGGCGATTTGGCCGACCATGGACATCACGAGGAAACGCAAAGGCGCGCCACCCGCGGGTCTTGGCGGGATCTGGAAGACAAACGTCGTGTCGGTATCCAGACAGCTGCCGATGCAAGCAGTCTGAGTTGTGGGCACGCCGCTTGCGTCGAGCTGGTAGACCCGCACTGGGTAGGATAGGCCCGTGACATCTGCTGGCGGCTGGGAAGGAGCGGGGCTGCCGCCATCATCGATAGGCGGATGGACGTCGACCGATGAGCAGTCAGGATCGCTCGAATCTCCCGAACAGTCGACGTTGACTGTCGAAATGGTAGACACATATCTCCGCGAAAACGTCTGGCGGGCAGTAACTCTGCTCGGACGCGTGACCTTCACGGTCACGTACACGGTCGACGCCGTCCCATTCGTGAGGGGCATATCGAGCAAGGAGGTTGCTGCCGCTGGCACGAGCACACGCTGTGCAATCTGAATTTGATCAGCTGGCGCGCCCTGTTCCAAGTGTAATGTCTTAAGAGCGAACTTGTGGTTCTGTGCGTCACCGGGAGCGTAGGTCTTGGCTCCCACAGTGAATCCGCCGAAGTGGAGAGGCGGGGCTCGCAAATGCAGCGTGAAGCACCGAGACAGGCTCGTGGTGTGTCCGAGCTTATCTGCAACCACGAAGTCGACGCGATACGAGCCTTCGATCGAATCCAACCCGGCCACGTTGATCCAGGTTGACGCGTGAGCGTAGACTGGCACGTTAAAGGTGATAGACGACCCGGAAGCGCTCACGGGTGGCATCGGCGTAGGCGATGTTAGCCACAGGATGTTGCCGGTCCCATCGTCACGACCTACGCGATACGTTGACGCGACAGGATCAACGCCGATTCCAGTGTCCGAAGCGACAAGCACGTAATGTAAGGGATTGCGCGCGTTTTCGGTACCGAACAGCGGAGGATTCTGATCCAGCAGATAGGTGAACTTGGTGATCGACTGGCATGCGGTTCCCGAGCCCAGTCCCAGATCCACGGGCGGCGTGGGGGCGCTCGTGTGGTTGTGGATCGGAATCTCGTCGGTTGACGGAGACCCAGGGTTGTTCGTGTAGGTGATGGTATCGCTCGCTTCGCTGAACACCTGGCTTGCCCCTGGGGGAAACGAGACCACCGGGGCGTCGGCATCGAAGCGAATTCGTTGCGACACTGAGCCTTGGTTGCCCGCAGCATCGGTCACAACCACGCGCACGTCGCTGCCATCGGGAGAACCGGTCACCGAGGGGACGCTCCAGGTCGAGCCAGTGATCGTCCCAGGTATGTGAGTGTCGCCGATCACCGCCTCGACGCCGAGCGGGTGCTGCTCAACAAGAGTCCCCGTCAACGTCGATGTCGCAGTCCCTGACCACCACGTGCCAGTGGCGACATCAACGAAGAAGCCGGTCGAGTCGAGCGCCACGACTGGGGCGGTATTGTCGACCTGAAGCACGCGCGTAGCCGCGGCGGCGTTTCCTGCCAAATCTGCGGTCGTGACCATGATCGTCAGGGGCCCGTCATGCCCGGACGTTGCCATGGCCGTGTCGAGCACGATGGTCGCCACGTTGTTATCGGGATCCCCGTCCGCGTCCATAAAGCCGGCAACGTGCACGGCCGGCGCGGGCGGCAGGTCGTAGTCGTCGATCGCCGTGGCAGAAAGCATCACGGTGCCGTGGACAAAGTCGCCGTCGGCCGGCCCCGAGCTGAACATCAGCGTCGGCGGCGTACGGTCGAGCGTTTCCGTGCACGACTTGCCGGGGAACAGGGCAGCGTCGGCGCTGTCCGCGATGGCGCGCGCGACCGCCAGCACATCGCCAGTGACGAGCCCGGTCTTGTTCACGCTCGGGTCTCGGATGACCTTGGTGACCTCACCAGCCAGCTGCGCCCGCGGCGTGCCCGCGTAGAGGTCGCACTTCGTTCGGCAGGCCTCACGGGCACAGGTGTCGGCGGAGTCAGCCGCCGGACAGCTGAGCGGGGCGCACACGCCGACCTGAAGGCCGCTTCCGGGTGCCGGATCATTCCCGTCGTTGCCATCGAAGCCGCCGTCTTTTGCCACGTCGGCAGCGAGCTGCTGCGTGAGGCGCAATACGTTCACGTCCTGCGGCGACGCGCCGGCCGCCTGCTCGATATCGTGCGACAGGTACCCGAGCGCCGTTACGACGATCTCGGCTCGCACGGGCTCGGTCGGGCTGCTCGCCGGGTCAGCGAGGGACGCAAGCTTGACCCGCGGCCACGTCACGTTGCCGAAGTGCTTGTCAAGCACCGCCTCCGCGTCGTGCTCCGCTGTGATGATGTCGGTGCTGTGCTGGCCCATCTCCCAGCGCATTCGCGCGGCGATCAGCGCACCCACGGGGCTGACGAGCGCGTCATCAACGGACTCAGCCACCTCGAAGTGGATCATCGTCTCGATCCCGTCGTTCGGGTCGAGCGCGATGGATGCGCCGGTGGGGTCCACGAACGAGCCGCCCTTGGCGGTGATCAACAGCACGCCGCTGTAGGGGCCGACGTCGATCGGCCCAAACTTGCCCGTGTCGAGGTCCGTCGTCGCGTCACCGACGTGATTGCGGACCGCGGCGGACGCCGTCACGGCGTAGTCGAGCTGATCTACCGACACCATCGCTCCGCGGAGGGGGCCCGAAATGACGACCTGTCCCGCGAGCGTGCCGCCACCGGTGCCGGTGCGGTCTTCGGAACTGCACGCTGGGAGCGCGCCGATGATCCCGACCACGAACGCCCAGGTTGCCGACAACGACCACGAACGGCGCATCATGCCCGCCACCCAATCGTATTGCATGAGAGACGTATGTTTCTTCGATCTGTTCGATGGACGCAAGGTGACGCGCTGGCCATCCGGATGCCGGGCGACTGCAACGGCCTATCGATGATTGCTCGCATGTGAGTCCGTGTGTTGATTTGAGGGAATTGAGGCTCGCCGAGGAAAGCTAGGTAATTGCGCTTACGCACCATAGGCAGGATGATAGATTTCCGGCGCGGAGGACCGGAGCACCTGTGCGCCTGCTTGGGGGGCGCTGGGAGCGCGCTGCCGTCGACCGACTGGCTCTGCGCGAAGGGTCCGCGGAACCTGCACGCGACAAGCTCCGACTGCACGCCATGTGTTTCGCCGAACTCGCGGCGTTTCGCAAGAGCCATCGTTCGAGTCCCGTTAGATACAGTTGGTTTATGCGACTTTGCCAGGTGCGATAATGTCTTTCGCGGAGTGAAGAGACGTACCGCAACCACGCACTGGCGCAGAGACAGGGGGGGCGGCGAGAGGTCCTGGCGCCGGAGCGCGTGTTGATGTTTTCGACTTCAGCCCGAACGCCCCACTCAACGACCCTTGGTGCTCGGGCCGCGCGCGGAGTCTAACTGCCGAGAACCATTGAACATCGAATTGTACAATTTACGATACTTGAACAAGTTTTAGATTTTTTCGTAAACCGCTTGCGCGCACGTTGTCGAAAATCGCAGGCTGCGCTCAAGCACGACAGTTGGTGCTTGGAGGCTTCAGGTGATCGATCCACGCAATGCTGGAAGATCTGGTCAGACCAGCACCACGCCGAGCGATTTGAAGGTGGGCAGGGTGCAAGACCCTGGCAAGGTCGTGGGATTGGCCCACTACGACACAGGGGCGCTATGGCCGATGCCCTTGACGACCAGGCGGTTCACCGTGACCGCGCGGCATCCGGACCCCGCTGCGCCGCCTGGGCCCCCTGGGAGCAGCATTGTCATCGAGAGCAACTACGTCTCATCACCTCACTGCACGCTGACCCGCACGGGATCCGGGCTGCAGGTCGTGTGTTGCTCAAAGAATGGCACGTACGTCCGTAACAAAATAAAGAAGAAGTTCTACCTTCAGCCGGGAAACATCTTTGCGGTCGCGGCGATTTCGCATCGACTGATCGCCCTCAACGGTCAAATGCTCAGTAGCTACCCGCGTTTGATTGACATCCTCGGGGAGCCGCACGAGCACGCCGTTCCAAGCGTGACGGTGACCCCGAGCGGCTTTCTCGTAGTCGCTGCGGGTCGCCGACATGTGCTGATCACGAGCGGGCCGCACTGCGAGCAGCACGTACTGGCGCAGCTCATCCACGAGTTGGTCCCGTTCTCGGGTAGGCACAGCGTGGAGTGCAGCAGCGTGCCGGTCGATCCATCTGCGCAGAGCGAGATCGTCGGCAACGCCGTGCGGTCCACGCTCATACTCAACATCGGGGATGACGACACGCGAATACCACCGCGTTTTCTGGATGCAGTGTTCGCAGCGCGGAACCAGATCCGTGTGGTCATGTTGGCCCGGGGGATTTCGGTCGCAGATAGCGCGCTTGGACCGACGTACCTCGGCCAGATGCAGCACATTTGGGTGCCGGATTTGGCGAGCCGACCGGAGGCGATCCCCCGTCTGCTCGATGGAATGTTCGAGGAGCGCGGTAGCAAACTGCGTCTCGCGGACCTGACCGCGAAGAATCAGGGCGTCCTACAGCGATATAGCTGGCCGGAGGACTTCAACTCGCTACGCGAGATGGCCGACCGCCTCGTTGCAATTCACCAGAGCTCGAAACTTGCTGCGGCGCAGCACCTCGGAATACCGCCGTCGACAATGTACTCCTGGTGGAACACGATGGGATTCTCGAAGCACCTTCTCGCCAGTGAGAAAGAGGACTCAGGAATGGATGGGGAAGTGAGCGCTGGTTAGCGCTGGCTAGACTCAGGCCGACGGGAGTGGCTATAGGAACTGAGGAAGATGACATGACCAAAGGCACGGTACAGGTGCGAGGCCACAGCCCCCGCACTTCAGAGAGGCATTGGCTATTGCCGGGCGCCGTCGCTCCGGACAAGCGAAATTACATGGGCCCGCCGGGCCCGTCGCGGACATCGGCGGCGCCGCATCAGCCTGGCGGAACCACAGAGGCGGGATTCCAGTGAAGATCAGGGGACCATCGCTTGATTGGCCTGAGAGGCCCTCTAGGCCTGAGAGGCACAAGGCCGCCGAACCTGAGCGTCGCGAATCGACGCCCGCGGAGAAGGCAGAGTACGCCCAGACCGTCTCCGCCAACCTCGCCGACCACGTGCGGGCGGTAAGCGACCATGTCGCGGCGATGAAGGTCGCCGCCACCACGGCAGATCGGGCCGCCTGGACCAAGGCGAAGGAGGGGGCAGACATGGCCATCGGGGGCATCGGCAGGATGGTCGCGACCGCCATCGCTGTGGCGACCGACGCGACCGACCTCGAGGTGCGCAAGCAGCTCGCTGGCGTCGAAGGTCTACTGGCGGTAGCCGAGAACCAGCTCCGGGGAGCACCTGCTGCGCCGACGGTCCGCGCTCCGGTGCTGTCGTGTTCCGACGCGCTGCTCGCCGTGTTGTTGCCTGCGCAGCCCGCGGGCGAGCCCGACTCCGTCTTCGCCGCATCGGAGCGCGCGGTGACGAACATCTTCCGGACGCAAATGGCCTACTCGGACCTCCTGGCGCTCAGGACGATCTTGAGCGAGCACAAGGAGGAGCCGATCGCTCGGCGATTCGGGAGGTTCGGGGGAGCAAGGCAGCAGCGGCTCCTCGACGTCCTCAATGAAGGGAAGGTGAGAGCGCGCGCCGTCCAGCTGGAGAACCTCCGGGTCGCGCAGAAGCAACGCGAGGACGCCGCCGGAGCGGGCAAAGCGGGTCCGGTGGCACCCGAGCCGGAGCGGCCGGTGAACGACGCCGCCACGGTGCCGGTCTCTGTGCTCCTCCAGCCGGAAACCACCCCGGACGTGGGAGCGACCGGCTCGCAGACCAGGAGCGAGCCGACCAGGAGCGAGCCGACCGCCGGGCATCAGCCCCCGGCGCGGCACGAGGTCCAGCCCCACGGGGCGGGCGACGGGCCACCGGTGCAGCGCAAAGCGACCGACGCCGCCGCGCCCGGTGAGGCGCCGGTCACCGAAATCGCGAGCCGCGGCGTCGCAGGGAACGGGACCCCGTTGCCGCACCTCGCGGCGATCCAAGCAAGCTTCGGCCACCACGACGTGACCGGGGTGACTGCGCACCAAGGGCCCGCGGCAGCGGAGGCCTCGCGCGAGCTCGGCGCCGAGGCGTTCGCGTTCGGTGATCACGTCGCGTTCAGCAGGTCGCCAGACCTACACACCGCGTCGCACGAGGCCGCGCACACCATCCATCAGCGCGGTGGGGTTCAGCTCAAAGGCGGCATCGATGGCGGCTCCGGCGACCCCTATGAGCGACACGCCGATGCGGTCGCCGATGCGGTCGTCGCCGGCAAGTCGGCCGACGCGCTACTCGATGCCACGCCGGGTGGGTTGGCCGGCGGAAGTCCGACGGTCCAGCGCAAGCCCGACGCGGGCATCGCACGGCTCCCGGTCATGGGCCCGACGGGCAGCAGCAGCTCCACGCACGACCTGCCGCCATGGAAACAGAAGGCGGGTCCCGCCAGGGACTACGTCGACAAGCACGGCCCGACCATCTTGCGCGGGCTGCATGCGCAGCTCGGCTCGGCGCTCTTCGAGACCGGCGTGGCCGGCGCGACTTGGGCGCAAGGCACGGCGACCCTCACGAACAAGTTCTTCCTCCAATGCGGCGACCCGTGGGAGTTCCTCGTCGCCTCGCTCGCGCCCGACGATGTCGAGCTCCTGGTCGACCAGGGCCGGGACGCGCTCACCATGCCCGACCTGTCCACGCAGTACCACCCAGGCGTACAGATCGAGCTGGGAAACCGCTACGCGACCAAAATCCGCGAGTCTCTGGCCCGGGTGCTTCCCCGCTATGTGGCCTGCTGGAACCAGCACGTGCTCGCCGAGGAGGCCAAGCGCGGTACACACCCGAAGGACGCGGTGCCGGCGCCTGCCGCCGAGCCCGACGCCGCGGAGGTCCGTGCGTCTGCGCCGATCGACCCGTACGTGATCCGTGCGCTCGCGCGGCAGCTAACCGTCGACTTCTCGCGCTACCGCCAGGTCCATGCCGGCGAGCGCCAGGTTCACCCGATCAAGCACGTCGACAAGGTCACGCTCGACATCCAGTGGCGGCGTCAGGCGGTCAACTGGGGACGCGCGACACCCGCGGATGCGACCGCCGAGGATGTCGCCGCCGAGCTATACGGCTCGGAGACCTTCGCCTATCTGGTCACGCCCGCGGCGCCGTTGTTCGGGTTCCGGACCGACGCGGACAGCATCGGCCATCTGAACCCGACCTACCGCGAGCAGCTGCTGCGCATCCAGGGTCATCCCGACTATCACGGCTCGCACGTGCCCGCGCACGGGCGCCCCGATGACCCCGCCAACCAAGTCATCGGAGGTCCGCTCGGTGACGAAGTCGCGAAGACCCAAGCGCAAGGCCAAGGCATCAAGCCGACACCCAACATCACCAAGGCAGGCATCGTCCAGCGCATGCGGGCGATCGCCGGCGAGTTCGCGTGGCTGCAGCAGAGCGCCAAGCCTTGGGGCCAGGAGGCGTTGCTCGACGCCGCGAAGCACAAGGTGGATCAGCGCTCGCACGACCTCGCCAGCGCCAGCGATCCGGCCGCGGGTGCCGACTGGGACGCTCAGAGCCAGGTCCAGCTCGAGGTCGTGCAGACCGCCCACAATGCGGTGCTCGTCGCGGCCGAGCAGGAGAAAGCGTTTCAGACCTTCCCGAGCGCGCGGTGGCTGATCGGCAACCTCGTCCGCGATTACGTCGAGGCGGCCGCGGTATCGGACCTTGGCGCTACGGCGCGTGCTAAGCTGGCCGCGGCCGAGCAGAGATCTCGCACGTTCCCGGCCGACCTCATGGAGGCACTGCTCGAGACGCTTCGCCCGGTGATCCAGTCGGCGAAGATCAACAAGACCCGGCTCGACGGCCACGACGGCGAACAGAACGACGCGCGATACGGCGCGGGCGCGATGGCGACGAAGGAGCTCGAGCTGCGGCTGGGGCTCGCGAAGGTCCGCGACCTGCTGATGGTCCATCCCGAGAAGGCCAAGCCCGAGCTCGACCGGCTGTTGCACGAGGTCACCACCCTCGCGACCGAGGTCACGCTGGTCGCGAACATGGACTCGTGTGACGCCGCCTGGGCAGCGCTCGACAAAAGCTTGAGCAAGGTCGGCACGGCAGTGAGCTGGGTTTCGTCGGACCACGGCAATGCGCCGCTCAAGCGCAACATGGCCGCGGTCGCGACGATGCGCCAGCAATGGAGGGAGATCTACGACAGTTGGAAGACCGCCAAGACGCCAGCGGAGAAGAAGGCTGCCGAGGACACGCTGTCCCTCAAGGCGAAATCCAAGGAGTGGACCGGGCTGTTCGAGGCCCTCCGGCACGACATCGCCGACCACGAGACCTACGACAAGTGGGTTACATTCGGCGCGATGGTGGGGATCGCGATCATCACCGGCGGCATCGGCGTGTACGTCGAGGCCGCAGCCGGTGCTGCCTGGGGAACCGCGGCGGGGTTCGCCGCGAGCACTGCCGTCGAGGCCGCCACATTCACGACCCTCTCGCAGACGTTGGTCCAGAAAGACCCGTCGCTCGCGACGTTCTTCAACGAGTTCGAGCACAACGTCCTCATGTTCGGCGGTCTCAAGGCCGTCGGCAAGGTGTGGGGAGTAGCAGGCAAGGCGCTCGAGCTCGAACACGACCAAATCGCCGCGAGCAGCGTGCTCGTTCAGTTCGCCGCGCTCAATGGCACGGCGCTGTACGAGGCGGATCGCGACAAGCGCAAGCACACCGGGGGCACGGGCCTCACCGGGGACGAGATCGCCAGCATCTCGTTCCACAACCTCGCCTTCCTTGTCGCGATGTCGATCGGTCAACGGATCGCGAAGCCGTTTCTTGCCCACTTGGAGGTCGAAGGCCGGCTACAAGGCGCGCTTCTAGCGGCGCGCGCAGCCGGTGAGAAGGTCGAGGCGCTGGCCAACCAGGTCGCAGCGGCGAAGGGCAAAGATCCGGCGAAGTCGCATCGGCTCAATCACTCGCTCGCGGACGCGCTGGCAAAACGTGAGGCAGTGCTCGCGGGGCTGGGCGAGCAGGTCAAGCTCTACGAGGCTGGCCAGAAATCGACGCTGAACAAGGCGCAATACGAACGGATCAAGGAGGAGACGGCCGCGCATGCCGAGGAGCGGGCTGACTTCGAGCGCAGCCACGCAAAGGCAGGTGAAATCACCAGGTCGCCCGGGGCGACGACCGCGCCGGACAAGCGGCGTGTTCGCCACGAAGGCGCCCCGGCACACGCCGCCACCGAAGGCGCCCCGCCACACGCCGCCACCGAAGCCGCCCCGGCACACGCCGCCGAAGCCCCGGCGCATGACGCCGCCGAAGCCCCGGCGCATGCCGCCGCCGAAGCCCCGGCGCATGCCGCCGCCGAAGCCCCGGCGCATGCCGCCGCCGAAGCCCCGGCGCATGCCGCCGCCGAAACCGCCGAAACCGCCCCGGCACACGCCGCCGACGCCGGCGCGGCGCATGCCGCCGACGCCGGCCCGCAAGCCTTTGGACATGATGATAAGACACCAGAGCTCGACGACGCAGAGCGCCAAGAATTGGTTGCCAAAGGCGCGACTTCAAGAGACATCGCGAACATCCAAATGTTGGTCGCGACGGCTCCTGGAGAAGCCCGGCGACTAATTCGCACTTATGGCGAAGAGCTACTGGAGCAGCTTAGAATACAGCCCTTCAGAAGCCTGGGAGAGCTCGAGTCAGCGCTTGGCAAGGCGCGCGCGCAAATCAAAAACAAGGTTGAAGGCCTCTATGAGAGCACCGATACACCACCCGAGGGTTGGCATTTCGTCACCACAGGTCCCATTGTCACACAGGATGGCACGAGAGTTGTGAACACTACCGTCCGTGCGAACAACGGAGGGGAAGGCTATTTTGAGCGCGCGTACAATCCGCTTACGAAGACGCTTGAGCTTCGAATGGCCTTTCTAAGGAACCCTCACCTGAACGCCGGAATTCCCGGCATGGTGCCCAAACAAGGGGAGTCCCCGGAGATGATTCCTGGTAAAGGCACGCCAACTGTGCAGTATGTCACATTGCATCAAATGAGGCTTCTCGGGGTGCCGTCAGGAAACAGTGGTGGTTCCCCAGGGATTGCCACTGTCCATCTGAGCGATATTCAGAACGTCGAAACAGTCCTTCATCTGCATTACTTGCGAAGTACTATCGGCGGAGACATATCGGCTCTCGTGCTTCGAACCGCCACAATGAAGTATGCGGAAACAACGGCACTTCAAGCAGGACACAGGATTTCCGGTCCGCCTGTTCTTTCAAAAGGCAAGGAACTTCCACTTCGCGGCTTTTTCACGTTCAGAGAACTACAGGGTTCCAGGATGAGGCGAGATGCTCAAATAACAGCCGATCCTGATATGGTGGCCGAACACGATGCACTTCTTGCGAAGTATGGTTGTACTCGCGACACGGTCGTGTACTGGAATTTTTCAATCGATTTCCCCGTGAGCCCAATACAATGATCTCTGCTCCGATTACATTCGTAAACGAAGTGCAGCGCGCCTCTCTTATTACTCAGGGGGATCTGCCCGGCCCGGAGGCCCGCTTTGTTGAAGAGCTGCGACGGTTCTCCGAGCAATCGATACCAGTCGTGCATGGATCCATGCGCGATATTCCGTCGATTGAAGGCTTCCTGATTGTGCGCCTCTCGAACGATCTCGGGTTGTTTTGGAGCAACTTTGATTCGGCATGTCTGGCCGAATTGGCTCCAAGGATCGTGCTGATTGGCACCGATCGCTCGCTGGAGTCGGAGGGCGAGCTGAAGGCCAACTTGGTGGCTGCAGCTATTGATGAGCCTGCCTTTCATCAATGGCGCCTAGCTGCACCCACGGATGGTGCGTGGGCCCTGTATGGTCGTTGCGATATAGGGCAGCTTGTAGGTGCGGATTGCTTAAAGCCTTACACTGGCGGATACTGTCACTTGTTTAGTATCTCTCATCTCGGATTGCCTCACTTGCTGTCCGACTATTTGGCTGCGCTTGAGCAAGCGCGGGCAAGCACATGAACAGGATCCGTGAAGAGTTTAGAGTCGATCGCGTGCTCCTTCCCGTGGTCCATCCAATCGGCCGCAACGAGGCGCTCGCCAGCGTGGACGTTGCGCATGCCGCTGGCGTCAAGGGCGTGTTCGTCATCAACCAGGGCATGAACGACGTCTACACACTCGCGCTCGTGTCTACGCGTCCGCGCACGCAGCACCGATGCGTGCCATGACGCCGGCCAGTCAGTTGGCATAGACGGGAAAGACTACAATGCCAGGACAAGGTAGACTCGGAGATAAGGCAAGCGTGCCGCTCGATGCGCACGGCTGCCCAGCCTGTCCGCACGCGGGAATCGGTCCGGCGATCCACGGCTCGCCGGACGTGAACGTGAACGGTCTGCCGGCGCTGCGTGTTGACGACCCCGGCATCCAAGCCGCCTGTTGTGGGACCAACACGTGGACTGCGACAACGGGCAGCGCGACAGTCTTCATCAACGGTAAGAGCGCGCACCGAGTGGGGGACCAGACCCGCCATTGCGGCGGCATGGGGCAGCTCGTAGAGGGGTCGCCGAACGTCATTGTGGGTGAGTCCGGCGGCGCCAGCGGTGGTGGGGGTCGAGGGGACGGTGGTGAGCTTGCGGGCAGCAACGGCCTCAACGGTAGAGGCAGCTCTTCAACTCGTCCATCGCCGGGTCCGCATGCGCCGCTTTCTCTGCCGCCCCATGCGTCGCGCATCCAGGCAGGACCGGCCGGACACGACGACGCACAGGCTCTCCATTTCGTCGAGGTGCGCATCGTTGATGCTGAAGGCAAGCCTGTCATCGGCCTCATCGTCCATCTCACCCGCGGTGACGATGGAAGCGTCAAGCTTGCCCACACAGACGCCGAGGGCGTCGCTCGCTGGGAACACTTGCCGGCAGGCGAGCACAAAGTCGATCTCGACCAGGACGACTGGATGCTGGAGCTGAGCTGATGGCGCGCACTCACCAAGTCAAGCGAGGGGAATCGCTGTACACGATCGCTGCCGCCTATCAGATCGCTGACTGGACGAGCATGTGGATCCACCCCCAAAACGCCGACCTCCGCCAGAAGCGCAAGAACCCGCAGGTTCTCTACCCTGGCGACACTGTAACCATTCCTGACGCGCCGACCGAAGGTGGCATTGTCGCGAAGCTCGACGACCGCCTTGATCTCACGCGGCGGCGACGCGGCTGCCAACCCATCGATCTCCAGCTTCTTTGCCTCGACTTCGAGCCGATGGCAACCACCGAGTACACACTGTCGTATGGCTCCAAGGAAATCCGTGGCGAGACGGATGCGCGCGGCAATCTTACCGCAGAAATCCCGCTAGACGTGAAACAACTTAAACTCACCGTTGGTGAGTTTGAATGGGACCTGCGCCCTGGCGAACTCAATCCGCTCAGCGATACTGGCGACGACGGTCTGTCGGGCGCGCAGGGGCGGTTGAAGAACCTCGGACTCTTCGATGGCGAGATCGACGGCGAGAGCTCGCCGGAATTCGAGCGCGCGCTGCGGGGGTTCCAGCTACGCTACGAACTGCCGCGCACCGGCGTCCTGGATGTTGCGACTCTCTGCATCAGCTTCGCCCCAGCACTCGCTTGAGATTTCCCTCACTGAATCCAGTCGGCACATTCCTTCCGACCTCGAGTCGAAGGTCACCACTATCGCGTTGAAGAAGAGCGAGCTCACCGTTCACGAGCACGTTGAGTTGCTGGTGCGTCGTCGGCCGCCCAACCACGACCCACCCGACCTCGATGTTCACCGGACGCTCGATGCAGACGAACTCGGCAAAGTGCGCGCCCTACTCGACGAGAGCGGTCTCATAGCGCATGGCAACGTCGACGCGAGTCGGCCGAGAGGTGGCTGTGGCGGCGTCGAGTATCACCTCGAGCTTCGCGTCGATATCGACGGCAAGCGAGTGCGCAGGGACATTCGCGGCCTGACCGTGGAATCCTGTCGGAAAGACTACTCCCTGTTTCTCGGTAGCCGAGCCTTTGCCAGCGCCCGTCACTTTGTTGACGGTTTGAAGGCGCTCGTTGATTCACCACCATAGATGCTCGCCTATGAAGCTCCCGGGCGCCCGCGAGATCGCCGCGTCGCGTCGGGTCGCAGTCGGGGGCGGCGGATGTCGACCTCGCGCCAGACGAGTCGCGCCCAGCCGACCCCCAATGTCGGCGGCGATCGCCGCGGCGCGGTGGGTGCGGCACGCGGCGACATGCCTGCAATTTCCACGTATTGCAGCGGAGGAGATCCCCACCCTGCCGGCCCTGCGAAAACCAAGCAACCGCCGCGCGGGCTGGCCGATATCCGACCACGACCCCGCGGCGCGCGCGAACGACGGCTACCTCCAATGGCCTGGCGCGCCGCGGGGTCACCTGCGCTCGGCGCGCCCCGGACCCTCCGCCGAGGCCTGGAACGGCGCGCCCGGAGCCGCACCTGCACGAGCGCCGCGCCGCGAGTTCGCCGGCCTGCTCCTCGCGCTCGCAGCGCCGGCGCCTCGGCGTGCTCGCCGCAGTGGTCTGACCGACCCGGCGGTTTACAAGGAACTGGTCTGACCGACCCGGCGGTTTACAAGGAACTGGTCTGACCGACCCGGCGGTTTACAAGGAACTGGTCTGACCGACCCGGCGGTTTACAAGGAACTGGTCTGACCGACCCGGCGGTTTACAGGAACTGGTCTGACCGACCTGGCGGTTTACAGGCCCTGGACATTCGGTGCTCCGGAGCATTCCGGAGCACACGGTTGGTGTAGCGATACGCCTGGGGAGCCAGTTAGTTCCCCCTCACGAACGTGGGCCGCAGGCTGGTTGACAGCTCGCCCATCCCGCCGCTGTTCGGCGAAAATCCCAAGCATTCGCTTGGTTCTACGCGCCAGCGCCCCACGGC
>Ga0302322_100001889_pt1 | contig 17505 bp, 18 predicted proteins | sample Fen_T0_2_FD_203757 | JGI IMG/M metagenome (GOLD analysis project Ga0302322, IMG submission 203757) | Peat permafrost microbial communities from Stordalen Mire near Abisko, Sweden - Fen_T0_2 | ecosystem: Environmental > Terrestrial > Soil > Wetlands > Permafrost | place: Sweden: Abisko... | reverse complement strand
GGCGGTATCCCACGTCTATCCGGCCGCCTTCGCCGGCATGACGATCGAGCGGCTGCGCATGGGCGACTGGGAAACCGCCAGTCTCTGGGCTGGCGCCCTCGTGCTCAGTTCCGCTTTGATTTGGGTGGTGCATCGCCGCGCCGTGGCACGCAGCCGGAGCCGCTAGAACCGCGGCATCCCATCTCCCCGCCCGGACTTGGTCCAGATATCAGGGCATGATCCTTCAGGCGCATGCCGGGGGAGATGGGTTACCAATCAAACAACCGGTTAGTACGTCGCGGCAGGCTGCTTCGGGGCGGATGCCATGGCGGCTACCTTCCCGCCGGCCGCCGGGGCCGCGGCGTCCACCATCGCGCGCATGCCTTCTCCGTTGACGCGCCACCAGTCGTGCAGGATTCGAACGTCCCACCCGATGCAAAAGTGCTTCACACCCATTTCCAGGTATGGCGCCGCCTGCCGGATGTCGGCGAGTTCCACCCGCGGATGAAGACCCTTCTTCAACGCCGTCTCGATGGTCTTGCGCTCGGCCTTCTTGATTTCCGGGTGGTCGCGCTGACCCGTGAGACCCATGCTCATGGAATAGTCAGAGCCGCCAAACTGCACCATGTCGAGACCCTTGACGGACAGGATCGCATCGAGGTCCTCGACGCATTCCCGCTTCTCGACCATCACGGCGATCACGACATCGTTCAGTGCCTCGACATAGGCCGGCGAGCCGCCCTCCTTGACCGTGCCCACGTCGCGCCGCATGCCGACGCCGAGCCGTCCACCGGTTCCTGGTGTCTCGGCGCGCACCGCGGCCACGCACGCCTCCGCATCGGCGACGGTGCGCAAATCTGCGAACAGGATGCTTTGAAAGCCCGAGCCGATCGCCCGCATGGCCTGATGGGTCCATTGCGTCTGCTCGATCTTGATCATCCCGCCAAGATCTTTCAGTTCCAGCGCGCGGCCGAGATTGTCCAGGTCGTGCATGGTGAACGGGGAATACTCGGCGGTGAATTCGACATAGTCGAAGTTGCCCGCCAGACCGACCAGTTCCACGAGTGTGGGCCAGGTTGAGAGAATATGCGTCCCGATTGAAGGTTCCCCAGCCGAGAGAAGCGCACGCAGACGGTTATGGCGCATGATGATGTTGACTCCTCGTGTCTATGACAGGCCTGACCATGCCGCGATTGTCCTCTGATAAAGGATGCTACGCAATGAGGGCGGGCGGCACCGTTTTCGTACGGCGCCATTCATGCCACTATCCGGACGTCAACCGAGGAGCCGAGCGATGGATGACCAATGGAACGTGGAACCATTGTCCCTCACACCCGTGCCGCCGGGAGCGTTGACCCAAAGTGAGATCGACCAGCGCGTGTTCGATCTCTACGACGAGTATTGCCACGGGCACATTGACCGCCGCGCGTTCCTGCAAGGGGCGGCCGCGGTGACCATCGGCGGTCTGGCCATGGCACAGGCGTTATTGCCCCGCTATGCGCGAGCCCAGACGATTTCCTTCACCGATGAGCGGATCAAAGCCCGTTACGTGACCTATCCGTCGCCGGGCGGCACATCCGGTGAGATGCGCGGATACCTCGTGCAGCCGAAAGGGCCGGGTCCGTTCCCCGCGGTCCTCGTGATCCACGAGAACCGCGGCCTCAATCCGTATATCGAGGACGTTGCCCGCCGGGTCGCGGCCGAGGGGTTCCTGGCCCTCGCGCCTGACGGATTGTCGCCCGTCGGCGGGTACCCAGGCAACGATGACGACGGCAGGACGCTCCAGGCCGGCCTCGACCAAGGCAAATTGCGCACGGACATGGTCAACAGCGCGCACTTCCTGAAGTCGGGGGCGCTGTCTTCTGGCAAGCTCGGGGTCACGGGCTTCTGCTGGGGCGGCAGCACGACCAACTTCCTGGCCGTCACGCTCGGGGCCGATATGAAAGCGGGCGTTCCATTCTACGGCGCGGCGGCCGAAACTGCTGCCGTGCCCGCCATCAAGGCGCCGTTGCTGATCCAGTACGCCGGGAACGATGAACGCATTAACGGGCTATGGCCCGCGTTCGAAGCTGGCCTGAAGGCAAGCGGCGCTCAATACGAGATGTACATGTATCCCGGTACCCAGCATGGCTTCCACAACAACTCCACGCCGCGTTACCACGAGCCTTCGGCCAAACTGGCCTGGGATCGGACGATCGCCTTCTTCAAGAAGCACCTCGCCTGAAGACAAGCCGTGATCCGAACCCTCCGGCCCCCCGCGGCGCCGGGCGATCGGCTTCTTGCGCTGACCTAGACAGCAAATGCCCTTGTTCCGCGCCGGAATCAGTGCCAATTGATGCCGTGAAATCGCCGGATAACCGGTATCGCGTGCACACAACCGTGCGGCGCCGCCAGGCGGGAGGTCGTTGATGCCACTGTTCTATGGCTGGATCATTGTCGCCGCGGGGTTCGTGATCTCCTGCGTTGGCTTCGGCACGTTGATGGCGCTTGGTGTGTTCCTGCAGCCCATGGCCGCCGACCTCGGCTGGTCCAGGGCGAGCATCTCCGCCGCCGCGACATTGAGCTTCATCTGCATGGGCGCGGGGTCCTTCCTGTGGGGATCGCTGTCCGACAAGTTCGGCTCTCGCGCGGTCCTGCTCAGCGGCGGCACGATCGTGGGGCTTGGTCTGATAGGGTCGAGCCAGGCCGCGACGCCGTTGCAATTCCAGCTTTTGTTTGGCGGGCTGGTCGGTCTTGGCGCGGGCAGTTTCTACGCGCCCCTGATGTCGATCACGACGCGCTGGTTCGTCCGCCATCGCAGCCTCGCCGTCGCGCTGGTTTCGGCGGGCATGAGCCTGGGATCCACGACAGTCGCGCCCTTCGCGCGCTGGCTTATCAGCGCCTATGACTGGCGGATCGCCCTGCTGGCGCTGGGTGGTCTCGCCTGGGCGGTGATCCTTCCGGCCGCGATGCTGGTGCGGGAAGTGTCCGAAGCGACCGCGCGGCAATCGGCCGCGAGCGAACCCGCGAACGGCATGACGGTGTCGCAAGCTTTGCGCACGCCGCAGTTCGCCGCCATCGCCCTGACGCACTTCGCCTGTTGCGCGGCGCATTCGGGGCCGATTTTCCATATGGTCAGCTATGCCATCGATTGTGGCGTGGCCCCGATGGCCGCCGCGACCGTCATCGGCGCGGCCGGCCTCGCGTCCTTGTGCGGCCGCATCGGGTGCGGCCTGATCGCCGACCGGGTGGGCGCGAAACAAACCTTGGTCGCGGGGCTTCTGGTTCAGGCAACAGCGGTCAGCCTGTATTTGTTTGCTGGAGGCCTCACCAGTTTCTATCTTCTCGCGGCACTGTTCGGCCTTTCCTACGGCGGGGTGATGCCGCTCTACGCGATCCTGGTGCGGGAGTATTTCGGCGCGCGCATCATGGGAACCGTGTTCGGCGCGGTGGCGATGACGTCGACGCTGGGCATGGCGCTCGGGCCATTGGCTGGCGGATGGCTGTTCGACACCTGGGGGAGTTATTTCTGGCTTTATATCGGGTCCGCCGGAATCGGCGCGGGCGCGGTGGCCATAGCGATGCTGTTCCGCCCGCCCAGTGTACCGCGGGTCTCTCTCCACGGTCCCGCGGTTCCACACAGCGCTTAACAATCGTCACGGTGGGAGGGGATGACGCCATCGCGATAGGTCCGGGACCATGAGCATTGCCGCCGCGTTGAAGCCGTGCCGCTGGAGAAACACCATGGGGAACAGAATGTATCCACCCATCACCCGTGACCTCGCCCGCGAGCGCCGGGCGCTCGTACCGAAGACTGAAGCCGCGTTCGATATCTTCAGCCAGACCGCGTTCGCCGATGGCGCGCTATCCGTGAAAATGAAACAGGTCATCGCGGTGGCCGTTGCCCACGCGGCCCTAAGCCCCTATGCCATCAAGGGTCACACCCAGGACGCGCTGCACGCCGGGGCCACGCGCGAGGAATTGATGGAAGCGATCTGGGTGGCGGCCGAGGTGCTTGCGGGTGGCGTTGCCGCGCATGCCGCGCTCGCGATCGACGTGTTCGATGAGGATCCCGCGGACCGGACCTGACGCCGCGAAATTAGCCCGCGGGCCTGGGACCGCCATCGGTCATCGTGGCGAGTTGTTTGCGCAAGGCCCGCACTTCCTCGAACCGGGCCGTGGCATCGCGCATGATCGCCGCGATGCCTTCCATCTTCCCGTCCGGGCCAGTGAAGGGAACGATTGTGAATTCGACGGAAAGCCGTGTCCCATCCTTGCGGATCGCGGGCACGGACAGGATCTGGCCGTCGCCGTAGCGGGTCTGGCCGGTACGCATCGTCCCGGCGTAACCGCTCCAGTGCCTGTCCCGCAGGTTCGCGGGGATGATCAGGTCAAGGGATTGACCAAGCGCCTCCTGCTCCGTGAATCCGAACATGCGGGCCGCGCCGGCGTTCCAGACCCGGATCAGGCCATCCGCCCCGGCATAAACGATCGCATCGGGCATCCCCGCTACCAGCGCGGCGGCGAAATGGTCAGGGTCGAACGTCATGTTCCTTTCCTCCGGATAGCTCGGTCAGCACGGCGTCCATCGGAATGTCGTGCGGTTCCGGGAAAATCGATTCCAGTGCGCTGAAGCCGTAGCCGATACCAATTACGAACGGGCGCGGCGGATGGGATGCCTCCAGGGCGGCCAGCGTCCGATCGAAGTAGCCGCCGCCATAGCCAAGCCGGAAATTCGCCCGGTCGAAACCCACGAGCGGTGCGAGCATCAGGTCGGGTGTTACCGGGTCCCGTTTGGCGGGAACCGGGATGTCCCAGAAGCCGCGGTCCAACGCTTCACCCTGGCGCCACCGCCAGTATTCCAGCGGCGCCTTCCGTGTCACGACCACGGGCAGGCATAGCGTGACGGCACGGCGGCGCGCCAGGGCCTCGGCCCAGGGCAGCAGGTTGATTTCACGTTTGATCGGCCAATAGAGACCGATGGTCCGGGCATCGCGCGACTCCACGATCTCATCCAGCCGGGCCGCGACGGTTCCGGTCGCGCGCTGACGGGTGTCACTCGGCAGGCCGGCTCTCGCGGCCAACAGGATCGACCGCTGTTCGCGCCGCCATGCCGCGACTTTAGGGTCCAACGGGATGTGCCTTCCGCGCATGCTGGCCTCGCCGATCCGGCGCGCCCCCGGTAAGTGTAGGCCGGTCGCACGCCGCGTCCATATACGCCGCGCCTGAGGCCGTCCCGATGAAGGGCGGCCGCGCCAGTGCCACCGGGATGGCATTTTGGACCTATATCCGAACGTTGCTATTTCACTTCTCTTTCCGTCGCCACCGCTGGCGGCCAGCCCAGGGACCCCTCGGGGCCCGGGCGGCTGCGTAACCACCAGGCCCAGTCCTCCGGGATCAAGGAGAACGGATCGTTGTGCGCCAGTTCCCGCGCCGCCCACACCGGCCAGTGCGGGTTCGCCAAAGCGGGACGCCCCAGGAACACGACATCGATCAGCCCCTGGCGGATAACACCGTCGGCGACCGCGGGAATGCCGAGGTTCCAGCTCACGCCAACGGGGATATCCACTTCGCGGCGGACACGATTGGCCCGCCCCACCATGAACGCGACTTCGTTGAACGGCACGTCCTTCATGGCGTCGGTGTTCAGGCCCAGGCTGATATCGGCGAAATCGAGCCCGTGCTGTTTCATCTGGCCGATGGCCCAGACCGCGTCATCGAATTGCGTGCCATGCTCGTTGAAGTCATCGGAACCAAGCCGCATCGTTAACGGCAAGCCGTCCGGCCAGACCGCGCGGACGGCGTCCAGGGCTTCACGGTGATACCGCAGCCGGTTTTCCAGGCTGCCGCCGTATTGGTCGGTGCGCTGGTTGGCCAGGGGCGAGAAGAAGCTGGCGCCCAGATAGCCGTGGGCAAAGTGCATCTCCAGCCACTGGAACCCGCACGCCGCGGCGCGGCGCGCCGCACTGGCATAGGCGCGGTGGATGCCATGGATTTCCTCAACAGTCAGGGCGTGGACCGGGTAAGTGTAGCGTCCGCCATAGGGGATCGCGGAAGGACCGCGCACCTGCCAGCCATCCGGATCGTCCGGCGGCAACTGCGTCTTGCCGTGCCAGGGCTTTTTCTCGCTGCCCTTGCGGCCGGTATGACCTAGCTGGATCGCGGGGACCGCCCCCATGTCCCTGATAATCGCCGCGACCCGGGACAGGCCTTCCATCTGGGAATCGTCCCAGATGCCAGCGCAACTCGTGCCGGTGCGGCCGTCCGGGGTAATGGCGATTTGTTCTGGAAAGACCAGACCGAACCCGCCCGCGGCGCGCGATCCCATCAGCATGACGTGGTAGTCGCTCATTTTGCCGTCGATCGACCGGTACATGGTCATCGGCGACATGGCGATGCGATTTCGTAACGTGACGCCCTTCAGCGTGAAAGGGCTGAATAGGTCTGGCATAGAGGCTGCTTATCTCCTGGTTAGGTTTAATCTCGTGGTTTCGGCTCACGAAAATGGTTGGTGGCCTCTTCCTCCGTGCGCAGCCAAAGATCGGCGGCGATGGGATTGCGGCTTTCCTCCAGGATATGGCCGACGATCCCGACCGCGCGCGCCATGACACCCAGCCCGCGGCAGATTTTCCAGTCGAACCCCATTTCGCAGGCAAGGGCACCCAGGATCCCTGTCGCGTTGCATGGCAGATCGCGCGTGCGGGCGCGGCCCGCCTCCGCCGCGACTTTCTGGATCAGCGCCACATAGGGTCCATCGAAGCCGGTTTCCCGGGCGATCTGAATCAGCCGGGGGGTCCGTGGATCGATGGGCTTATGGAAGGGGTGACCAATTCCCGGAATGATGGCTTTCGCGGCGGCGAATTTGCCGACAATCGAGCGGGCGATCTCGTCCATGTCCAACGCGGCGTCCGGCTTCGGCATGGCCTCGGACAGCATCTTGGCGCTGCCCTCCACGCTTCCCACGAACACCGTGCCAAGCCCGCTCAATCCGGCGGCCACTGCCGCCTGCATCGCCTCGGGCGCGCCAAGGTAAGTAAGCCGGGCGACGATCGTGCTGGGGGTCAGCCCGTGCTCCACCAAGGTGACGAGCATGGCATTGAACATCCGGGACTCGTCGGGCGTTGGCGTGCGCGCGGTTAACTCCAGGAACGCCATGTCGCCGAAGCTGAGATGGCCCAGGATCTCGTCTGGCAGACTGCGGCCGAAGACAGTGATCGAGTCAGCCGAACTCCAGGCGATGTCGGTGCGATAGGGTTTCATGTTCAAACTCTCCGTGGTGGGAAAGGGGGGCGGATCAGTATCACCTGGCCCGGGACCAGGTCACGCCGGCATGCGGCGAGGGCGGCTGACACAATCACACCCATTTCGGTTTGCGTTTTTCCAGAAACGCCGCCAGCCCCTCGCGTCCATCGGCGGTGTTGAACACGTTGCACAGGGTCTCGATCTGGTTTTCCACATTGCGCCGGTAGTCGAGGTCGTTGGCACGCATGAAAGACTGACGGCCCAGAGCCATGATGGCGGGTGACTTGGCGGCGAATTCCTGGGCCATGGCGAAGGCACGGGCGGTCAGTTCGGCACGCGGCACGGCGTGATTGATGATGCCAAGCGCCGCCGCCTCATGGGCGGAAATTGGCTTGCCGCCAAACAAGAGTTCAAACGCCTTGTGACGGCTGATCTGGCGCGGCAAATGCACGTAATGAATCGCGGGAATAACGCCGACATCGATTTCCGGATAGCCCAGATCGATGTCGTCCGCCGCGAGGATAACGTCGCTGGTGATCGAAAGAGTCATGCCCGCGCCGCGCGCCGGACCGTTGATCGCCGCGATCGTCGGCTTTGTCATGACGTACTGGATATTCATCGTCTCGATGTAGAATTTATACACGAAGGCCCGCAGATTCTGGGCGTCGCCGGCCGCCACCATGCGAAGGTCCATGCCGCCGCAGAACATGCCAGGCAGCGCGCTGGTGAGTATGACGGCACGCACGCCGTTGTCGGCCTCGGCCTGGCGCAGCGCGGCGTGTATGGCATCGATCATGGGATGGTCGATGGCATTGACCGGTGCCCGGTTCAGCGCGATGACCGCCACCCGGTCCTTCACTTCGTATTCAATGCGATTGCTTAAGGGCATCACCAAGCTCCATGACCGGCGGAATTGACCGGTTTAATTAGCAGCATCGCGGCGATCGTGGCCATGCCGGCCAGCCAGGCCCCTGGTTTGCCGAGGCGGGCGCCCCTGGGTAGGCTCCCATGACTGGTGCCGGCAACGGCATCCATTCGTCCAATAAGCGGGGTTGCGATAATGAATCGTCTCGATGGCAAGGTTGCCCTGATCTCCGGTGCCGCGCGTGGTATCGGCGGAGAAACCGCCCAGTTGATGGCCCAGGCCGGTGCCAGGGTGGTGGTGGGCGACGTCCTGGATGAGCGTGGCCGGCAGACGGCCGCCGCCATCAATGCCGCCGGCGGGCAAGCGGACTACGTGCATCTGGACGTGACGAAGGAGGAAGACTGGATCGCCGCCGTCAATGCCGCCACGGGCAAGTTCGGCAAACTCGATATCCTGGTCAACAATGCCGGTGTGTTCATCGGAAAAGGGATCGAGGACATCAGTCTCGACGAGTGGAACAAGCTCGTGGCGGTGAACATGACGGGCGTTTTCCTCGGTACCAAGATGGCGGTGCCCGCATTGCGGGAAGCGGCGAAGACCAGCGAACATGGCAGCGCCATCGTAAATCTCGCCTCGATCGCCGGTATCGTGGGTTCGCAGCTCGATCCGCTTTATTCGATGACCAAGGGCGGGGTGACGCTGTTCACGAAATCGGCGGCACTGGAGTTCGGCCGCAAGGGTTATCGGATTCGGGTGAATTCGATCCATCCTGGCGTCATCCAGACGGATATGGGCGAACAGACTTTCGTCGCCCGCGCGCAGCGGACCGGAAGCAACGATACCGCGGCGGTCCGGCAGGTCGTGACGGACTCGGTGCCGTGGGGCCGCATGGGCGTGCCGATGGATATCGCCAAGGGCATCGTGTTTCTGGCCTCCGACGATGCCGGATACATGAACGGCGCGGGTCTGATCGTCGATGGTGGCATCACGGCCGCCTGACCGTTGGATGAGCGTTCGGCGCCGGTTACCGGACTTGCTCGCGCATCCGCCCGGCGGCCGAACGCAGCGCCGCGCCCAGCAACTTGTAATCGATCGACAGGACGAAGACCGAGAATCCCTGGTCAAGCCCACGCGCCACCTCGGACGGGTCGGAAATATAAAGCCCCGCCGCGATCCTGGCGCGGCGGGCGGCGTCGATCACCGTCTGGATCGCCCGCTGGACGTCCGGATGAGTGAACTGGCCATGGACGCCGTAGGAGACGGAAAGATCGCCGGGTCCGGGCATGACGCAATCGACCAGCCCGCCATCCAGCACGGCATCGATGTTATCGACGCAGGCTTTGTCTTCCACCAGCCCGAACGCCGCCACTTCCTGATTCGATCGGCGCACATAGTCCGCGAATGGGGACAGGCCGAAATCCGCCGCTGGTACGCCGGTGCATGTCGGCCGCTCCCCCTCCGGGGCATACCGCATGACACGCAGGACTTCATCCGCACCGTACTGTGGTAACCCAAGATGCGGCAGCATCAGACTCTTGCAGCCGGCATCCAGCAGGCGTGGCACGTCGTGCAACTGAGAACGGCCGATACGAACCGTGGCCTGGATGCCCGCGGCGCGCGCGGCGCGAAGATGCGCGGCCACGGTCAGTAGGTCGCCCATCGTGTGTTCAAGGTCGATAATGACAAAATCGAATCCAGCCGCCGCGTAGATCTCGGTGATGTTGGGATCGGTCGAAAAAACGAAACCGCCGAGCAGCGTGTCGCCGGACCGTACGCGGTCACGGAATGATTTTTGGTGCGGTGCGGGCGTCATGATCCATCTCCCCGGGGACTATATCAGCAGCCAAGACCACTCACTCTCGGTCGCAACGCCTTACCGCCGTCGTCCTCGTGCGTGACACGAGGATCCCAGGCGCCACGGGTATTCGTGATCCCTCGTGAGAATTCAAAATCATCGCCGGCACGGATACTCGGAACAAGTCCGAGTATGACGGCTTTGGGTCCGAGTATGACGAACTTATAGGCTGCCGGTGTGTCATTGGTAATGGTTGCTGGTCATTTCATCCTCACTCAGCCGATTGGAACGCGCCGGCATGCGATGAGGCGGCGAGACGGAAGCCTTCATAGCCTTTCGCCACGATCTCGTCGCATTCCTGGCGGTAGCGCCCCACGCCGCCGATATACGGCATGAAAACTCGCGGCTTGCCCGGAATATTGGCACCCAAGTACCACGACGCCGCCGAGGGATACAGCGTGCGGCTGGCGGCTTTGTTGACATGCTCGATCCAGGCGTCCTCGGCCTCACGCGTCGGCTCGATGACATGGAGTTGTCTGGCCCGCATATGGCCGATGCAATCGGTAAGCCAGTCAACGTGTTGCTCGATCGAGACGATCATGTTGCTCAGCACCGACGGACTGCCGGGGCCCGTGATCATGAACAGATTGGGGAAGCCCGCCGTTGCCAGACCGAGATAAGCGCGGGGACCGGCCTCCCATTTCACTCGCAACGATTCCCCGCCGCGGCCGCGGATATCCACCTTCAGCAGCGCGCCGGTCATCGCATCGAAGCCGGTGGCGAAGACGATGCTGTCAACACCGTACAGCGTGCCGCCCGCCACGATTCCGCTGGCCGTTATTGCCTCGATCGGCGACTCGCGGATATCGATCAGCGTGACGTTATCGCGGTTGAAGGTCTCGAAGTAATTCGTGTCGGCGCAGATCCGCTTGGTGCCAATCGGATAGTCCCGGGGCGTCAGACGAGCGGCGGTGGCCGGGTCATGCACGATTTCCGCGATGCGCTGCCGGTGAAATCCACCCCTTTATGCGGCCAGTGGCCGGTGTGGTAGGTGGTGCCTTTGAACGTCTCGCGTCCCTTGAAGTCCGGCACCCGGGCGTTTGACAGGCAGCCTGTCGCCATGATGCAGAAGCGGGCGCGAATATCCTCGCCTGTATCGGTGCTGATCGCCCACCTGTCGCCGTCCTCGTCATAAACGGCCGACGTCACGAGCGTGTTGAACGTGATATCGCGCCGAAGATCGAAACGATCCGCGACATGGTTGGCATATTTCAGAATCTCGGGCTGGCCCGCGAACTTCTGAGTCCAGTGCCAGTCTTGTTGCAGGTCCGGCGAAAACGAAAAGGAGTATTGCATGCTTTCGGTGTCGCACCGGGCACCGGGATAGCGGTTCCAGTACCAGGTGCCGCCGACACCGCTGCCCGCTTCGATCACCCGGACAACAAGGCCGAGGCCACGCAGCCGGTGTGACATATAGAGTCCGGCGAATCCGGCCCCGACGACGACGGCGTCCACCGTTGATGTATTGCTATCCCTGGCGGGCGTCATTGGTTTCCCCTTCTGCCGCGGCGGTGCCGCTTCGCAGGGCCGTTATTGAAGGGGAACCCAGGACGGCGTCAACGTGTCAGCCGGCACCCGCCATCCGTTCGGCATCCGCCGCGGCCTTTTCCCGCGCCAGCAGCGCCTCCTTCCGCGGCACGCCCCAGCGGTAACCCGTCAACCCGCCGTCGCTGCCAATCACCCGATGGCATGGCACGGCGAGGGAGACGGGGTTGACCGCGCACGACCGTGCCACCGCCCGGATCGCTTTGGGATTGCCGATCATCGCGGCGAGTTGGGCGTATGTGCGGGTTTCACCGGGCGGAATGCGGCACAGGGTTTCCCAGACCCGGCGCTGGAACAGCGTTCCGCGCAGGTCCAGCGGCAACATCAATGCCTGTTTGGGCTCCTTCAGGAACGCCAGCACCGCCTGGACCGCCGCCGCCAGCGCCGGCTCATCCGCCACGATCGTGGCACGCGGGAACCGCCCCTGAAGATCGCCCAGCAGGGCATCGTCGGGTTCCGCGAACCCGATGAAGCAGACGCCGGTGTCCGTGGCACCAACCAGCAATCGGCCGAAAGGACAATCCGCCAAGGCCGTGCGGATGGTTTCTCCCGCGCCGCCACGGCGCGCCGCGCCCGGGGTCATTCCCAACAGGGGGCCGGTCTTCTCGTAGACCCGGCTTTCGGAACCGAACCCCGCGTCCGCCACCGCGTCCACCACCCGGGCGCCATCCGCCAGCGCACGGTGCAGCCGCCGCGCCCGCACGCCCTCGGCATAGCTGCGCGGTGTCAGCCCAGTGTGATCGCGGAAGATGCGCAGGAAATGGAAGCGGGAGTATCCCGACCGCGCAGCCAGCGTGTCGAGGGATGGCGGTGCCTCGGCCGCCTCGATGAATTCGCAGGCGTCGCTCACGACCGCGCGGGCGATGGCGGCTCGCTCCCCTTTCGGGTCGCAACGTTTGCAGGCGCGGAAGCCGCCTGCCTCCGCCGCCGCCCAATCGGCGTAGAAGCGCACGTTCTGGCGCAGTGGCCGGGGCGATGGGCAGGACGGGCGGCAGTACACGCCCATGGTGGTGACCGCGTACAGAAAGTCACCCGTTTCCCGCTGGAGAACCCGTTGCCAGAGAATCTCGTCTGGCGTCAGGCCGGTGATGTGCATGGTGTCCATGCGGGGATCATGATCCGCGCCACGCCCGCCCGCCATCCGATGCTTGCTCCCGCTACCTGCGTGGCTGATGGCCGTGCATTACCGCAGCACGATCTCCACCCGCCGGTTCCGCGGCTCCCGCGTACCGGCGCCGGTCTGAACCGCGGGGGCGGTATCGGCGAGCGAGCGAATATCGATCGCGTCCCGTGCCACGCCGTCCCGGACCAGTTCGGCGGTCACGGTCTGGGCGCGTTTCAGGGACAGCCCTTGATTATGGGCCGGGGTACCGGATGTATCTGTATGACCGGCGACATCGATCCGGGCGGCCTTGCCGCGCAATGCCTCGGCCGCCGCGTCCTTGATGATGCCGCGGGCGCGGTCGGTCAGTGCTGCCTTGTCCCAGTCGAAGAAGACCAGAAACGTGCGTGCGGCCGTCTGGGCGGCGGGAACCGGAGCGGCCTCGGCGGCGGCGGCGGGCGGTGGCTGGACTCCAAACGCGTAACGCGCCCCCAGCAGGAAATCGTGGTGCTTCTGTTGCTGTAGCGAGGTGCCATTGCTCAATGCCGCGTTTCCGAACACCGCCAGGAACCGGTACTCGCTGGTCACCGACAGGCCGGGCACCCCATAAACTGGCAGGGACAAACCGCCTATCGCCTGCGCCGCCAGATGGCCCGTCGACCCCGTGACCCGCGCGCCATTCAGGGTCAGATCCCTCGTGTCGGACTGGGCATAACCCGCGCCACCACCAAAATAGGGGTAAATCCAGGGCGATCCCACGTCCATGTCGAACAGGACATTGGCCATGGCGCCGTAGGTACGCAGTCCGCCACTGGCGGCCCCGGCACCTGTTCCGGTGATATTTGACACGCCATTATCGCGGATGCTGCCTTCCAGCTCCACCCGGACGCCATTGCCGAATCCGTAGCCAATACCGCCAAGACCCGCGATGCCACCATTCGTGCTCAGGCGCGGCCGCGGGCTGGCGGGGCGCGGGGTTTGGACCGTCACATCCTCTGGAAGATCGTAACCAGCGCCGAGACCAAGGTACACCCCTCGGAATGGCTGCGCGGCGGCGAGACCTGGCAGGGTCAGAAGCGTCACCGTCGCGCCGATCCCGGCGATACGCCCAAACGTCATTGGTCCCCTCCTCACGTCGCGGTTGGACTTGTGCGGTATCCCGGGCGGCTTGTCACGCTGGACTGGCTGGCGGCCGGGTCCGTGTAAGAAAAAGGGCGCCTCGCGGCGCCCAGTTTCCTCATCGATTGTGTGGATCGGGTCCTTAGAGCGGAACCGTTTAGCGGATGATGATTTCCACGCGCCGGTTTTGCGGCTCACGCACGTTCGGACCCGTCGGGACCAGCGGATTGGTCTCGCCGAAAGCCGTAATCACGATGGCGGCCTTCGGCACGCCGTCCTTCACCAGCTGGCCAGCGACGTTGTTCGCACGGCGCAGCGACAGGCCCATGTTGTACTTCGGGCTGCCCGAGGTGTCGGTGTACCCGTTCACATCGATCTTCGTGTACTGAACCTTGGCGGAGTTCGCGGCCGCGTCGGCGATAATGCTCTTGGCACGGGCGGTCAGGTCGGCCTTATCCCAGTCGAAGAACACGAGGTAGGAGCGCGACGGCGCGACTGGAGCTGGAACGGCGGCGGCAGGGGGCGCCGCGACGGCGGGCGTGTTGAACGCATACCGGATGCCAACCAGGAAGCCGTAGTTGTTGTCGCTGTTCGACCTAACAGTGGTCGGTAAGCCAGACGGGCTGAGCGTGCCGGGATAGGAACGCGTGCCCGCCAAACCCAGATAGCGGAACTCGGTTGTGAGCGCGAAAGCCGGCGCGATCGGGAACGCCGCGCCCAGGATGCCCTGGTAGCCGAACGCCCCGCGGGTGGCGTTGGCGGCGGTGAAGCCCCTCCCGCCGCCGGAGCCACGGAGGTTGTCGACCTGGACTCCCATATAGCCCACGCCCACACCAATGTAAGGTTTGATCCAGGGGGCAACGTTGAAGTCATACAGGGCATTAACCATGCCGCCATATTTCTGCTCTGTACCGCCTCCGGCCGCCGCGACGCCGGTGCCGGTGCCGCCACCAAAGCCAGAGGCGTTATTGAAGTGATTGTACCGGTAGTTGGCCTCGATCTCGGCCCGCAAACCCATGCCGAAACCCCAGCCGAAGCTACCGACGAAAACCGGACCGGCCGTGGCCGATAGCGATCCCGAGGTGCTGTTGCTCGTCGTGAACGACTGCTTCGCCATCAGATTGACGCCGGCGCCCAGGCCAATATAGGGGCCGCTGATTGGCTGTGCGACCGCCGTCATCGGCAGTGACAGCACGGCGGCCGCCACGAGTGCATCGCGGAACTTCATTATTGCTCTCCTTGGTGTTCGTTCATTAGGCAGCCGCACCGCGACTGTCGTCACCGCCAGTCCGTCCGCTGAGGTCAACATTAACAATCAAATGAAGCGGTTGCGAGTGGCATATACCTGTTTTCACTCATCTGTTGCTTTTGGGCCACAGTCGTGGGCACCACAGCAACGGATCGACACGCAAGAGTGGCCGGCGGAAGAGAGCAGGGGTCGAACCTGCCCGGGACCGCCTGGCAGCCCCAACCGGGTTTGAAGTCCGGCCGGCCCACCGGGACCGCTTCTCCTCCATCCACGAGTATCGCTGCTTCATGACGCTTTGGGAAGCTGTGCCAGGAACGCAGCTTCGTCCACCGCCTCCAGACAACGGCAATCAAGCCACAGGCGGCCTTGTCCGATACGGCCGATCACTGGCCGAGGCAGAGCGCGCAACATCGCGGCCAGCGATTCCAGGCTTTTACCGCCAATTGTCACGGCGGCGGATGGCAGAAGATCCACCGGCAGCGCGCCGGAGCCGATCTGGCTGCGGCAGGATTCCACCGCGACGGGGCGGCCGGGCGAGATGGCCGCCAGGGCCGAGGACACCCGCTCAGCCGTCGCGCGGATATCAGCCTCGGGCCGGGTCAGAAGGCGCAACGCGGGCAGGCGTTCGGCGAGTTGGTCGGGGGCGAGGTACAGCCGCAAAACCACCTCCAACGCGGCCAGCCGTCCCTTGTCCAAACGCAACGCACGTTTCAACGGATTGCCGTTAATTTGTCGAATCAAATCCGCCCGCCCCACGATCAGACCCGCCTGAGGCCCACCCAGGAGCTTGTCACCGGAGAATGTCACCACGTCCGCCCCCGCCGAGAGCGCCTCCCGCGGGGTTGGCTCGTGCGGCAGCCCCCAACGCTCCAGATCGATCAGGCTGCCGCTGCCCAGATCCTCGATCAACGGTATGTCAGCCGCGTGGGCGATGCCCGCGAGGTCCGCCGTGCTCACGGCGGCCGTGAAGCCCGTGATCGCGTAATTCGCCTGGTGCACCCGCATCAACGCCGCTGTCCCGGGTCCGATGGCGTTCGTGTAGTCACGGGGATGTGTGCGATTGGTCGTACCGACCTCCCGCAGGATCGCGCCCGACCGCGCCATGATGTCCGGGACGCGAAAGGCGCCGCCGATTTCGATCAATTCTCCGCGTGAGACCGGAACCTCCTTGCCCAGTGCCAGTGTGTTCAACACCAGCATCACGGCGGCGGCGTTGTTGTTGACGGCGGTGGCCGCCTCGGCACCGGTCAGCTCGCACAGCAGTGGCGCGATGTGATCGTCGCGCTCCCCGCGGTGGCCGGTGGTCAGGTCGAACTCCAGCGTCGTCGCGCCCCGCATGGCCGCCGCCGCGGCCTCCGCCGCTTCCGGCGGTACCGGCGCCCGGCCGAGATTCGTATGCAACACGGTGCCGGTCAGGTTAAACACAAGCCGTTGGGAGGTCGCGAAACGCCGGATCAGCGCGTCTGCCGCCTCATCCAGGATGTCGGCCGCCGATGCATGGAACCGTTTTTCGGTGCGGCGCTGGGCGAGGACCTGGCGCAAGATGCCGGCCGTGGCCGCGCGGCCAAAGCGCGCCAGCGGCACCGCCGCTTCTGGCGCGCGCAAAAGGGAATCCAATGAAGGAAGGGGGCTGGTTTCCGGCGGCATGACACGGGCATGGTAGGACACTGGGATGCCGAGGGGAAATACCGAGCAGGTGCAACGGGGGAAACCACGGCCCAAGGCCCGGTCTGAAGGGGACATCGCATGACGGCGAGCGAAATTCCATCCCTGCGCACGGAACGGCTGGTGCTGCGCGCGTTCCGGGCCGCGGATTGGGACCAATACGCGGCGATGGAGGCAAGGCCAGACATGCGCCGCTATCGGGGTGGGGCGCTGTTGAACCGGGAGCAGGCCTGGACCTCGATGCAACTCATGCTCGGCCAATGGGCCTTGCGCGGCTATGGCGTATTCGCGGCGGAACGCGCGGACGACGGGCAACTGCTTGGTTTCAGCGGCGTGCTGCATCCAGCGGATTGGCCGGAGCCGGAACTGGCGTGGTCGATCGACGAACCGTTCTGGGGACAGGGTTTCGCGACCGAGGCCGCGACGGCCGCCCGCGACTGGTGTTTCGCCCATTTCCGTTTCCCGCGGCTGGTCAGCTTCATCGTCCCCGGCAACTCAAGATCCCGCCGGGTCGCCGCGAAGCTGGGCGCGGTCAGGGACGAGACCGTCATGTTACGCGGGTTCGCGGTGCACCGCTGGGTGCATCCCGCGCCCGGCACCGGCGTCGTGGTTTAAACTGGGTCTCTCACCGCGGGATCGTCTCCGCTCAGCCACGCCGGCAATCGGCGGATCGCGCCCCGCTGTCCAAGGTCGAGTGCCGCCGGCGCCGCGTCGAGCAGGAACCCGCCGTGCGCCGCCGCGATCGCCGCCACCCGCTCCCAGCCCGGTGCTTCCCGCCACAGCACCAGCCGGGTCACATTCATCCGCAGCGCCGCGAGCGCCTGGCCGGATCCGTCCGCGCAATCGAGCACGTCCGTGAACGGCGTTCCGGGGTCATCCCGGCCCGCCGCGGCCATGAGCTCGCG
>Ga0302322_100001888_pt1 | contig 17506 bp, 14 predicted proteins | sample Fen_T0_2_FD_203757 | JGI IMG/M metagenome (GOLD analysis project Ga0302322, IMG submission 203757) | Peat permafrost microbial communities from Stordalen Mire near Abisko, Sweden - Fen_T0_2 | ecosystem: Environmental > Terrestrial > Soil > Wetlands > Permafrost | place: Sweden: Abisko... | reverse complement strand
GCGATCACGCGGTAAGGTTCGATGACTTTCAAAACTTCTGCGGCGTTGGCCACCGTGAGATAGGACTTGGTCAAGGGCTTAGTGCTCGGTGGTCGATAGCAAGTGTACGCGGTGACCAGAGGTATGTGTGTCGTAATGATAACTGGTGCATTGGGCCCGATACGAGCGAGATCGGCGGCGAGCCAGGCGAGTTGTTCAGGCGAGACACGTCCTTCCCAATCGTGGTCATCGGTCAGGAAAACCGAATCGAGGAGAACGAAGTGATAACCACCCTGGTCGAAAGAACTGTAAGTAGCGCCAAAGCGGTCCTCGTACATTTTCTTGCCGGAGCTGCCGGCCAGATTGAAAACGTCGTGATTACCAATAGTTCGGTGCAACGGGACATCGAGCAAGTGTTCAGTATTCGAATACAAATCGTACAACAACTTTGCTCGCTCCTCCGGTACTTTGTTGGCGTCAAAAACGAGGTCGCCTCCACACAGGGCAAAGGCTGGTTTCAGTGCGGCGATCTGGCGAAAACATTTTTCGCTGCCTTCAGTGCCGTGCAATTCAGGCTGAAGGTGGATGTCGGTGAAAAAGACGAATTCCAGATTTCCCGGAGTGGGGGAAGTTGGTTGTTGGGAGGACGTGGCAGCGAGTTTGGTTGTGCAGGCTCCAAGAGCGGCCAAGCCCGAGATCTTTAGGAATTCACGACGAGCAAGACCAGTTTGCATGACGTAGCGTTAGCGGATTATTCACTGCTATAAAACGCCAAAGCGGCCTGGCGAAGGTTAAATCGAGGTATCGACGCAGCATGTTTCTTGGCATAACTGTTTCTCGTGACTGCACCCTCGACCTATTCCAATGGCGAAGAGATTGCCAACTCGATCACGCACGGGATCGGGGCACTACTCAGTGTGGCTGCGTTGGCTTTGCTCGTGACCTTTGCAGCGATGTACGGCGATGTCTGGAGCGTGACAAGCGGGGCGATTTACGGAGCGACGTTGATTCTAGCGTACACGGCCTCGACGGTGTATCACACGTTGCGCTCGGAGCGGGCGAAGCGGATTTGCAGAAAGTTCGACCATGCAGGGATTTTTCTGCTGATAGCGGGAACTTATACCCCGTTTCTGCTCGTGAGCCTGCGCGGGCCTTGGGGTTGGAGTTTGTTTGGGGTGATATGGGGGCTGGCGGTTGCAGGGATGATCATGAAATTTTTTCTAGCAGGTCGGTTCCGCGTAATCTCTACGCTGATCTACATCCTGATGGGCTGGCTAATCGTGATTGCCTTTCGGCCACTGTTGAGCGCGTTGCCGGCCGGTGGACTCTGGCTATTGGTTGCGGGTGGAATTTGTTATACTGGCGGCACGGTCTTTTACCTCTGGAAATCACTTAAGTATCATCATGCAATCTGGCACTTATTCGTGCTGGCAGGCAGCATCTGCCATTTTTTTTCTGTGCTGAATTACGTGATGCCGATCAATGGCTGAACATTACTCACCGATGATTTTTATGAGGACGCGTTTGCGGCGAAGGCCGTCGAACTCGCCGTAGAAGATCTGTTCCCAGGGGCCGAAATCGAGTTTGCCTTTTGTCACTGCGACCACGGTTTCGCGGCCCATGATCGTACGTTTGAGATGGGCGTCAGCGTTGTCCTCACCGTGATTGTGCGCGTACTGGGAATGTGGTTTTTCGGGGGCGAGTTTCTCCAGCCACTTTTCGAAATCGGCGTGCAGGCCAGACTCATTGTCGTTTATGAAAACAGATGCGGAAATATGCATCGCATTGACGAGGCAAAGCCCTTCTTGGATGCCGGTTTCGTGCAGGAAATCTTCGACTTGCGGTGTGATATTAAGGAAAGCACGGCGTTGAGGCACTTCGAACCAGAGTTCTTTGCGATATGATTTCATGGCCGATAAATTGAGCGAGTTCGGTAGCGCCGCAACTCCTCGACGAATTTTAGGTCAGCCGGATGGTTTCAGCGTTTTTTGCTGGGGCACGTATGCTGAAGGCGATGGCGGCGGCTACGAGCAGCATGGCGGTGCAGATTTTGAAGGCGATAGAGTAGGAGCCGAAGAGGTCGCGCACGAGGCCAGCGTAGCGTGAGCCGAGCACACCGGCGACACCGAAACCCGTGAAGACCAAACCATAGTTTACGCCAAGGTTTTTCACACCGTAAAAATCGGCGGTGGCTGCGGGCATGAGCGTAAAGATCGTGCCGTAGCAGAAGCCGGTGAACGCTGTGCCCACAATCATCAACGAGGGCGTGTTATAGCGCATGAAGATAAACATGTTGATCGCCTGCAGAACGAACGCCAACACCATGGTGGACGTGCGTCCGATTCGGTCTGAGACGAAACCGCTCACGACACGACCGAGAGTGTTGAATGCGGCGAGAGTCATGACTGCGTAGAAGCCGGCCTCCCAGGCGGCTTGTTCCTTGGCGATAATCGCGACATTGGAAATAAGCATGAGGCCTGCGGCGGCAGCGAGCACGTAAATGAGCCAGAGCAGGTAGAACTGCGGTGTTTTCAGCATGTCGAACCAATCATATTCGCGGCGGACGATGGCGGCAGATTTAGTTCCAGCGATTGGTGTGGTGCCGCTGGGCTTGAAGTCGGAGGGAGGGTTGTTGAGCAACAGCGAGAGCAGGCAGATAACAACGGTTGCGCCGACGCCGAGGATGAGAAAAGTTTTCTCGATGCTGGTAGCGGCGATGAGGAAATTGGTGAGCGGGCCCATGTAGACGGCGGCAAGACCCACACCGGCAACAACGAGGCCGGTAATCATGCCTTTGCGGGCAGGTGGAAACCATTTGATCGCGGATGGCGTAGTGGCGGAGTAGCCGAGTCCGATTCCAATGCCTCCTAATAAGCCGAAAGTTAGAGCCATTTGAACCGGGGTTTTAGCCAAAGCAGACATAGCCAGACCAAGGCCGAACAATACGCCACCAACCATAGCTACACGACGCGGACCAAGTTTATCCTGCATGCGACCGGCGAAAATCATCATCAGTGCAAACGCCGCAGTGGAGACGGCGAACGGCAGGCCGGCATCCGCCTTGGACCACTTCCATTGCATGACGAGTGCCTTGCCCATGACGCCCCAGGCGTAGAGGGCGCCGAGCACCAGATTGATACCCAGCCCTGCAAGAGTGACGACCCAGCCGCGAGAATTGGAGTTGTTAGATGGTTGTGCAAGCATGCGTGAAGGACTGATCTATGTCAGTCGTTGGAGACCGAGTTGGGGTGCAGGGGTGGAGCGAACAGCCAGAGGGATATCTGGCGAGTGTGCGTTGGTAGGGGAGCCACCGGCACGAGTCCATCCGGCGAGGGTACCAGCGCTCCGCTAAGAGCAGGCCTTATGGCGGCTAGTCGATTAGCTGATTGCTCCCGCCCTGCGTGCCTGCGGAACTTTGCGGCTGGTGAGCAACCACACAACGCCCAGTCCAGCATAGAGCGCGATCAATCCCGCTGTTTCATGCAGGGCGCTGTAATGACTGGGGAAACTGGGAGCTAAGAGCACAATCGCCGAAATGCGCAAAAAATTGAAAACAAATGCGACGGTGACGCAGATAGGAAGGAGTAACAGATAACGCCACCACGCCGCTTGCCGATAAAGGAGAAGGATCATTCCGAGTAGCAAACTGGACGTGATCAGGCCGAAGCCGTTGCATTCGGTCGCAACATGGAAAGGGGAACCATTGGCCAGAAGGATGAGTTTTGCGGGCGGTCCGGGCTGAACGGCAAGTTGCGACGCCAAGCCCAGCGTTTTAAGAAAGCGCGCTGCTTCAAAGCCCGCCATCTGGCGCAACGGCCAGTCGAGTATCGGGAAAAATAATACAAAGAGGATTAGGAGCGCAAAAACACCGAGTAACGGCAGAGTTCGCCGAAACGCACGTCCACCATAGACGTAATTTACGATTCCGCCTGCAGCAGCGATCAGCCCTGCTAGAAAAAATAGCGGATGCTTCAACCAAGCCGCGCAAGCGGCGAGCGCGTAAGAGGCGCTCAGCCAGCCTAGTGCTGCGTTGGAAATCTGCGGAGCGAAACGTAAGTTCGAACGCTTTTCCCAGGCGATCCACGCGCCGGCCAAGACCATGATAAAAAACGATTGTTTTAACTGCTCATGCGCAAACGTCTGCGTGGCGAGCCAGTGGACGGCGGGCCAAAACACAATCACCGTGAGCGCAATCAGCCCTGTCGCGAGGGCGAAATCCTGGCGGCGTATTGATGAAGAGGCTGTGGAGGTGTTGGAGGAATCGGGCATGCGCAATCGTATGACCGTAGCCAATGGGACAGGAGTTCCATCTTTTGTCGAATCGCCGTGGCGGCTCTCTATCCAACGGTCATTGTTGGCTTTTGTATGATGGTTTTGTAGTCGCGAAACGAAATGAAAAAAGCCGGGCTTTTGAAGCCCGGCTTTGAAGGTAATTAGCCGTTTTTGGCGATGGCTTAGGTTTGTCTCTATTAATCTACGACCGCGCCATGCATGTCGCCGGTTTCCATGAAGCGCTGGTGGAAGGCGAAGGCATTGCGCAGGCTCTGCGGCGTGTGACCTTTTTTGGTCGCGGCGCAGTAACGGAGGAGTGGCTCGCGGAAGTCCGGATGCGCGCAGTTCTCGATGATCTTACGGGCGCGTTCGCCGGGCGAAGTGCCGCGAAGATCGGCCACGCCCTGCTCCGTGATGACGGCGCCGACCGAGTGTTCGCTGTGGTCCATGTGACTGACGAGCGGGACGATCGTGCTGATCTTGCCGCCTTTGGCGGTCGACGGGCAGGTGAAGATCGAGAGGAAAGCGTTGCGGGTGAAATCGCCCGAGCCGCCGATGCCGTTCATCAAGTCTTTGCCCATCACGTGCGTGCTGTTGATATTGCCGAAGATGTCGGCCTCGATCGCCGTGTTGATCGAGATGACGCCGAGGCGGCGGATGACCTCAGGGTGATTGGTGATTTCCTGTGAGCGGAGAACGATACGAGGACGGAAGAAATCGAGATTGTCGTAAATCGTTTTGCGCATTTCGGCGCTAGCGGTGAGGGCCACGCTGGAGCCGAACTTGACTTTGCCCTTCTGCATGAGGGTGAAGACGGAGTCTTGCAGCACCTCGGAATACATTTCGAAAGGAGGAATGTCAGGGTGCGCACCCATCGCGCCGATGACGGCGTTGGCAGTATCACCGACGCCTGACTGGATCGGGAGGAACGATGCGGGCAGAGTCCCGCGGCGGATTTCGCCGGCGAGGAAATTGGCCACGTTGTCACCGATGCGCTGAGCCTCTTCGCCTGGAGGCGGGAAACCTTTGATTTCGTCGCCGATGTTGGATTCGACGATGCCGGCGATTTTGGAGGGCGGAACTTTGATGACGGGTGAACCGATGCGGTCGGAGCACTTGTAGATAGGAATCTCGCGGCGGTACGGAGGATCAGCGGGCTCGTAAATGTCGTGAATGCCACGGAGGGCTTTCGGGTGGGCGGCGCTGAGCTCGATCAGAATTTTGTCAGCGACACGGCACATGGTTGGAGCAGCGCCGACGCAGGAAGTGAGCGTGATGGAACCATCCGGATCGACATCGCAGGCCTCAACAATGGCCCAGTTCATCTTGCCCAAGTGGCCGTAGCGGAGCGCCTGCGGAAGCGCAGAAAGATGCATATCAAAGAACTGCACTTTGCCCTCGTTGATCGCTTTGCGCATATCGGCGTCTGATTGGAACGGCGTGCGGAACGACACGGCGTCGGCCTTGGCGAGTTCGCCATCGAGCGAGGGACCGGTCGAAGCACCGGTGATCATGCCGACTTTGAATGGGCGACCAGCGGTATGTTCTTCGCGGGCGCGGGCGGCGATGGCGCGGGCGATCGCTTTGGCTGCGCCGGCGGCGGTGAAGGCGTTCAGCCCGAGCACATCACCGTGTTTGATGAGAGAGGCAGCTTCGGCTGCTGTAAGTTTGGGAAATGGTAGAGACATGTGTTAGGTGATCTTAACTTATCGGACAAACGAGGGCTGCTGCTGCGCGCTCCTTGCCCAAGGCTGCTCGTCTGTTGGCGCAGAACAAAATCCAGTCGCGGATTTGTGTTCGCGGCAACCGCTCTTGAGAGCACAAATATGGATGTAATTTACCTTATTCGGCCGAAAACGAATTTGATTAAGTGAAAGAGGGCAGACTGGCCCTACCGACCGGACCGGTGATAAAAAAAGTGGCGCAGCCAACCTCGGCTGCGCCACTTGGGTAAGATGTTGCTAGGGAGTGTTAGACCTTGGCTAGCGCTTGCTCAAGGTCGGCTTGGAGGTCGGCAAAATCTTCAATACCGAGCGAGAGGCGCACGTAGTCTGCCGAGACGCCGGTAGAAACTTGTTCCTCAGGCGAGAGCTGGCTGTGTGTGGTGCTAGCGGGATGAATCGCGAGGGATTTGGCATCGCCGATGTTCGCGAGGTGGCTGAAGAGATTCAGTCCTTCGATAAATTTGCGACCTGCTTCATAACCGCCTTTGACGCCGAACCCCAGTAAACCGCCAAATCCACCCTTTAGATACTTCTTAGCAATTGTGTGATTGGGATTGTTTTTAAGGCCGGGGTAGTTGACCCAGGCGACCTTTGGGTGAGCGGAAAGAAGTTCGGCGGTCTTCATCGCGTTCTGACAAATACGTTCCATCCGAAGGTGGAGCGTTTCGAGACCCTGGAGCGCGAGGAAAGAATTGAACGGGCTTATGCAAGCGCCGATATCGCGCAGGAGCTGCAGGCGCATTTTCATGACGTAGGCGATGTTCGCGCCACCAGCGGGAGGAAATGCTTTAAAAGCGTCCCAGTGAACGATGCCGTGGTAGCTCGGATCTGGTTGGGTGAATCCGGGAAACTTGCCGGTGCCCCAGTCGAAGTTGCCGCCATCAACCACGACGCCCGCGATCGAAGTGCCGTGACCACCGATGTACTTGGTGGCGGAATGGACAACAACATTGACGCCCCATTCGATCGGACGGTTCAGAATTGGAGATAAGCAAGTGTTATCGACAATGACGGGCACACCGACTTCGCGGCCGATTTTTGCCACCTCCTCGAAAGGGAAAATATTGAGCGCAGGATTACCCAGGCCTTCGCCGTAGAACGCCTTGGTATTCGGTTTAACGGCTTTGCGGAAAGCGTCAGGGTCTTGAGCGTCGACAAAGGTAACGTCGATGCCGATTTTTTTGAACGTGTAGTGGAAAAGATTATACGTGCCACCATAGAGCTGAGAAACGGACACGATGTGGTCGCCAGCTCCGGCGATGTTCAGAATGGCATCGGTGATCGCGGCCTGGCCAGAGGAGTGCGCGAGAGCCGCCGAACCACCTTCTAGGGCCGCAACGCGTTGTTCGAACACGTCGGTGGTGGGGTTCATGAGCCGCGTGTAGATATTGCCGAGCTCTTTTAGCGCGAATAGATTCGCAGCGTGCTCGGTGTCGCGGAAGACGTAACTCGTCGTTTGATAAATCGGAACGGCGCGTGAGCCGGTAGTGGGATCCGGTTTTTGGCCGGCATGAAGGGCTTTGGTGCCAAGACCTTGGTAACTCATAGAGGGCCAAAGTCTGGGCAGGCTTCGCGCTGGCGCAAGCGACAAGGCGGGTTTACCAACGTGTTATGCGTGCGGTTGGCGATAAGTGTGACCGCGAACGCCTAGGATGCAGGTCGCTTGCGTAGAACGGCTCGCCGGCAAGCTCAAGCGGCGTGGCGGTGCTTTGAGCTTTGGTGAAAAAACGCCCTCGCCCAAAGGCCGAGCGTTTTCGGATTGAGGGGTTGGATACGAAGCGAGTGGCAAAGAGGTTTGAGCGCCTCCGAGGGACTATCGTCGAGGAGCATGCGACCGACCCAACGGTAGAGACTGGCGGTGCGGGTGCGGGCGATCAGGTGAGGGATCGCATCCCAGTTTCGGTATCGTTCGCAGATGCGGGCCGATTCGCTGAGGCTTGCGGTGGTTTTACTCGAAAGGCCGCCGCTATGTTGCCGATAGATGCAGGTGTTGGTTCCGCTGTAAAGTATGCGGCCGCCTTTGGAAAGAATGCGCAACCAGTATTCGGTATTATTGCAAATAGGGAACTCAGGCGAAAAAGGGCCAAATTTTTTTATGGATTCACGTTTGACCATGACTGACGAAGACATGATGGAAAGTCGCCCCGTGTAGATGGCGACTGGTAGATCAATCAGGTCCTGATCGGAAGGCGCGCGGGTGCTCAGTTTGGTCCAAGTTGCGTCATCGTACTGAACGGAGCCGGCGTAAATCATATCGCAATCTTCGATCTGGCTGGTGGAAAGAAGCGCACTGAGATGGTCGGGCTTCCAGAGATCGTCGGCGTCAAGGAAAGCGATCCATTCACCGGTTGCGGCGGCAATGCCCGTGTTGCGCGTGGCGGGCAGTCCGCGGTTATGTTCATGACGATTGTAGATGACGCGTTGCGGGACTTTCTGGGCGAATTCCTTAACGAATTCCTCGGTCCGATCGCTCGAACCATCCTCGGTAACGATGAGCTCCCAATCGTTAAAGTTTTGGGAGAAGACCGTGCGTAGCGTGGCCTCAAGGTATTTTTCTGCTTTATAGGCAGCGATGCAGATACTGATCAATGGTGAGTTCATTTCGGCCAGGGTTTCTTGTCGTTACGCGCCGGCTCCTGCCTGCACTTTAGAAAACGTAATCTGGTTATGCGTTTTGGCAACCAGCCCGCGAAAATACAGTAAGGTCCGTCCCTTCAAACAGAGTGGAGCGTGCGATATACCGAAAAGCATGTCCACTGACACGACATTTGCGAGCGGTGTTCAAGGTTGGAACCGTACAAAACCTGTAAACTACCGGATAATGCGCCTCTGTTTAGTCGGGCTGCGGGCCGCGTTTGCTAAAATTTTTTTAAACGAAAACTAACGATCGTTCTTTGTCTCTCCTGGCACGGAGTTGTCTTTCCACTGGAAAGACAAAAATGCATCGCTTACGAGGGAAAAATATCTGCGCTTTCGTCCTCAAATATCTGGACTATCGACTGCTCGACCGAGCTGACGTGGTGAGCGTGCGTGCACGCCGATTGTTGGCGGGAACTTGGTCGTTAATGCCTGTCGGGTTGATCAGCTCGGTTTGAAATTCAATCTGCCCAGCCGCAACCAATTGGCTGGTGGAAATCGGCAGGTTGACGATTGCGGTCGAACCTGCGGCTAACCAAGAAACAGGGTAGTGCTGAAGCGCACCATTGATATTGATATTGAGGTCGAGGCTGGCGACGGCTTGCGCACTGCGGTTTTGCAGGACGATCTGCATTTGCTCGTTGACCGGATCGTAGGCGAGACTGGCGATTGCGGTATCGATGCGTGTGGGATCGTTGCGTGCCATGGCCCAACCGACGTTGAGAATGCCGTTACCGTAGTCGGGATCAGTGCCGGGCGTGCCGGCTTCGTTGGCGTGAGTTTGCAGGATTTGCCAGGCTTGTGTCGCGGTGAGGCTTGGATCTTGCGACATGATAGCAGCGATCGCTCCGGAGACGATCGGCGTGCTGCCGGACGTGCCGCTGAAGCTCACGCGGGTGCCGTCGGACCACGCTGCTTGCAGGCCGAGGCCAGGTGCGGTGATTTGAAGTTGTGGGCCAGAGTTTGAAAAAATGACTTGGTTGCCGTTGGCATCGACCGCGCCGACTGACACGACGCGAGGATCGGCGGCGGGCCAATTGAGTTGGGCGGCTTGGTCGTTGCCCGCAGCGGCGACGAGTACGACGCCCCGTGTGGTGGCGTAGTCGATCGCGTAATCTAGCGCTGCATTGGTGCCATAACCACCGAGGCTGATGTTGACGATCTTGGCGCCAGCATCGACAGCGGCGAGAATGCCCTGGGCGACGGTGAACGCATCGCTTTTGCCGTCATCTTCCGCCACGCGGATGCTGAGTAAGTTGGCCGCGGGTGCGATACCTTGAGCGTCCGCTGATTGGCCGGCGGCAAGTGACGCAACCGCTGTGCCATGTCCGCCTTCGCTTCCGCCAGCGGGCGCGGTGCCGTGGCCGATATCGAGTGTTTTAAGCCGGCCGATGCCAAACGTCTGGTCGGCCGCTACGCCACTATCGAGAATGGCAATGGTCACCCCATTGCCCCAGTTTTGGATGTTACCTGTGGCGCCGACAGTCGATAGCAATTGGTTTCCAATCGGCGTCTGTGTTCGCGCGGCACGAGCCTGGGCCTGTGGCGGAGTCGGAGGATTGTTAATGTAGTAGTTGGCCGCAATCTGGCTGTAATCGGCGGAGTTTTCCAGAAGTTCGCGGGCGAGGCTATTGAGCGAATCGTATTGGATGCGCACCGTATTAAAGGCGTCGATACGGCTGACTACGCGCAGGCCAGCTTGGGCTGCGCGGGCGATGAAGGCTCGGTAGGCTTCAGCGTTCTTGAAGGCCAGCACGGCCTCGTGTGAGCGGGCGCTGGCTCTTTCAATTCGTTGGTGAAGTTTTTCCGATATACTGGCCAACAGCTCGCGCGAGGTGACATTGGCGGGGATGTTCACGCTCACCAACCGATCCATATCTTCGGACGAAACTTTGCTCAGATCGGCGGTCGTTTCTGATATTGCCGGTGTAGATTGGTTTCCTGGCTGCGAGCGCTTGTAGGCAAAAAAAGCGATCGCACCGAAGGATAGCAATGCGAAGAGAAAAACGTGTTTGAAATTCATGTCACAGCGAGTTGGTCGAAGAACTTAGACGCGATCTGAGGGATAAAGTTGCTTATCGTGCGCCGATGGTGGCGCTACCACCGTTTCAGCGCGAGCCTGACTGTGAAGCTGCCAAGAGTTCCAGAGGTTGTGCCACAATACGTAACAAGTTGGCCCGAGAGCGACCAGCGGGTTCGCGTAGGCTAAGGCGAGATAGATGGTGAACGTGGTATTTTTTTGCCCGAGTGACTGGCTGGCCTCGCGCGCGAATGCGCGTCCGCCGATCAATCGGCCGAGCGCAAAATTCATCGCGCAGATCGCCAGCGACACCGTTCCGATTTCCACGAGCAAACCGCGTGGCAGCTCCGGATGTGCGCGCAAAAACGCGGATACGCGTGACGTGATCAGGAAAAGCGTGGCGACCCACATGCCGAAGGAAACGTTGCTTAACCGCTTTGGCCAGCTTGCGGCGCTCGCGTGAATTTTTCGGACAACCCACGCCAAGGCCATGGGTCCGAAAACAACCAGCCCCACGCTGCCCAGCACGTCTGAGAAGAGTGTCGGAGCAGTTTGCCCCAACAGGTATGGCATGATCGCGGGCAAGAGCGCGGCGATCACGACGTTGGTCAACAAAAACGCCGCCACGACGTATTCTACTCGCCCGCGCAGAAAATTAACGATCACGGGTGCGGCTGTAGCTGTGGGCGTGATGCCGCAAAAAAAACCAGCTAAGGCGACTTCGTTTCCGCCAACCAACCATCCTAGTACCCAACCCACGAAACCCATAAACAAATTTGCCACCAACAACCAGCCATGGCTTTTGTGCAGGGCGTCTCGCGACAGCCGCGTCTGCAAAAAAACAAGGAACAGCATCGCCATAATAAGCCAGCGAATCAGCCATGCCGCGGCCTGAGCCTGCGGGATGAAGGCACCAATAACAAAGGCGGTCAAAATGGCCGCAGTTCGTAGAAAACCAGGTTTCACAGAACCGCCAGCAAAACCCACTCACCCCGACAAGGCAATGATGCAACGATCGCCCGGTTTTACTTATTGGTTAAAGACCTGCTCATGCTGGCCCCAGCGGTAGATCTCCGGCGCGGAGGGGACGGCTTAACTGGCGTTGGCGGCGAGCGCACATCGCTAGAAAAAGTGTGGCGGTCGTGAAGGCATCGCCTTCGGCTGTGTGGCGCTCGACGGGAGTAATACCGCATTGAGCGCAGACTTCATCGAGGGAGGGCTCACGCTGGCCGGGGTAGCCGGTGCGCGCAAAAGCCTCAACTGCGCTCATGGCGAAACGCGCGGTATCTAGAACCTGATTACGCAGGGTGGTCTGAAAATGCCGTTTCAACGCGGCGTTAAGCATCCCCACGTCGAAACCTATATGATGGCCCACAATAATGGCGCTGTGCAGACGCGGCAAAAGTTCGAGCAGGATGTCGCGCTCGGATTGGCCGAGCATTGTATCGGAAGGAAGAATACCATGCACCGTCACGGCCTCAGTCACAGGCCGATCCTGCTGAAAGATCCAATTCCGGGAACGCGCGATATGCAGGCGTCCGCAGCGGAGTTCGGCGATGGCGAGCGAGAGAATACGGTCCTGCGCGGTGTTAAAGCCGGTGGTTTCACAATCGAGCGCGATGAAGAGCAGATCGCTGAGCGGAGTCTTGGCGGGAACGCGTTTCGGCGTGGCGTCCACGTAGGCCTGGATAATCGGGGGAAGGGGAGTTTTGTGCCACCAGAACATGACAGAGAGAGATTTTTAACCGCTGAGGCCGCAAAGAGCGCAGAGAAGGGGGGGAAGGTTTTTTAAAAAGACAATGCGCGGCTGGGAAATTATTCTCATCGGCCCTGAGGGAATTCGGTCTGGACGATCTGTTGTACGGTGCGGACGACGTCAAAAACGTTGGCAAGTTGGGCGCGTTCGAGCTTGGTTAGAGTCGAGGGGTCAAGATGTCGGCCGGAGTCGCCCCGGCGCAGACCATTGAGGGTGCGCAGGCGGAGGAGAAAATCGTAGGCTTCGCGGGCGAGCGCGGCGGTTTCTCGCGCGCTTGGAATAGTGCGGCGGAGCTCTTCCCAGCGTCCGCCGGTGGAGTAGTGGCGGTTGAGTTGGTGCTTGAGCGAGAGGAGTCGGGCCGCGTCGCGGAGTGGGGCCATGCCGCGGGATTTGAGGTCCAGCTCTTGATTGCCGATGCCGAGTGTTTCGACGACGAAGCGACCGATGAAGTTGAGTGGCGGGGCGGTATCGATGATGAGTTCGGCGAGTCGGCGTTGAAGGCCGCTGTGGGCGGTGACGGTCTGTTGGATTTTCTCACGCAGGCGATCGCAGAGCGCGCGTTCGCCAGCGACGTAGCGGAGGTCGTAGAGAACCGTTGCACGCAGCAGAGCTTCACCGCTTTCGTTGGCTCCAAGTGACTCGATTTCGGTTATCCACTCGGTGGTAGTTCGGCACCATTTGGGATTGAGCGCCATAACACCGCCCTGGCACCGGGCGAAACCAGCGGCGGCGAGTTTATCGATCACACGGCTGGCGAGCTGAACGAAAATGGCGCGAGCTTGTTCGTCTTCTTCTGGTGTTGCCGAAGGACCAAAGACGAGGGCGTTATCCATATCGGTGCGCAGGATTTGTTCGCGACGGCCGTCGCTTCCAACCGACATCCAGGCCCAAGGTATGCGTGGGAGTTTTATACCTTCGTCGGACAACTCGTCCGTGGAGAGAGCGAGCAAACGCTGGGTAAGTTCGTCATAGAGCTCGGCGCAGATCTGCCCGAGGTAGATGGCGGACACGCCAGCTTCGAGATAGCTCTGGGCGATGGTTTGGATTTCGTCACAGAGTTCGCGGAAGCGCGCGGGTGACCTCGAAAAGCGGATCTCGCGTAGCAGGCCAGCGGGGTGATGTCCGCTTTGAGCGAGCAAATCTTTGTGAGTACAAACATCGAGCGCTGGGCTGTCGGGCGTGCCATCTTCGGTCACGCAGACCTGGCCGATGCGTTCGCGCAACATGAGCAAGGTGGCGGCAGTAGCGCTGGAGCGGGGCGCGACGGTGAAAACCGGACTAGCCATAATGCGGGCGACGGGCAGCGTTTTATCGAGGCCGTCCACGATCACGTGTTTTACTAAGGTATTGCTGGTCACAATACCGAGCGGCCAGCGTTTTTCGTCGACGATGAGGACCGAGGGAACGCGTTTCGAAGACATCAGCGTAGCGGCTTCCTGAATACTTGCGCTAGGGCCGCAGGTGAGCAGGCGATCGGGAGAGCGCGGTTGCACGATCTGCGCGCCGTCGAGATGGGCCTGTAAAATATTTTTTGCGCGACCGGCAATGCTCGACGCGGTGGGTTCAGAAAACTCGATCGGGCTGCCGACTCGCACGGCCCAGAAAAGGTGGCGGCGAACGTAGTTGCGAGCAGCGTCGTTTTGGTCAAGCAGGACACGAACTCGGGCCCATGGCATGCCGTAGAAAAGACTATCTTCGAGAGCTTGAGCAGTGACACGAAAAGGCTCGTTGCGTACCAGCGCGCTCAAGCCGAGGACATCGCCGACGTCGCGTACGTCGACCCGTTCGCTGCGCTGCTCGTGGTTCCAAATATATTCGACGCGGCCGCGCGCGAGGAAGAGCACGTCGTCGCCGGGCTGTTCGCCTTGTTTCCAAACGGTTTCGCCGGTTGGCACCATCCAGACGGTCGCGACGCTGGCGAGGTCGTGGACCTCTTTTTCGGGCAACATGGAAAATGGCGGAAACCGCATGAGTGCTTCGGCGATGCGCTCGGGTATGACGTTTTTGGGCGACATGACGGCTGATGTTGAGAAACCGGCGGGTGAGCTCAATGGCTTTCGGCGGCCCGTTTTGGGCGTTGGATAGAATTCGCGAACAGCGCAGAAAGACCTCGTCACGCAAGACCTGGCCACCTAATCCATGTGCATGCCCCACGACCCCTACGCGGAGTTTGACCAAATGGTTCTAGAGATGATTGAGCACAGCCCTGTGGGGGCCGTGCCTCGTACGCTGACTCATCAGGACTCACTCAAACGCCTCTTGTCTACGCAGCAGGTCTACGCTTCTGCGGATTATAAAGACGGCTATGTCACGGCACGTTCGTTGGCGAAGTTGCCGTCGTTTTATGCGGAAAATTTAGACGCGCTGATTGCAGGCCAGATCGTGACCGATGCGCTTGAGGCCAACGCCCGCATTTTTGACCGCTATGTGCAATCGTTGCCGGAAGCGCATCGCGTCCGGGCCGAGAGCAAGCGGCTCACGGTGGCGGGAAAGCCAGCGCATCACCGATCGAAACACGACGGCGCAGTCATCCACGATCCCGTTCACTCACTCTTTCTCGTGCCTGGTGCAGGTGTGCATTCTGGACTGCCGGGAAATTACCTCTATGGATTTGTTCATGAGGTGAATGCTGGCGCTTGGACGATTCACTTACACGACTCCGATGACGGTGCGTCGTCGTTTGCTGCACAGGATTTGAACGATGCTCTCGCAAAGCTTCAGGAAGTGATCGCGAGCGCGCCGTTTCACCTCAGTGAGCTGGAAGCGTTGGGATTTGTGGGGAACTAAACGAATCCTGGAACTCAGGAGAGTGGTTTCGATATAGCCGCGAAAAGACACAGCGGCATTCTTAATAGAGAGGAGATTGGATATCGAAACAGAGGAAGAGCGTGAACCGCGAAAGGACGTTTCACGCACATCAGTCCTTTCGCGTCTGTACACGATTTCAGATTTGCGGCTCTGGTGGTACTTGCTCCGTAACGGGATCTAACGGAAAGCGTTTGCCGGCGGCAGCGAGGATTTCGATGTAAACTTGCGTGCTGTCTGCTTTGGCCACCGCTTCGATGGAGGGAAACACGTCATTGACCAATTTTGTTTCAGCAGATGCCTGATCTGGGCCGACTTTGCAGGCGAAATCCCATTGGTCGAAACCCTCGGGGAGCTTCTTGCGCCGCTCGCGTTTCACGTACTTACGCACCTCGAATTTGACGGCTTCGACGACGCGCGCGTCGACCTTACCAGGCTCCTTGAGAGGAAAAGTTTTCTTCATTCGCCCTCGTATAGCACAAATCGGGGAATGTGGAATCGGGAACTCAGGAACATTGAAAGGCCACAGGGAATTAAATCGCGGAAATAGAGAAAAGCGCGAAGCAGCCTATGAGTGGCTCTGCCTTTCCGACCGTTGCGCGTTTGTCGGCCGATTTATTGCCGCATTCGAAACATTCTCTGGCTGTTCGGAGGAATGTCGCATCCTATGGCGCCGCCTGTTTCCGGCGATCATACATGAAGCCTCATCTTAAACTTGCAGAAACTCACACGCCGGACGGTGCACGCCTTTCGTTGCACTCGCATGACGGCAATTTCTGTATCCGCCTAAATGGGCAAGAGCTGATGCATTCGTCGGCAGCCGCTTCGGAGCTGCAGCTGGGAGAACTTGCTGTCGAAGGAACCGCGGGCCGGCCTGCTCGCGTCCTGATCGGTGGCCTCGGTCTCGGCTTCACTTTAAAGGCAGTGTTAGAAAAATCGGGACCGGAAATGGTGGTTGAGGTCGCAGAACTGATCCCGGCCGTGGTGGAGTGGAATCGCACATTACTGGCTGGATTGAACGGTTCGCTACTCGCTGATCCTCGAGTGAAAATCTTGATTGAGGACGTGGGGCAGGGACTTACGCGCGCGAAAACGGCGCCGTATGATGCGATCATTCTCGATATCGATAATGGGCCTACGGCGTTGGTGCAGGCGAACAACGCGGGGCATTATCGGGCACAAGGAATTCAGCGGTTTTTCGCGGCGTTGAAGCCAGGTGGTCGCGCTGCCATTTGGTCGGCAAAACCGGACCATGCCTTCGAAGGCCGGCTACAAAAGGCGGGCTTCATCGTGAAATCGGTTCCGGCCAAACTTTACGCCACCGCTAAAAAACACACTTACACGATTTATCTGGCGGATAAAGCTGGGCTCCCGCCAATCCTACCACCAGTAGTGCCCGAATCTCAGATCACCACGTGATATGCAGCGCTGTCGGACGGTTCGCTTTCAGGCGACCGCGCCGGCTGTAAGTGGCCGGATACAATAGTGATTTTTCTGCGCTGGAAGAGGCGACGTTTCTGAGCCTCGGAGTCCACGGTATGCTATGACGTTGCGCTGATCTTAGGCTGAAACGACGTCGACCTCACGCGAGCTGGACGACCATTCCAGACGGTTGGTCTGCTCCGGTTGTCGTGAACGGGCCTCAACGCGTGCTGGCGGCAGCCCGGTTTGGCGTTTCCGACGGGAATATCGAGGTGCGTTGCATTCCTGTGATGATAATGCCCACGACCTTGAATTTCGCCTTCTGCGGAATTATTTGCCTACCTAAAGATAGGTAGAGAGATATGAAATAAAGACGGATTTGACCGCCAGAAATCAGGCTAAATGCGAATATTTATGCCTGTATGATCAAATATTTAATAAGCTTACTATAAATAGGATACGTATCTTAAATTAACGCCTCATTTTCACGAATTTTTTTATGAAGGTAGTTGGATTTTTTTAATAAGTTTTTTAAAAGAGTGACGATAACTAGAGTGTAAGAAAAGCCCCAGGTTACCCAATCCAAAATCCATGTCGGCCCCATCTGTTGTCGTTTTGGTCGGATGCAGTGTTCGAAGCGTAGGCAGCACAGATTCGATGTGGGAGGGTGTTGGCGACCTGTAACAGCGAATCAAAAACGAACCCATTTTAACACCAATCATTCGATGCGATACCTGCTCTTGATGGGATTTATTAGCGCACAGCTGGTTATTGCTGGTAGCGTTCGACATAATCCCACGGCATCTGTGGCCGGGACGCAGGTGCAGGCTTCTGAAACGAGCCAGCGAGTGAAACGGTCCGTTGCGTCTGTGGGCGCGGAACGAGGCCGAA
>Ga0302322_100001885_pt1 | contig 17508 bp, 16 predicted proteins | sample Fen_T0_2_FD_203757 | JGI IMG/M metagenome (GOLD analysis project Ga0302322, IMG submission 203757) | Peat permafrost microbial communities from Stordalen Mire near Abisko, Sweden - Fen_T0_2 | ecosystem: Environmental > Terrestrial > Soil > Wetlands > Permafrost | place: Sweden: Abisko... | reverse complement strand
TCTCCACGGGCGGCCAGCTGAACGAGCTGATGACTGGCCGGGACCGTTTGGTTGCGGATATTCGCCCGCTCGTGTTTCGGAAACTTGGGCTCACGTCTTCGCTCGTCTGCCATCCCTACGATATTTGCGTGGCGCTTTTATTGGAGGCTGCGGGCGGTGTGATTGAGGCACCGCTCGGCGGAAAAATTAGGGCGCCGCTCGACACCACAACGCCAGTGGCCTGGATCGGATTCGCGAATCCCTATCTCGCGCGGCTGGCGCGACCGGCGTTGCGGCGGATTATGCGCGAGTATCTCGCCTGAGCGGGAAAACCTTTCGCTTAGCCGATCACGCGATCGCTGGCTTCAACCGCGCGGCTGCTTTCCTTGCCGGGACGTACATCAATGCCAGCGCGCAGGACGAAAGAATCGCGCAGCCCAGAAATACCGCGCGATGGCCAAAGCCCCAGGCGAGCGTCCCGAATAAAAGGTAGCCCACGGTCGAACCAATCCGCATCGCGTTCATGAAAAGGTTCGTCGCCGTCCCTGGATAGTCAGGCATGTAGTTTTGGAAATAACTGATCGCCACGCCAGAAGTTACCGCGGTGAGCGCAGCGGAGAGAATTTGCAACGGGTAGATGTGCCACGGCGCCCGCACCGCGATCAATAATCCATAGTATACAATTGCGATGGTAATGCCGGTGCGGATGATCGCCGCCGTATCGCGTTTCGTCGCGAGCAACCCGAAGTACAACATGAAAGGCAGCTCAAAAACCGGGGCGATACAGTAGATAATTCCCACCTGCTCTTTCGAGCCGCCCAACACATCAAGAACGAGCAGGGGAAGATCCATCATGCCGATCGTTCCTGAGGTGAAAATCAGCACGAAGGCGAGGAAGTGCGCGAACACATCCCAACGCCCAAGCAGCTTGAAGAGCGATTGCTCGCCTTGCTCCGCGTTTTTCGATGCGATTGGAGGCGCTTCCGGCACGGCTTTCAACACGACAGCGACGAATAACAGGAAGCACGTCGCCGCGCAGAAGAATACCGCTCGAAATGAAAATGCAACCATCACCCAGGAGGAAATCGCCGGCCCGACCGTCCAGGCGAGGGCGTAGAACATGCGAAAGGCATTCATGTAGAATACGCTTTCGCCCGACGGAATCTTGGTGCGGCTGATCGCTTCGCGTGCGTAGGCGAAAGATTGAGAAAACGTGATCGAGGAAACGCCCAGCAAGAAAATACCGACCAGCACGAGAGGTACAAACGTGCGGAAGTAGGCGAAGCCGGAGTAGCCAAGCGCGCCAAAAACGCCGCCGAGCACCATCATGGAACGGCGGCTATACCGTGTATCCGAAAAATGCGACAGGATCGTGGCGATGATGATTCCACCCACGGCCATGAGCGTCATGAACGTGCCGAATAAAACGGGGTTCATTCCGGCCTCTTTCGTCCCGAACACCGACATGAACGGAGCCACGAAAGAATGCCCGAGTCCGACCAAGACATTGAGTACGAAAAGCACCCGAAACTCTCGGAGTTCGTAGAGAGGGCGGCAGCGTTGAAGCAGGTTACGCATGGAAAGGATCGGAAGAATTTCCATAATGCCCCGCGAAAGACGATCAAATCCGCTGCGGCAGGCGCTCCAGTAGCGTAAAACACGGCTGCAGGCGGATTCTTATAGGTTGTCGTGCGATGTTGTTTGCCGCGCTGCCGGGTAGGATCGATCTGCCTGGCCGCGTTGACTTGCAGCGGTCGCGTGCATTCTATTTGCCTCCTTATGCCCGCCAAAACCGCCCGCCGTTCGCGCCGAGCGCAGCCTGCTTCCCGCTCGCTGCCGGGTGTCGCATTTGTGACGAGGCGAGTGCATTTCAATGCTGCACACCGGCTGGATAATCCGGATTTTAGTGCGGCGTGGAACCGCGATCAGTTTGGCCCGTGCAATAATCCGCACTGGCATGGTCACAACTATGAGTTGGAAGTCACGGTCAAGGGCACGATCGACCCGCGCACCGGCTTCGTCATCGAACTCGGCGAACTTCATCGCCTGCTCGACGACGCGATTGTGAGCAAGTGTGACCACCGCAATCTCAACGTGGAGGTTGAATTCCTCCGCGACCTGCTGCCTACCACCGAAAATCTCACGATCGCGTTCTGGAACGAGATCGAGCCGCGCCTCCCCTCAGGGCAGTTGCATTGCGTGCGGCTCTACGAAACGGAGCGCAATTACGCCGAATATTTTGGACCCACGGCCAGCTAAGCACGTTCGCACACCGCCTTCCGGCGACTGCGACGCGCCTACGGTTTTCGTATAACCGCCTGGCCGCAACCGACAAAAAACGAACATGAAAAAATCAGACCAGCCTGCTGCAAAAACCCCCCCCTCGGCCCGTGCCACCCGCCAATCGACGGTCGACAAGAAATCCCTCTATCTCCATCGAGAAAAAGCCGGCGTCCCGGCGAGAATTGCCCGCACCTATGATGCCGCTTTCAAGGTGACGCCAGCCTATCGCGAATCGTTGCCAGACGTCATGGATGCGGTCGATGCCATCGAGGGCGCAAATACGCCGATCCAGCAAGTGGGTGTATCCAATTTCAAGTTACCGCTCAAGTTTTCGGTCAAGCAGGGGAAGCCGGTGACGCTCGAGGCTTCCGTCACAGGAACCGTTTCGCTCGAGGCCAATCTCAAGGGCATCAATATGAGCCGGATTATGCGCTCGTTTTATGAGCACCGGAATGAGGTATTCACGCCAGCCACCTTAAAGAAGATACTCGACCATTATCGGAGTCGGATCGGTTCGTTCGAAGCACGGCTTAAGGTGACGTTTGCCTATCCGCTGATCCAGCGCAGTCTGCGGAGTGTGCTTTCCGGTTACCGGTATTACTCGGTTTCGTATGAAGGTTGGCTCGAACGTGATGGCGTGTTCCGCCAGTTCATCGATTTCGATTTCGTTTATTCCTCGGCCTGCCCGTGTTCGGCTGAGCTGGCGGAACATGCTCGCGACACGCGTGACGTGTTCGCCATCGCGCACAGCCAGCGCTCCAAGGCACGTCTACGGGTTGAGGTCGCCAGCGGAAAAAACCTGGCGATCGAGGATCTGCACGCGCACTGCGTCGCGGCGCTGCACACCGAGACGCAGGTGATGGTTAAGCGCGAAGACGAGCAGGCGTTTGCCGAACTCAACGGTGCGTACCTAAAGTTTGTCGAAGACGCCGCGCGGCTTGTCTACGCGCAGCTCAACGCTGACCCACGCATCAAGGATTTCCAGGTCGCCTGCGCGCATCTCGAATCGCTGCACTCACACGACGCCGTTTCTGTCATCTGCAAAGGCGTGCGCGGCGGGATGACTGCGGATTTTTCTGATTTCCGCTCGCTGGTTTGTTAAGGGCTTCTTCTGACAACGCCCATGAGCAAAAAGCCTGTCATCCTCATCACCGGCGCGTCGCAAGGCATCGGTGCGGCTATCGCGAAAGCCTTTGCGCGGGAAGTGCCGGGCTGTCAGTTAGCTCTCGTGGCCCGTTCGGAGAAGAACCTCACGAAAGTGGCTCGGCGTTGCGTGCAACTCGGCGCTGCGGTGGCGGAGGTTTTTCCGTGCGACGTGAGCGATGCGGCTTCGGTCGATACGATGGCGTTGGCGGTGACGAAACGTTCTGGTGTGCTTGATGTATTGATCAACAACGCCGGCGTTTTCAGTGGTGCGCCGATGTTTGAGCTGGAAGTCGCCGATTTCGACCGCATCGTTGCGACAAACTTGCGAAGCGTTTTTCTTGTTTCGCGGGCGTTGGTTCCGGCCATGGCGAAACGCGGGCGCGGAGATGTTTTTAACATGAGTTCGATCGCCGGGCTGGTTGGTTACCCAAATGGCGCCGCTTACTGTGCTGCGAAGTTTGGCGTGACCGGCCTGACCAAGGTGATGCGCATGGAACTGAAAGATAAAGGCGTGCGGGTGATCGCCGTGCATCCAGGTGCGACGGCTTCGCCGTCGTGGAAGGGAAGTGGCGTCGCCGAGGAGCGAATGATGCCGCCAGACGACGTCGCGCGCGCGTTTATTGACATTTACCGGATGAGCCGCCGGACCGTGGTCGAGGAAATCGTGCTGCGACCACAGCGTGGCGATGTTTGAGGGCTGAGGACGGCTTTTGCGTTCGGGAGTGTCTTGCAGGCTGCAAGATCGTGGGTTGGAGATACCTTGCCGATTGCATGGAGGCGAAGTTGGAGGCAGCGTTAGATATGACGGAAGTCGCTATCAATAGTCATAATAAGGTTTTTTACGAGGGCTTGGCACGGGTGGAGCTAAATGAAAAGCATTCCCCACGTTTCTTTCCTTATTATGAATACCAAAAACGCCTTCGGATTCCTCGCTCTGGGTATGCTGATGTATGTAACGCCCGTGTTTGCGCAATCTTTGGCGGCCCACCCTGAGGCGATCTTGGACGCATCCGTTGGGACGGTTTGGCTGGAATTGATGGGCTGGGTGATCGGGGGAATCGGTTCGACCTTTCTCCTTAAGGAAGCAGCGGTCCGCCTGCCGACGCTCTTGGCAATGGTAACGCCCGCGCGGTTGTTGCGCCCGATCGAAGACCAGGGCGAATCCGTGCGATTGCCGGTTGGCGTGCGCGTCAGCGTATCCAGCTAAGACGTACGTTTTTCATTCACGCAATCTTCAGTTTCGGGCTGAAGATTGCTTTTGGTTTTAGTGGGTGGATCGTTAGCGAGTCGTAGGGTTCAATCATGCCCCAGATGGGCGGGATCAGCTTCAACCTCATGGCAGGCTTTGATGAACGACGCCGCTGACCATGCTTGAAATGCCTTGCCCATTGGCCGGCCGGTGACGCCGTGGGCCCACTCGTTAAACTCCCATTCTTGGTCGCGTCCCGCGTGGTTGAGGTGGGCGAGCTGGACGAGTTCCCGGAGCGCCACACCGTGAAACCCGATGCGGTGAATAAAACGCACCCACATGCCACCGATAAACGGCCAAACGCCGCCATTGTGATAGTGATGCGGGAGGTTGAGCAGGTTGATGGTGTAATAAGAGCGCCAGTCAGGGTCGCCGGCCTGTACGACGGGATAAAGATTGGCGACAGGCCAAGGGGTATTGGCGCCGACGCCCCACATGAATCGGAAGGCGGTGCGCGCTCGGTCGATGTCGAGCACGTTCATGAGGTACGCCAAAATGTTTCCATAAACATCGCAGCGCCAGTTGAAGGAGAAGGGCGTGATCTCGGCCAGCAGGTATTGTGCGTCTCCAAGACCGAACTGGCGGTCGGCAAATCGGTTGGTGGGAGGCTGCTTGGGATCGGCGGCCCGAGTGGTTGGCCAGAATGTATCCAGTACCCGGTTACGAATCCGTTGTGACCAGCGAAGGTAGTTGGCGGCGCGCTCAAAGTCGCCTTGCAACTCCAGCAGGCGGCCAAAGCAGACGTTGGCGCGAAACCAGAGCACCTCGTCGTAGAGCACATTGTAACTGCGCCCAAAGAGATCGGTCCAGTCACCGGCCTCGGGGATTTCGAGCAGTGCGTCGTTGTTGCTGTCATGGGCACTAAGCCAGTTCATCGCGATTTGCAGCCGTGCAGCGTGAGCACGAAGAAAATCCAGATCGCCGGTTTTGATCACGAAGTTGTAGAACGCGATGATAACCCATAGGCCGCTGTCGATTGAACAGATATTGCCGACGCCACCATAATCGGGCTCGCTCGTCTCGATGCGCACGTTGGCGGGTATCTGTCCGGTCGGTGAGGCTGCGCTGAGGAGTGTTTCGAGGGTGCGGCGTTGGGCGGTGCGGATATCCTCGTCGTCGAGGTCGAGCGTGAAGATGAGCGTGATGGAGCCATCGCGCGCCCATACGCTTCGGTAGTTGGCATCGGTACCGGTGACCGGGTTGTCATCTAGTGAGCAGGCGGAAAAACCAAGTGGTGTGATGTTCTTTCGCAGCGCGATGAGCGCATGTTCATAGCCGGCGCGAATGAGGCGGCGGTCGTCTTCGTTGAGCGAGCCGAGTTTTGTCCCTGTGAAAAGGAGCCGGAAGCCGGTCTCCATCTTGTGCGCAGGTATCCCGGTTTGTTCTGCCGATGGTAGTTCGGTGATCACGCCAAAATGCCGGAGGCCGTCGAGTACGCCGTCGGCAAGCACCCGGCGCGCCGTGTAGATTGGAATGTCCACCGTGGCTTCGAAGAGCTCTGGATACGCGTTGTCAACGATGACGCCGCGCACGCCGGGTAGCCGAAACATACTGCTGTCGTTGCCGGTGTCGCCTGCGACGAGAACAGCTTCGAGTGGGATGGCCAGCTGAGCGCAGAGCCGCTGAAGTGCGGCGCCCTTGGTTCCTTGTTTGGGCAAGATATCGAGGTCGCGTTGGCTTGAGTAAACGATGTTCACTGCGATGCCGGCAGCGGTGAGTTCTTCTTCTAGTGCTTTGAGTTGTTCGGTTTTCGCGTTTTCGAGAAACCAACTCGATTTATACTTCGCTTGAAACTCCTCTGGCTGACGTCGGATTCCGGGGAAAACCGTGGTGATGGCTTCGACACGTTCCACGTTCCAGCCCGCGTCGAGGAGTTGATTGCATTCATCGAGAGCGCGCCCCGCCTTTTCGTCATAGACCTGGGTCCCCAGGCCACCGATGTAATAGTCCGGAGCTGGTAGCTGGCCACTAATTACGAGCCGCCTCATGTCGTCAACGAGTCGTCCACTATTGTATACAAGCAGTGGTTTTACGGCGGCGGGAAGGGCTTGCCAGACCGCCTTGAAGCGGCGTGTGGCCTCGGGGTTACCGAGCAACGTACCGTCGAGATCGGAGCTTAACAGGCGAATGGGCAGTTGGGTTTTCATTGGGCAAAGAGATCAGTCGCCGTCATTCCACGGCTCGTCCCATTCGGTGTCTGTGAAGGCCAGTGCGGTGGCACGTTCCTCGATGAGGCTGGTGAGTTGTTGTGCAATGCCGGTCCAAGTGAAGAGGCTGCGGGCTTTGTGCGCACCCATGCGTCCGAGGCGGTTCGAGAGTCGCGGGTGACGGAGGATTTTCACGATGGAGATGCCGAGATCTTCTTTGTCGAAGGAGTCGGCGTAGAGTGCGTGGCGTCCAAAGGTAACGGCGCGGAAAAGTCCACCGTGGGTCGTGATCACCGTCGGTGTCCCGCAAGCCATGGCTTCGATCGCGGTCATGCCGAATGGTTCGTAGCGGCTGCTGAGCACGAACACGTCGGCGGCGCGGTAGCTGTCGGCAAGATCGGCTTCGGCGATAAAGCTGTCGAATTTCACGCGGTCTCCGAGGCCGAGTTGCCCGACCTGTGCCTTGAGGTCATCGAAGATTGTTTGTTCGTTGGCGTTGAGGGTGGCGCCGCCAACCGCGAGGTGCAGGACGGCGTCGGGGATGCGCGTGGCGACGACCGAGAAGGCGTCGATGAGCAAGTCGTAGCCTTTGTTGCGTGCGAGACGCCCGAGTGCCAGAACGACATTGCCTTCAAATCCGAGCCGCTGGCGGATGGTTTTCCGCGAAGCCAGGCTCACTGGGAAGAAACGATTATCATCATAGCCGGGCGGAATCATGCAGACCTGTTCGGCGGGAGCACCGTAGTCTTTTATGATCATGTCGAGTTGGTCGGGCGTGGTTGCGATGACTTCGTCGCAGGTGCGGTAGAGCAGAGTCTCGTGGTGGATCCGTTCCGAGAAATTATACTTCTTCTCAAAGCTCGTCGCATCTTCCGGTGTATCTTTTTCCATCAACTGCTTTTTCCAAAGGCCGAGCGAGTGCGGCGTATGCACGTGCGGTACGTCGAGTGCCTCGCTCAAGCGTTGGGTGGCATAGCCACCGTCCCAATAGTGGCTGTTGAGAAAATGATACGAAATGTGATACTTATTGATGAAGCGCAGCGCGTTTTCGGCCCACTCGTCGAGGGAGTGGAAAAGAGATTCCTTCCCGATAAAATTACTCCCGCCGCACGGCATGCGGATGATGCGCACGTGGTCATTGACCCTCTCGATCTGCGGTTGGTTTTCGAACTGGCGCGTCCAGATATCGACTTCGAAGCCGAGCTGCGCGAGTTTTTTTGAGAGCTCCAAAACATAGACGACTTGCCCGCCGGTATCGGCAGCTCCGAGCGGTGGTTCGGCAGCGACAAAACCGTGGGTGGAGACCATGCCGATGCGCGGCGCCGAGGACTCAGAAAGTGAAACTGACATGATTGATGTGGGTCGTGCGCCCGGGAGCTGAGTCGCGGTAGGGCGCAGGTTGCGTTGACGCGGCAGTGCCGCGGTGCGCTGGCGAGTCCAGCGCGATGACGCCGCTCACAAATCCAAGTCAGACCCGGCACAATAAAACACTGGGCTGCGAAATGTGAGCGACCCCGCCTACAAGACACGCCGCACCCGCCTTGGTGCCGAAAGACTTTTCGGCGAATGTGCAAAAATTACGCGCCCGCCGCCGCTGGTCTAAAGGAGAGAGCCTTGATTTCCACTCGCCGCTTTCAGGCCAATCGCGTGGTAGCCTTTGGGTGTGAGCACGCGTCCCTGTGGGGTGCGTTGGAGGTAACCTTCCTGAATCAAAAATGGTTCATGCACTTCTTCGAGCGTTTCGGCCTCTTCACCGACGGCGACAGCAATCGTGCTCATACCGACGGGACCGCCACGGTAATTCTCCGCCATGATGCGGAGCATGCGCTTGTCCATCTCGTCGAGGCCGGCGGCATCGATCTCGAGTAGTTCGAGCGCGGCGGCGGCCACGGGTTTTGTGATGATGCCTTTGGCGCGTTCCTGCGCGAAGTCGCGCACGAAGTGTATCAGGTTATTGGCGACACGCGGTGTGCCGCGTGAACGTGTCGCGATCTCGCGAGCGCCGCCTTCGTCGATCTCAACCTTGAGTAGACCGCAGCTGCGTTTAACAATGCCTTCGAGGGTCTGGGCGTCGTAGTAATCGAGCCGAGTTTGCAGCGTGAAGCGTGAGCGCAATGGCGCGGTGAGCAGGCCGGCACGCGTCGTGGCGCCGACCAAAGTGAAGCGCGGGATCGACAGGCGGACGCTGCGGGCGTTGGGCCCTTGATCGATCATGATATCGAGGCGGAAATCCTCCATCGCGGAGTAGAGATACTCCTCGACGGTTTTGGGAATCCGGTGGATCTCGTCGATGAATAGGATGTCGCCTTCCTCAAGGTTGGTCAGCAGTCCGGCGAGATCGCCCGCCTTTTCAACGACGGGTCCGGAGGTGACGCGCACAGTTTTTCCGAGCTCTTGACCGAGGATGAAGGCGAGCGTGGTTTTCCCCAGGCCGGGCGGGCCGCTAAGTAAAATATGGTTCAGCGCATCGCCGCGTCGCTTGGCCGCGCCGACCATGACTTGGAGACGTTCGATGGTTTTGGCCTGACCGGTAAAATCTGAAAACGACAACGGCCGTAGCGCTGCCTCCGCTGGCGAGACGGGCGAGGCAAGGGCGTTAGTCAGAAAGTTGACCCCTTTGGATGGAGAATCAGGCGCAGGCATGGGAAGTGATTTTATGGGGAACTCAGGAAGGCTGGAAAATACAAACTGAACCGGGTCTGGTTCCTGATTTCCTGAGTTCCATATTCCTCTGAGTTCTTGGGCTCATTTCCACTCTACCTCGGCACCGAGCGCGCGGAGGTTTTCGACAAAGCGCGGATGGGCTCGTTTGATGGTGTCGGCGTTTTTCACCACGCTGCGTCCGGGGATGCTCGCGGCGACCATGTAGAGCGCGATGGTGGCGCGGATCACGTAGGGCGCGTCGACAATGGCGGGGCGCAGAGGCTTGTTGCCGAAGATGACGATGCGGTGTGGGTCGTTGACGAGAACGTGCGCACCGAACTTCGCCAACTCTGGCATCCAGGAGAATCCGTTTTCGTAAACCTTATTCCAGAAATGGATCGTGCCGGTGGAGCGGGTGCTCAGCGCGATCATGAGCGGGAGCAGGTCGACGGAGAAATACGGCCAGGGCGCTGCCTCGATCTTCGGCAGCAGATTAGAGGTGTAGGGTTGTTCGATGATGAGCGACTGATTGCGGCGAACGATGGCGGTGTCGCCTTCGTGCTCGATGACGACGCCGAGTTTTTTGAAGGCGCGCGTAATCAGATCGAAGTGGTGCGGGAGTGAGTTTTTGACGCGCACTTCTCCGCCGGTGATCGCGCCGAGTGCGAGGAAAGTGACGACTTCGTGGTAGTCCGTGTTGATCGTGGCGGTGGTGCCGTGCAGTTGGTTCACGCCTTCGACGCGCAGCATGCTGGTGCCGATGCCTTCGATCTTCGCGCCCATCGAAATGAGTACGGCGCACAGATCCTGCACGTGGGGTTCGCTGGCGGCGTTGATCAGGGTCGATGTGCCGCGGGCCAGCGCGGCGCACATGAGAAAGTTCTCTGTGACGGTGACGGACATGTAGTCGCACCAGTGGCGATTGCCTTGAAATCCGGCGGGCAGCTCGATAACGAGTGGTTCGCCTGGTGCAACCTTTGCGCCGAGCTTGGCGAAGATTTCCAGATGCGGGTCGATCTCGCGCACGCCGAGCGAACAGCCGGTGGCGTTGGCGCTGATGGAAATCTTCCCGACACGTCGCAGCAAAGCCGGATAAAGCAGCACGGTCGAACGCATGTCCTGCGGCAGCTCATCGTTGATGAGAGCGTTCTTGAAGCCCGCGTGGTCGAGGCGCATCTCGCCGGTGGTTTTATTCCATTCCACGCGCGAGCCTTGCGAGGTCATGAACGCCACGATTTTGTCGAGGTCCGTGATCGCCGGGACGTTTTTGAGAAACACCGGCTCGTCGGTCAGCAACGAGGCGCAGACGATGGGGAGCGCGGAGTTTTTGTTGCCGGACGGAGTGATCGTGCCGGAGAGAGGTTTACCGCCGTTGACAATGAGGTCAGCCATGTGGGGCGAGGTGCGAGTGAGTGTGCGAACTGAACAGTAAGCAGGGCGCGCGTGCGCCGGAAATAAAAAAGGCGTCCGTCGAAACGGACGCCTCGAAATGCGCGCAGCCCGATGGGCTTTGGCAAGGTTTAACTGGTGGGACCGTTGCTGTCGCCGCGATTCTCGCCACCGCCGCGATTGTCACCACGGAAACGACCGCGACCGCCACGATGATGACGGCGACCGCCGCCGTTATTTCCGCCGTCGAAACGGCGTTGTTCACCGCCCTGGCCTTGCTGCTCGGGGCCACCTTGATTCTGGCTCTGGCCTTCTGGGCCGGAACCGAACTGTTGTGGGCCACGATTTTCACCACGGTAGTCACCGCGATAACCGCCACGACCGCGTCCACCGCGATGGGGTTGGCCACCACGGTTGCCACCGCGATTGCCGCCTTCGTAACGACGGCCTTCGCCGGAACGTTCGTCCTGACGCGGGGCTGGTGTTGCCACGGTCTTTTCCGCCGTGTCACCGGCGAAAAGACCTTTCAACCAGCCGAGGAAGGCAGACTTCTTGGCTTCGACGACGGCGGGTGTGGGCTTCGGCTGAAACGTGCGTTGCTCACGACGTTCGCCAAATTGCTCTTTGCGCTCACCGAATTGTTCGCGGCGTTCGCCTGAAGGTTCGCGGCGGGGTTCGCGTGGGCGAAACTCGTTGCGCGGATCCTGCGGCTGTTCGCTACGGGCCGGACGGTCATCGGTGCGTGCCGGCTGATCGTTACGCGCTGGCCGGTCTTCGCGACGTGTCGGACGGAAATCCGCCCGGCCTTCACGACGAGGATTGGCGCTGGTGGCCGGTTTATCTGATTGGCCGCCGATTTCCCAGCTCTGGGCCGGGCGGGCATTCTCCTCGGGCGGGAGAATTTTGAGTTCAGCTTTGGGTTCAACGACCGCCTTGGGGGTGGGCGTGAAGGTTTCGACCGGGGCTTGCGCCGCAACTGGAGCGACGAAGGCGACGGGGGGGGTGGTTTCAGGAGCGGATTGCTCCACGGGGACGAACGCGACGGGTTGCTCGATCTGGGCTGGTGTTTCGACGACAGCGACGGGAGCGGGCTCGGGTGCGAACGGGTTTTTGTACTCGGTCTGGTGGTTAACGACCTGAATGGAGGTCGGCTGGTAGGCGCCGGTGGCGGCGTTCTTGTCTGTAGCGGCGGCTGGGGCAGGCGCGCTTGGGCGCTTACCGCGCGCCAGGCCTGAGCCACGGCTGTTCCCGAAGGAGGGAGCAGCGGCGGGCGGCGCGCTGATAGTCTCGGTTGAGGCCACCGTGGGCTCGCCGGACGTTGTATCTTCTGACATGTTGTTTTTGTTTGTTAAAGCGCTCGCCCAAAAGGGCGGGAGCGCGAGGTTTATGTAATGCAGACGGAGCGCGAAGGGACGCGCGCTCGACGCCAGCAGGGCTGTAACATCGCCGTCATCTGCGTTTTCCGCAACCCTAATCTCCACCCTAAGGATGGTGGCTCCTCAACCCAGTTCCACCGCGAGGCATGCGCATCTATGGCAACCGCTTCGATTACCCGGAAGAGCCTCCTGAGTTTGCCTCACGACCGCTCTTTCCCTGTTCCGCGGCGTCAACCGGCCTCCGCTCGACGGGGCGATGTTTGTGGGTAAAACGAAGCGCACGTTGCTGGAAGTCATGCCCGCTCTGACCTTTTCTGGGGTGTTTGCTCTAAAGACGTGCATTATAACCACCCGTTGTCTCTAGGGTTCATTCTTGGAGCCTGATTTTTTTACTGAAAAATAGCGCGGGCTATTCGAAAACTACGGCATGCGAAATGCAAAATCCCGCACCCTTAAATTTTTAACGCTGAGCCTGCTTGTGAGCATGTTCGCTGTGACGCAAGCCAGTGCCGACGAGGGTACCGATTACGATATGCGTCCGACTCCGGTCAAGACGCCACCGCCATCGTACCCGAATAATCTGAAGCGTGATGGTGTCGCCGGTGTAGTCGCGGTAAAAGTGTTGATCGACGAGTCGGGTGCAGTAGTCGAATGCACGGTGTCTAAATCGAGCAATGCTGGCTTCGACCAGTCTGCCGTGGACGCGGTTAAGAGCTGGAAATTTAAACCAGCGCAAAAAGGCGGTAACGCGGTCAAATCCAAGATCGTCATTCCGATAAAGTTCAGCCTCGACGAATAAGTGTTTTTGGGTGCTAGAACACCCATGCCAATCCGACGCGTATCCACAGAGGTATGACGAGGATTCCCAGAACGGTCGTGCCGATCACCACGCGCACGGCTGTGAGCGGGTGGCCACCGTAGTGCTTCGCGATGACGATCGGCAAAATGCCGGCGGGCATCGCGGCCTGGATAATCAACACCTGCTTTAGCTCGACCGTGCAGGGCAAATATTTAGCGAGAGCGAGGTAGATTAACGGATATAAACCCAGTCGCAGGAAACAGGCGCTGAGCGTGATCTTCGGTTCGAACAGCTCCTTGGGTTTGGCGAAATACTGCTCCAGGGTTCCGCCGATCAGCATCAAGCCAAGCGGGATCGCGCATATCGCGCTCTGGTGAATGACCTCGCGAATGAATGACGGAACGTACGGTCCCACGCCAAGGAGATTGCCGGCGAGGGCGAGCGCCAAGGCGATGACCGGCGGGTTGATGAGTTTACGCCAACCTTCGCGCAGCGACAAGCCGGACAGGACGAGAATGCCCACGGTCCAGATTGCTGCTTCACAACCGACGTTGTGCACCAACAGCACGCCAAGGCTTGCCGGGCCAAACAGTGCGGCCATCAGCGGAATCGGGATATAGCCGTAGTTGTTGATTCCTGCGGCGAAAGCGAAAGTGCGCAGTCCGTGTCCCTGGGTCAGACCTAGCGCGCGTCCGGCGTAGAGCGAGGCAACGATCGTCAACGCCATCAAGATCATCCCGAGCGACGGTGCCAGCGCGAGATTGGAGGGCACGCGCAGCGCGTCGTTGTTGAGCACGTTCTCGAAAATCAGGCACGGATAGAGAACGTTTACCACCATTTTGAGCAGACTCGCGTCGGCTTCCGCGGTCAGCCAGGCCATCCGGCGCATGCCCACGCCGAGCGCGATCAGCGCGAACACCGGCAGGATGAGAAGAAGAATTTGCCAGTAGGACATAAGTGAAATTTAACCGATTGCCATCGCCTGGCCGGCGAGCCAGCCGGTCGTCCATGCGGCCTGGAAATTGAAGCCACCGGTCACACCATCGATGTCGAGCACTTCGCCCGCAAAATACAATCCCGGGCACACGCGGCTCTGCATCGTCTTGAAGTCGACTTCGCCCAGGCGCACGCCGCCGCAGGTCACGAATTCCTCTTTGTTCATGCTCTTGCCGCTCACCAGATACTCGCCAGCGGATAATTGCATGGCAATGGCAGCAAGTAATTGGTTCGATACAGAGGTCCAGATCATCGTCGGCGTCACGCCAGCTCCTGCCACCAGCCGCTCCCAAAGCCGCTGCGGCATCGAAAACGGGTTCCATGTTCCGACCTGCTTGCGGGCATTGGCCGTGCGGGTGGTCGCTAGTTCGGCCCGCGCGGTATCGGGCGAAATTGTGCCGAGCCAGTTGACTGAAAGCGTGAATTTGTAATCCATCGCATGCAGCGCGCGCGCGCCCCAGGCCGACAGCTTCAGGATTGCTGGTCCGCTCAAGCCCCAGTGCGTAATGAGCAGCGGCCCTTGTTCGCGCAACTTCGTTGATACGACCGAAACGCCCGCGTTCTCCACGGAGAGCCCGGCCAGATCCCTCAAGCGCGGATCATCGATGTGAAAGGTGAAGAGCGACGGTACCGGCGGTTCGATCGTGTGACCCAGTTTTTTGGCCAGTGCCAAAGCACCCTCCGCCCTGCCTCCGCCCGTCGCGAATAAAAGGCGGTCGCTGACGATCGTTTCGCCCGACGATAATGTCACGGTGAAGCCCCCTTCGGCGATGGGCTGCACGTCTTTAATTCCACAACTGGTCCGTACCTTCACGCCAGACGAACTAGCCACGCGCGACAAACACTCTATGATTGTGGCGGAGCTGTCGGTTGCGGGGAACATGCGGCCGTCGTCCTCGGTTTTTAGCACGACGCCGCGTGCTTCAAACCACGCAATCGTATCACGCGGCTGCCAGCGGGAAAATGCACCGAGTAATTCGCGGCCACCGCGCGGATAGCGTTTTACTAGTTCGCGCGGTTCGAAGCAGGCGTGCGTCACATTGCAACGTCCTCCGCCGGAAACGCGCACTTTTGCTAACGGATTCGAAGTGGCTTCAAACAACAACACCTCGGCCGACGGGTTCGCCTCAGCGCAGGCAATCGCCGCAAAAAATCCAGCAGCGCCGCCACCGGCAATGATCACACGAGGTTTGCTCATAAGAGATGAGCCTGCGCGGCCGAACCCCGTCTGTCCAAAACGAAAAGCGCCGTCCCGATATTCAGGACGGCGCGAGCGAATGAACTATTCAGCTAAAATTATTCCTTGGGCTCTTTCGGTTCACCTGGGCCGCCGGGTCCGCGACCGTGTTCTTCTTTTAACTCGTCGAGCTTCTTCTGCTGTTCAGGTGTCAGCAGTGCACGGATTTGTTCGCGGTGGGCTTTGCGAATTTCCATGGACTTCGCGCGCTTCGCACCTTTTTCGATCGAGGCGTCGTCACCCAAAGTATCCAGCGCTTTCTTTTGGTCAGCGAGGATGGGCTTTATCTTTGCCTGTTGATCCTGGGTTAGGCCGAGTTTCTCGGTGAAAAATTTGAGGCCATCGCCACGAGGACCTCTTTCTTTGTGCATGGCGCCATGTTCGCCAGCAGGCGGCGGTGGAGGTGGAGGAGGAGTTCCGGCATCTTGGGCGCGGGCGGCGGGGATCGCCAGACCAAGAGCGAGGGCGGCGATTGTGAATTTAATCGGGCTTTTCATGGGTACTTTGATTTTGTTGTCGATTTGATGTGAACTAGAATCAAGACGCCTTTTTTGGGAAAAAGTTTCATCCACATGTCCTTCGCCCAACTTATTACCCGTGCCGAACAAGTGGTTGCTCGCACCCAAGGCAAACTGCCCGCGGAGATTCGCGATCTCGCGAAGAGCTTGCCGGTGAGCTACCACGATTGGCCGGACGACGAGGTCCTCGGTGACGACTTTGAGCCGGATGTTCTCGGTCTTTTCGTTGGCAACCACCATGGTATTGATGCGGGCAACGACAACGCGGTCCCGCCGCAGATTTTCCTCTTTCTAGAGAATATCTACGACGAAGCCGAAGGCGATTCCGAGCGGTTCGATGAAGAAGTGCGCATCACCTATCTCCACGAACTCGGCCACTATCTAGGTTGGGACGAAGACGAGGTTGAGGCGCGTGGGCTGTGAGGCTGGCCGGCATGCACGGCTCGCCTCAACCGCGCAGCCGAACTAAATACCTGACCAACTCGCCTAAAACCGCATCCGTCACCCTGCGTTGTGCCTCGATCCGGCTCGCGCCGGGACATTCCGCCCGTCCGCTTAAAATGGTCGGCGGTCCATCAAGCCGAACTTGCGCCAACGCCCAATAGGCAAATGGCTCTTTCACTCCAAACGCAAGATTGGGCTCGGCATAGCCGGTGGTGGCTAGTCCGATGTCGCTCTTAAAGAAGGCGCAGGCGCCGAGCGCCATCTGTTCGGCTACCGCTGCCGAAACAGCGTTCGCGGGTTCGGCCAGCGCGCGGTCGACGCCGAGATGCCGAACCTTCTGGTCGAGCTCATAAGCCGTCAGGCCGCCGAGAAAGAACTCCGACGCCCCTGTCACGGACCCGATGCGTGCTTGCACCCAGCCACAGGTCAGGCTTTCCGCCACGCCGAGCGTCAAGCGAGGGGAGCGCAACATCAGTTCTTTAAGTTCCAAAGGCATGGTTCGGCAGATTGGCCCGGCAGTGGCGCAGGGCAACACTGCATTATTTCAATTCCAGCCCGACCGGGCAATGGTCGCTGCCAAGCTGTTCTGGCAGAATGAAGGCGCGCTTGAGCGACGGACGCAGTCTCTCGCTGGCGACGAAGTAGTCGACGCGCCACCCGATGTTTCGGGCGCGGCAGTTCGCCATCAGACTCCACCACGTGTACTGGCCGGGGCCTTTTTCGAATTCGCGCAACGTATCCACAAATCCACTCGCGAGTAGTGTGGAGAAATTGGTGCGTTCCTCGTCGGTGAAGCCGGCGTTGCGGCGGTTGGTTTTCGGATTTGCGAGATCGAGCTCGGTATGGGCGACGTTGAGGTCACCGCAGAAGATCACGGGCTTCTTTTTGTCGAGTTTCTTCAGATGGGCCAGAAACGCCGGATCCCATTCCTTCACGCGGTAATCGAGCCGCAGGAGCCCGCGTTGCGAGTTGGGTTGATAGACGTTCATCAAGAAGAAATCGGGGAACTCAGTCGTGACGACGCGTCCTTCGCCATCGTGTGCGGGCAAGCCGATCCCGAGCGAAACACTCAGTGGTTTTTTTCGGGTGAAGGTGACGGTTCCGCTGTAGCCCTTTTTCACCGCAGGATTCCAGTACATTTCGTAACCGCGTGGCCAGACGACGTGCTGCACATCGCCGGGATGGGCCTTGGCTTCCTGCAGGCAGATCACGTCGGCATCGGACGCCTCCATGAATTCGAGCAGCCCTTTTTTCATCGCTGCGCGCACGCCATTCACGTTCCAGGAGACAAGTTTCATGCAA